>Ga0316604_10001408_pt1 | contig 21459 bp, 16 predicted proteins | sample OWC_soil_day20_C_FD_207650 | JGI IMG/M metagenome (GOLD analysis project Ga0316604, IMG submission 207650) | Wetland soil microbial communities from Old Woman Creek delta, Ohio, United States - OWC_soil_day20_CT | ecosystem: Environmental > Terrestrial > Soil > Wetlands | place: USA: Ohio...
GGCGTGATTTGTCCAACCATGACAGTCAGGGCAATCCCGGCAGCCGCAGCCGTAACCGTTTTCGCGATTTTCTTTTTCGTAGTTTCTTCCATTCCTTCACCTCCTCGTTTCATCCATTTTATGAAATGCAAATACCGGTTTTTGTAATCAGATTTTAAACAAATATGATCTCAAAGCACTCTATCAACAATAACGTGTAAAAACCAAAAAGGTAACTCGAATACCTAATTTTTTTGACAAAATAATTGATACATTGTTTTCGAACTAAATGGGTGAAAATCCTTCCGCACAATCGCGTTGTAATAAATATTTATTGATTTTTCAGCATGTGTCAGGGGTGTGTCAGGGGGACGGGGTTGGGGTCACAAGTTAGTCCAGTTTCGTGTGTGACCCACGTAAGACCTTTGACGTGTGTCACCAACCCCGTCCCCCTGACACACCTTTATGATGAAATTAAACAAATTTCTAATGAATAAATTAATAAATAGTTAATAAACTCTCCCGAAATACATTATAGCGAACAGGAAAGGAGGCAGAGCCATTGGGATGTCATCCGTTCCGGTGGCAAAACAGGTAAACTTTAGCAAAACCAGCAAGTCGAGCACGGAAGCGAGACTTAGTAAAAAATCAGGGGGAATAAAATTATGTCAATGGTAATCAGCACGAACATGTCCGCGTTAAACACAACCAACCAGTTAAACAAAAACAGCTCCTTAATGAACTCCTCATTGGAAAAATTATCGTCCGGTTACTCCATTAACAGCGCTGCCGATAATGCTGCCGGCCTGGCGATCTCGGAAAAAATGCGCAGCCAAATCGAAGGTTTGGATCAAGCAAGCAGCAACTCGCAGGATGCAATCTCACTGACGCAGACCGCAGACGGAGCGCTTGACGAAACCACGTCCATCCTCAAACGGATGCGCGAACTGGCAGTTCAAGCTTCCTCCGATACGCTGACCGACGATGACAGAACGGCCATCCAGGACGAAGTCGACCAACTCCGTCAGGAAATCGATCGGATTTCCAACGATACCGAATACAACACGAAAAAATTGTTAAACGGAGACAGCGGTTCCAGCACAGCAGTATCCGGTACCGACTCAGCGGCCATCGTCGCTTCTTCCACTACCGCCGGTAATAATACGGCTGATGGAACGTATACTGTTGAATACACTTCAGTTGCTACTCAAGCAACAACTGGCAGCGCTTCTACCGCTACAACGAATAATCTTAATTTAACCTCGACATCGGATGCAAGTTCTTACGCCGGTGACGTATCAATTAACGGAACCACCATCAGTATTCAGTCCGGAGATACGATCGAAGGGGTTCTGGAAAAAATCAACGCCGAAAGCGATACCACCGGTGTTACTGCCACATTCGTGGATAATAGTGGTGATGGGTACATCCAGTTATCAAATGCGGATTATGGCAGCGACTCGGAAATCACTGTCGCAGCAGACAACGGCACCCTACAGAATTTGTTCGCAGCAACAACGGATGACGATGCCACAAGCGTTACAGTAAACGGGACCGATGCAACCGGTTTGATTAATGGAGCAGTAGCTTCTGCAGAAGGCAACACATTAACAGCATTTGATCTCACAGTTACTGGTGATGATGACGCACTGGCTGAACTTAGTAACTCTTACGCTACAACCAATGCTACCGCCATCCAAGATGTAGCCGATGCTCAAGCCGATGTTGATACCGATATAACTGCGTTAGTTTCATCCTTAACAGCCTCAACAGCAAGTACAGCAACTGCTGATAATGCTGCTGCTGCTGCTTATACTTCGGATCCTTCTACTACTAATCTAGCAACCTTACTTAGCACAGCTGCATCCTCCACTGATGCAACAACAGCAACAAATTTATCAACGTATAACACCGATAATGCTACTCTTACCACAGCCCAAAATACTCTAGCCGCAATTCCTGTTGCATCCGCTAAAGTCGATGTCGATACTTCCAGTGCCTTAACCTTCCAGGTCGGCGCTAACTCTAACCAGACTATGACTCTGTCGATCAGCGATATGGATGCAAACGCATTGGGTGTTGCCGGTAACTCTTCGACAACCGGTATCGACCTCAGCACGGCGGATAATGCAACTAACGCCATCACGACGATCGATGCAGCGATCAAGAAAGTTTCGGCCGAGCGCTCCAACCTCGGCGCCGTCCAAAACAGCTTGGAAAGCAACATCAACAACTTAGATACCGAAAGTGAAAACCTGTCCTCCGCTGAATCCAACATACGCGACACCGACATGGCTACGGAAATGGCGAACTACACAAAACTGAGCGTTATCACGCAGGCTGCGACCGCGATGCTGGCCAAAGCCAACCAACAACCGCAACAGGTTCTGACTCTGCTGCAAGGCTAATAAAAACGAATAGAAAAAAGTGAGCATCCAAATGTTGGGTGCTCACTTTTTCTATTTCTTTAAATTTCGATAAAAATTTTCATGAACCCCCAGAGCCAGCAAAGTGATACTTGTTTCATTTTGCAACAATAATTACAATAGTAACAAAATTATTCAATACAACACAAAATTCCGGCACAACACTGCCGGAATTCTATATCCTCACATTTGACTATTGTCTATCCTTTTAACTCTTGCCTCAACGAAAAGGATCCTGTTTGTTATAAGCGGAAGTCAAGTGACAACGGTGAAGCGTTAACAAACAGGGATCCTTTACCCTTTGTCCAACACCTCTTTATTACTCCCCAACGGCCTTCTTACTCTCCCGTACCTGCTTCATCGCCTGGCACCACGCATCACGCAGCCCGGCGAGCAATTCCTTGGCCTCTTCCAGCTTCGCCTTATCCTTCTTGACATTCCCCTGCACCAGGCAATGCAGAATGTATTCGTCAACCTGCACCCACTTCCGGGATATTTCCTGCGTCATATCCGTGGTCAACATAAATTCCCGCATGATTTTCTGGGCCCGCATGTTTTTGGCGTGCGCCGTTTCCGTATCCTTCTTATCAATCGCTTGTATGCTTTCATTGATAAACCGGATCGCCCCGTTGTACAGCATCAGCGTCAGATCTTCCGGCGCTGCAGTCATGACCTGTTGTCTTTTGTAGGCACTAGCAGCTTGGTTCGCAGCGTTCATCACGTTCGGTTCCTCCTCCTTGATCCTCAACCTTTCTCATTGATATGGCGTCCCCGCGCCATAGTAACGTATGGATTGATATATTGACTGTTCACTTGCCGCCCGACTTTACTCTTGCGCAGTTCGGCGGCAATATAGTTTCTTTCAGCAACCGCCTGCCGTATCGCCTGCGCGCTTTCTTCCAGAATGGCTTGCTGCTTAACGGTAATTTCCTGAAGCATTCTTGCCATGCTTCGTACAGATTTCCAGCCCTGGTCTCGCGCCAAGTCTTCATTGACCTCAGAAAGGCTGGCGAGCAATGCTTCCCGTTCCCGCAGCAACCGTTTTAAGCCCGTCATCTTGCGCTGTTGAATGAAGCGTCGCTGCGCCTCTGTATTCGCCGCAAGCTGTTCAATGATATGCAGTTTTTTGTTTAAGCAATGACTGGCTTTTTCCCACGGGTCCATAGGATCCTCTCCTTACAACACGCCTGATCCGGCGGAATTAACTGCTCGTAAGCGATGACAAGGCGGAAAGCTGTGAATTCATCGTATTGATGTAGGTTTCCAGCGTACTGTATTTATCGTAGAGTTTGTCTTCAAAATCATCCAGTCGGTCTTGTTCTTCTTCCAATTCTTCTTCGTACTTATCAATCAATGTGGTCAGCGTGTTATCGGTTTCCGTGGCATCATCTTCGGCGCCGGCTTTTTTCAACAGCAACCCCTTATTGCCGGCGCTGTCGCGGATCGTCGAAATATTCTTGGCCAGAATATCGTAAATCCGGTAGCCGATCCCCTCTTCCTTATAGCGGGTACTGAGATCCTTGGACGATAACGACCGCACCGTCGCGGTGCCGGACAATGAAGTTCCGTCCGATGCCTTCGAAGTGGCCTGCTGCGTAAACAGTTCCATCACCGCTTCCGGATCGTCAGCAATCGCTTCTGTCAGCGTATCTTCATCAATATACAACGTACCATCTTCATCATAGGTTCCGCTGGTAATCCCGATGCTGGATAAAGTAGTCGTTTGGCCGGAAATGGAATCAATCAGCGCCGTCCGCATATCGCTCAAATAATCGCCTAAAATCGAATCGTTTTCCAGCAAGCCGACTTTCGCTTTAGCTTCCCAATTTTCGATTTCTTCGTCCGTCATTTCTTCCTTTTCCGAGTCCGTCAACGGCGGATAGTCAGAATCGGCATTTTCATCCAGCTTTGTATTGATCGTTTCAATCAATGTATTATACGCATCGACAAAATCGCTGATCAGATCATACACACCGCTCATGTCTTGCGTCACGTTTACCGTTGCCGCTTCGTCCGTCACCTGGTTTGCGGTATAGGTCACGCCATCGATCGTAACCGTGTTGCTGCTGCGGGTCAAAGCCAACCCGTCAATCGTCATTTTCGCATCGGTTCCGGTCGCAGCATCCGTCAGCAACAATGCAGCAAAATTGCTGGTGCCAGAGTCGCTGACTTCGATCGAATTTCCGGCGCCGGTAGTATCAGCGGTCATCACCAGCTCGCCGGTGAGGGAATTATAGGTCATCGTTACGCCGAGGTCCGCATCATTGATGGCGGACATCATATCCGCCAGCGTATCATCCTGGTCGAAGGTCATCGCCGTTCCGTTGATGGTCATCTCAATCTCTCCGTCATCGGTAAAGGTTAGCTCGGTGGATGAATTCAGCTGATCGGCTATCGTCGCCAGCGTATCGGAAGTATCCAGCCGATTCGATACAATAGCGTCAGAACCGAACCCAAGATCGGATAAGCCGCTGGTCCCGGAATCGGGATCGCTGATGCTGATGGCCTGGACCCCCGAATCGGCAGCCGCCGTAAATTCCAGGTACCCATCATCGGTCGTACCCACGGTAACTTTGCCATCTCCAACGGTGTCATCAATTGCGGTTTGCAAGGAATCCAGGGCCGTCGCGTCATCCAGGCTGACCGTATACTCGGTACCATCCAAGGTAATAACAAAACTTTGGCCGCTCAAATCGCTGTAATCCGCCGCCGCCGATCCCTGCACATCCTTCGATACGCTGCTGCCGCTGGTTAATGTCGCTTGGGTCGCAAGCTGGCTGACCGCCACAGTATGGCTGCCCACACTGGCTGTCGTCGCAGCCGTTACCGACACCGCGCTGTCACTGCTGTCGGCAGAATACTGCAAGAAATTACTGGCTTTCATGATACTGCTGGATGATGTGACACTAAAATAGGTATTGGAAAAATCCTGAATATCGGAAATGATGTCGCGATAGGCCTCCTGTGTCCATTCGGCCGTCTGTTCTTTCTGCTGCAGTTTATCCAGTTTCTTCGCTTTTTCCGCCGTCATCAATTGTTCTACGATGCCATCGACGTCAATGCCGGAAGACAAGCCGGTAATCCGGGATGTGCCGTTTACGGTTGTAGAGGTTACGCTGCTGCTTGAAGACATGAATCCCGCCTCCTTTCAGTTGCAATCACGCGATATAATCGATCAGGGTTTTCGAAATCACTTTGGATCCAACGGTGAGGACCGCTTCATAGGTATATTCCGCGCTCGTCAATTCCGTAGCCGCTTCCGCCGTATCGACATTTTCGTTGTCGCTCATCAGTGTGTTGTAGGCAGTATAGGCATTATCCAAACTATCCGATGCCGTACCCACAATATCCATGCGGGCCCCCAGTGTAGCCTGGGAAACGGTAACCCGGTCCAGGTCGGTGGAAAATTCATCAATCAAACCACTAATATCCAGCGAATTGGTTGTAACCGTCACACTGCCGGACAAATCCACACCTGCGGATTTGTAACTGGTATCCCCGTCCAGTGCCAGCAGCAATTTGCTGAAGGTATCAAAAAGGCTGCTGCCGGACGACCCTTCACCGGTTACATCCTGGCCCTCGATATTGACGGTCACTTCACTGTTGAAACCGATGTCATAGTTAATACCCTGGTCCGTAGTGGCTGCTGCCGTAGTCAGCGTATCGACCATAGCTTGCGCATTGGTCGCTGCATCGGCCATCGTTGCAGACCCTCCATACATTGTAACGGCAGCCGCTAAGGTATCGGAAACCATTTTCGCCTCGGCAGCTGCATCCGCTAAGGTCGTATCGGTCGGATCGGCATCCGCCGCAGCCTGGGCCGTTGTATAGGCCGTCAGTGCACTGGCCGCGGCGTCATCTAACGTGGTAGTATCCCCGTAGGTCGTCACCGCAGCCGTTACCGTATCAACCATCGACTGGGCGCTGGTAATGGCATCCGCGAGGTTCGTGGCACTGCCAAACGCAGAAGCCGCCGTTGCCAATGAATCGGAAAACGTCTTGGCGGTCGCCGCAGCCATGGTTAATGCCGTGTCGCTTGGATTGGCATCCGCCGCAGCCTGCGCGCTGGTATAAGCCGTCAGTGCGCTGGCCGCTGCGTCGCTTAAGGAATTATAGGCCAAAGCGGCGTTGTCTGAATAAAACCCTTCGATATCCGCATCGGAGATGTCTGCAGAAATGACGCCGCCATAACTTAAATAGTCCCCCTTAAAAGTTACCGTATCGCCAATTTCCGTCGAAGCCACTGCATACGGCTCTTCACCTGTACTATAGCCGCCAAACACATATCGGCCGGCATACGACGTGTTCAAAATGGAAATCGCCTCATCCCGTAAGGTTTCAATCCGAGCCTTAATATCGGCCAGATCTTCTTCGGTACAGGTATCGCTGGCTGCTTCGGTGGCCAGGGTTTTCACCGTCGTAATCACGTCGCTTAAATTGCTCAGCGCGTCATCCGTCGCAGATTGCCAGCCGTCGGCAGCATCCACGTTGTCCTGGTACTGCGAAATCCGGGACGCATAACTGCGGTACGTCACCGCCCGCGCCGCTACCACCGGATCATCGGAAGCCTTCTGTATTTTTTGATTGGAGGAGACGGCGGCATTGGCATCCGCCAGCCGGTTAGCCGCCTTATTGATATTGCGCAGCGTGTTTGCCGCGATCATTCCGTTGGTTATCCGCATGAGACGGCCTCCCTGCTAATCATCCACCATGTTGATGGTTGTTTGATAGATTTCACTCCACGTACTCATCATTGTTGCCGATGCCTCATAGGCCGACTGGTACACCGTCAAATTCACCGTTTCTTCGTCGCTGGAAACTCCGGATACGGACTCCCGGCTTGTGTTAATATAGGTCGCAATCGCGTCTTTGCGCTCATATTCCGTTTGCGCATACGAACTGTCCGTACCGACAGCAGCAACGATCGTATTGTACAAATCATCCACGCTAGCCTTGCCGGAGATGGAAACTTCCTCGCAGATGCTGATCATATCGTCGATATTGTCCGTGTTTTCATCCTCGCCCGCAGCAGCCGACGTGGCAATCTTATCGGTATCCTCCTGAATGTCTTTTGCTACGGAAATATTCGCCGCGGTGATGTTTTGGTACACTGCCGCCGTATCAGTTCCGCTTGCCATCAATTCTGCCGATGACAAATCATCATAAGAAAAAAAGCGTGTTCCCGTGGAGCCATCAATCCCCGCTCCGTCCGCATGTCCGCTATAAGTTGTCGTTCCGGAAGTAACCCCTTCATTAAACGCTTGCGCAAAAGTCCGGGCAAACTCGTCCAACTGGTCCAAATAGTAAGGAATTCCTTTGTTGTCCGAGCTGCTGCCGTCCCTGAGTTCCAGATAGCCGGAAAGGGCGCCGGTATCGCCGACATCCAAATCTTCCCCGCTGTTGGCCCAGCGAATTCCGTACATCCCGTATTGATCACTCGCGCTGTCGGTGACGGTATAGCATTCCAATTCGTTGACTTCAGTGCCATTTACCAAAGTAACATCGCCGATATTAATATTATAGGAACCGGTATCCGTCACCGTAACCGCAACGCCAGCCAGGGAAGAAAGTTGGTCCACCAGCAAGCTGCGCTGGTCTTCCAATTCATTGGTGGAAGCTCCGGAAGTCGAAGCGACGGAAATCTGCTTGTTTAAATCGGCAATCTGGGTCGCATACGAATTAATCTGGTCGGCCGTCGTTTTCACATCACTGTTGACATCGTTTCGCAGTTGCGTCAGTTGGCTCGCAGCATCATTCAAGGTCGTACAAAACTCATTTGCGGCTTCCAGCACGACCGTCCGCGCCGAGGAACTGGTCGGATCGGTAGCCAAACTTTCTAACGCCGAATTGAAACTATCTAAAGCCGTACTGATGTCGCTGGTATCCGTACTGCCAAAAACCGTCTCGATTTGCTCCATATACGTCGATTTTGCTTCCCACTTGCTGGCCGCGCTGTTTTCCTGCCAATATTTTTGATCCAGGCGAAAACTGCGAACGCTATCGACAGATGTTACTTTTACGCCGTTGCCTACCAAACTGCTGCTGTACACCGCAGCCGGGCCGATGGCTGCCTGGTTCACCACCTGCCGGGAATAGCCATCGGTATCGATATTGGCCATATTGTTCGTAGTTGCCGCCAGTCCGATTTGGGCGGCGTTCAAACCGCTCTTGGCGATACTGACTCCTAAAAAAGTGGAAGCCATTTCACTCCCTCCTCCTAAAATGCATCAATGAGGTCGCCTAGAAGGCCGTCGATCGTGCTGATAACCCGGGCGCTGGCCGCATAGGCATTTTGATATTTGATCATGTTGGCCAATTCTTCATCCGTAGAAATGCTCGAAACCGATTGCCGCTGCGTATCTAGCTGCGACACCAAGGCGGCCTGGGTCTTATAACTGTTCGCCGCCGACTCCCCGGCCGTTCCCAGCCAGGAAATGACCGACTTATAAAAATCCGTGATATCCATCGATAAGCCGCCGCTTTGGTACAGCGTCGAATCATCGGCCAAATCGCAAACTTGTTTGGCAATGGAATTATCTCCGTCTGCCGTTCCGGAAGAAGTAACCAACTTATCCGAATCGGCGACTAATTCCGCGTTCACTTCTATGTTCGTAATACTCAGCGGCTGATCGGAATCGAGAGCAGTAAAAAATGCCAGCCCGCTGTTTCCGTCCAGATCAACCCCTGCAGTGCTCAACGAATTGACCTTGGCAGCGATTGTCGTAATTAAATCATTCATTGCCTGACGCAGCGTACTGATCGAACTGGTTGCATCCGTAGTCAAATCATAAGGAAGGCTGCTCTCATCAATCGTTTCATAGCCGGTCTGATCGGCATCCTCTAAATACGCTTTGATGCTTCCGCTGGCAATATTGGCTTCGCAATCTAAATCTTCCCACACGACGGTCAATGGGTTATTGGCCGATCCATCCCCCTCCACCGCCAGGGTATGGGTTTCACTGCCATTGACCAGATTGATCCCGCCGATACTGACTTGCAGGCCATTGCCGGTCTCTGTCACTTTAATATTGGCCAAAGCGGACATCTCATCCAGCAACTGGTCACGCTGGTCCCGCAAATAACTTGCTTCTCCCCCGCCGGCTTCGGCCTGCGTGATTTGTTCATTCAAATCCGCAACCTGCGCAGAGAGGTCATTCAGACTATCCACGCCGTCCTGTACACCGGTCACCGCATCTTTCTGCAGTTGCTGGAGCTGTTCATCGACGTTGACCAGTATTTCAACCAAGTCCACGCCGGCCGAAATAACGGATGTCCGGCTACTTTCGGAAGCAGAATCCGTAGACACTGTCTCCCAGGCGCTAAAAAAATCATCGATGGTCGCCTGGACGCCGGAAGTGGTTGTTGTGGTATCCGCAGAACTCGTATCGTATTCGCCAAGTATCTCATCCATGTATGCCAAATTGCCGCTTTTTACCGATAAATAAGCAGAAGCAGCATTTTGCGAGCGATAGGTCCCGTCTAAAAACAAATCCCTGGAACGGGTAATCGATGCCACACTGACACCGTCTCCGGTTGAAGTTCCGTTTGACAAAACTGTGTTTAGTTCCGCGTTGGCCACTTCCACCTTCGAAGCCCCGGTCGTATTTACATTGGCAAGATTTGTACTCGTCGCCGCCAACGCCGCCTGGCTGACAACCATGCCCGAGTAGGCAATACTATACGTACCAAAAACAGATCCCATGGGAAAACGCCCCTCTCAATTCCTTAACCGACCATATTGATCAGGGATTGCAGCATTTCGTCCGTAGCGGAAATAACTTTCGTATTGGCTTGATACGCCCGCTGGCTGACCATCATCGCACTGAATTGGGAAGCCAAATCCACATTGGACAACTCTAATGCGCCGGAAGTCATCGTCCCTGAGCCATTTGTGCCGGCAACTACCGCATTATAACTCCCAGAATTGGTCGTGGCGGTATACAAATTATCACCGATTTTTTCTAATCCTTCTTGATTGTTAAACACCGCCAGAGCGATCTGCGCAATCGACTGAGTTTCACCGTTGCTATACGTTCCAGTAATGGTCCCATCCGAAGAAATGCTTAAGCTTTGCAGCGTACCGGACGCATACCCGTCGGCCGAACCCGTCACATCGCTGTCATCAAGGTTCGTCGTCGTAATCTCGGCAAAATCGAGTTCCAGCGTAACCGGATCGGTACCGGCTGTCGTCGGCGGCGTAACAGTGATCGAAGGGGTTTCAGCAAACGTGTAGGAGTTTGAACTGACTGTGAAAGTGGTTGTCCCTGCGGCAAGAGTCGTCGGAGCGCTTAACGTAATTGTTCCGGACGAGGTCGTAAAGGTGGCGGATCCATCGTCCGAAGTCGAAGCGGTATAGGTTGTGCCGCTCGGATCGGTCAATGTCACCGTCCAGGTACCGTCCGTGTTTTCAGTGGTGGTAACCGTATAATCACCGGTTGTCGCCCCCGTTCCCACGCTGACATTAGAATAGGCGTAACCGGCGGTATTGGAAGTAGTGTCGACTGCCGCTGAAAGCGTAGTAGCGGAATTCACCATATTACCATCCGTGTCAAAGGCGACATACCCGCTGGAAGGACTGATCGACGCGTCGCTGCTGTCGGCTTCCCAGTACCAGCTCGTAATCCCGTCTTCTACCGCGCATTTTTTCCAGTTTACCGTAACATCATAACTATTCCCTTGCGCATCATACACGGTAATTTCCGAAGCGGCATCATACGTCAAATCGCTGGTATCGCCAATATTGGTCAAACCGGTCGCATTCGCCGCAACTTCCGCGCTGGAATCCAGACCACCGCTAAAATCGGCGGAGGAACTGGCTTCTGCCGCCATAATCTTATTGTTGTTGCTATAGATATTGATCGCCTCTACTTCACCGGTCGTAGCAAACACTTTATTTCCATCTTCATCCAAAGTATAAGATGATTCCCATCCGCAGACTTCGTAGCCATTCACATTTAAATTGCCACTTTCATCGATCGCTAAATCGCCATCACGCGTAAACTGATACTCACCTTCCGAACCACCGGTTACAATCAAAAAGCCATCGCCAGACAACGCAACATCCAGAGAATCGTTGGTAGTTTCTGTACTACCAACCGACATATCCGTGCTGACGCCGGAAACAGCAACACCAAGGCCAACCTGCGTCGCGTTCGTTCCGGCTGAAGTCGAGGTTGCGCCGGATGCTGCGCTCAGCGTTTGACTTAAAAGATCACTAAACGTAACCGATTGCGATTTATAGCCTGTCGTACTGACGTTGGAAATATTGTTGGCAATTACGTCCAGCGAGGTCTGTTGGGCTTTCAGCCCGGATACCGCTGAATTTAACCCGTTCATCATAGAAAAAGCCCTCCTAATTTTCTATTTCCTCTGTCGGTCGGAAATAGCCATTAGCCTCCCCTATGGGGTCCAGCTAATTTCGTTCATTGATTAGTCTTGGATCATCGCACGCAAACTAAGCGCTTGTCGTCGAACTGCTTGCCACCTGGGTAATGGAATCAAGCGCTACAGTGGTCCCGCCAACATTCACATACGTATTGCTGCCCGAAATCGTTACCGACTGCACGGTACCGCTGCCAGTCGTCGTATTGCCGGATGAATCCGTAGTCGAGTAGGTTGCCGTTTTGCCAATCATGCTGTACGCTGCTGTGTTGTTGAGCGAAGTATAAATATTCGACAATTGCTGTATGGAACTGATCTGGCTCATTTGACTGACATACTCCGTGGCGCTGACCGGATCGGACGGATCTTGGTACTTCAATTCGGTTGCCAGCAATTCCAGAAAATCTGTCATGCTCAAAGTTGTATTGTCCGTAGTACTTGATGTACTGGTCGTAGATGTCGTGGATGTTGAACTGGTAATCGCCGATGTACTCATGTTTTCTCCCCCTTCAATAAACACAAAAAGGACGATTTCCTTTGCTGATCATTCCGACGTCCTGCCGGTTCAACAAAGGTTATCGTCCTTGAAGCGTTGGTATCGTTGCTTCGCTATTTTGTTTTTCATCTTTTTTCCCTCTTACATCGGTTGATATTTCTTTTTGTTTTCAAATAGTTCTCCTCTCGTAATATTGACACTTCTCGGGGCATCGATCGCCAGACGCAAATCGCCCGAATCACTGCGGACCACCTTCACCATAATGTCTTCGCCAATCATGATATACTCCCCGGGTTTTCTTCCTAATACCAACATTGCGCTTCTCCTCCTTGAATATATAACAGATTAGAAACCTTTATGTTCGCCACGTTTGCATTCGCAGGCGAACGACGCCGATTGCCCTTCAAGCCACCAAAATTGGAAAAGCTGCTTTGGCAAACAAAAAAGGACAACCCAAGTGTCCCAACATTGCCCTTGCGTCCTGCAGGGTTAGTTCGGCTATATCGAATCGTCCTTGAAAATTTAGTTTTCCTGCTGTATTATCGCATTTTTGTCTTTGAATTCTATTTGACCACAGCAGAATCCGCAAAAAAAATGATCCAATAAGTGCCTTTTTTTCCTGCATCCTGCAAGAAGAAACTGCCTTATCAGATCGTCCCTGAGTTCTTCATTATGGTCTTACCATCTATATCGTGTGGATCAGGAAAATCCTTAAGTTATTTTTTTATCTCGTTAACAGCCTGTAAGACCCCGCCCTCTTAGGTCGGGAATCAACAGGCTATAACACTCGAACTAAGTTCGCTCTAAGGGTTCGGCGGGGGCAATAACCCCCTCCGAACCTAAGGCTCACTTATATTTTTTTCACTCGCCTCTTTGCCGGTCGCGCACCGCGCGGTCAATGTCTCGTTTGGCATCCCTTTCCGCAATATCCTGCCGTTTGTCATAATTCTTTTTCCCGCTTGCCAGTCCAATTTCCACTTTGACCCGGCCGCGGACAAAATAAAGCTTTAATGGAACCAAGGTAAAGCCTTTTTCTTTGATCTTGCCAATCAATTTATTGATTTCATAACGGTGCATCAACAATTTACGGGGCCGGAGCGGATCCTGGTTAAAACGGTTGCCTTGTTCATACGGACTAATATGCACATTACGCAGGATTAATTCCGCATTTTCTATCGCCGCATAGCCGTCTTTCAGGTTCGCTTTACCGGCCCGTAAGGACTTTACTTCCGTTCCGGTCAAGGCCATTCCCGCTTCATATGTTTCATGAATAAAATAATCATGCCGCGCTTTCCGGTTTTCCGCTATGATTTTATTGGTTTTTTTCTCCATGGTCTGCACCTCGCCGCTATCGAATGTCTGTATCATTATATCACAAATTCCGGCTTACGGTCAGGGGGGTGGGTCAGGGGGACGGGGTTGTGACACTCTGCTTCGCCGAGTGTCACAACCCCGTCCCCCTGACACACCTTATTTTCGTTTCGATTTCGGTTTCGTTTTTCGGCTATCCGCCGTCCGTTTCTTCGCTTTCTTGGCGGCTGGCTTCTTCTCCTCTGCTTTTGAGCCGGCTTTTTTATAGCCGCGCTGCTCACCCGTTTCTCTTCGGCCCGGCCGCCGCGTTGCCATGGTCTGCGGATGCAGCGCAAAATCGATGCTGCGTTCTTCCGAATTCACCTTCGTAAGGATGACCTTGAGGTCATCGCCCAGCCGGTACGTCTTTTTGGTCCGCTCCCCGATCAATGCGTACTGGTCTTCCAGGTAGTGGTAATAATCGTCGTCCATCGCCGATACATGGACCAGCCCTTCCACGCCGTTTTCCAATTCGACGAACAGGCCGAATGCCGTAACCCCGCTAATTACGCCGTCAAATTCATCATTGATGAACTGCGCCATATACTCAACCAGTTTCAAATCGACCGTATCGCGTTCTGCTTCCGCGGCAGCCCGTTCCTGCTGCGACGAATGCAGGGTGATCTCCGGCAGAATGGCCGCCAGTTTTTCCCGCCGTTTCGAGGAAATCCCGCCTTTCTGCAAGGTTTCGCGGATCAGGCGGTGGACGATCAGATCCGGATAGCGCCTGATCGGCGAGGTAAAGTGGGTGTAATAGGTAGCCGCCAAACCAAAATGGCCGACATTTTCCGGTTGGTATTTGGCCTGTTTCAATGACCGCAGCATGACCGTGCTGATGATCCGTTCTTCCGGCCGGCCGGCAATCCGGGCCAGGACTTTTTGCAGCGCCATCGGCTCGACATCATCCGTGCCGCTGATCCGTTGGCCAAACGTATGCAGCAATTTGTTGAGTTTCTCCATTTTTTCCTGGGCCGGCTCCTCGTGCACCCGGAACACAAACGGCACTCCCAGGCCATGCATGTGTTCCGCCACCGTTTCATTGGCCACCAGCATGAATTCTTCGATGATCGATTCGGCAATCGTCCGGACCCGCTTCAGGATTGCCAGTGGTTTCCCCTGGTCATCCAGCTTGACCTTCAGTTCGGGGAAATCAAAATCAATCGCGCCTCGTTTCATGCGCCGCTGGCGCAAAATGTGGCACAGCCCTTCCATTTCTTCAATCTGCGGCACCAATTCCTTGTACTCTTGCCGCAGTGTTTCGTCCCGGTCGGCCACGATTTTCCGGACAATAGTATAGGACAACCGCGTCTGGACCCGGATCACACTGGGAAAGATTTCGTACTGCAAGACCCGGCCCAACGGATCGATTTCCATTTGGATCGACATCGCCAGCCGGTCTTCGCCGGCATTTAAACTGCAGATCCCATTCGACAGGCGGGGCGGCAGCATCGGCAAAACCCGGTCCACCAAATACACGCTGGTAGCACGTTGGCGGGCTTCCTGGTCCAGCAACGAATTTTCCTGCACATAATGGCTGACATCGGCAATATGCACACCCAGCAAATAGCGGCCATTCGGCAATTTTTGCACATCCACGGCATCATCGAGATCCCGGGCATCTTCCGAATCAATCGTAACCATCGGCACTGAACGCAAATCGCGCCGTCCGGCAATCTCGCTTTCCCGGATAGTTTGCTCCACATGTTCTGCCGCTTGCTCCACTTCGGGCGGAAACCGCAGCGGCAACTGGTGGCTTTTAATAATGGCGGTGATCTCCAGGCCTGGATCCCCTTTGTAACCAAGGATTTCAATGATTTTTCCTTCCGCACTGCGTTTCTTTTCCGGCCACTTGGTAATCTCTACGGTGACGCGGGCGCCGCTTTTCGCCTCATTCCAGTCTTCACGGGGAATAAAAATATCTTGCGTAATGCGGGCGTCATCGGGCGTGACGAAGCCAAAATGGCGGCTGGTTTCAAACGTCCCCACGACTTGCAGGTTGGCCCGCCGGACAATCCGGATAATTTCCCCTTCCCGCCGGAGCCCGGTCGCCTGGCTGTGGATGCGGGCGACGACCCGGTCCTTATTCATCGCGCTCAAGAGCGCATCGGACGGAATATACACATCCGGTTCCGCCGGATCGTCGGGAACTACGAAGCCAAACCCTTTGGCATGGGCCGACAACGTCCCCACCACCAGGTTCATCCGTTCCGGCACACCGTATTTGCCAAAACGGGTCTTAATAATCGCAGCTTCGGCTTCCAATTTGTCCAACAGACTCCAGAAATCCGCCAAATCTTTAGCCTTTAACTCCATTTCCTCCGCCAAATCTTCGGCGCTCAGCGGTCGATAGGCGTCCTCGCGCATGAAAGTCAAAATTTTTTCATTCAACGTCATTGCCCATGCCCCCTTCTTCCCTTTTCAGCCTTCCACCGGCGCCTCATACCGCCATGACAATGGCTTTGCCTTCCGCCGTTACCGTTCCGTCTTCCAGACAGATCGTTCCGCTCAGTTCATACATTTTTCGGCGTTGGCTGACAATTTTGCCGCTGACCAGCAGTTTTTGTCCAATCGGCGTCGGGTTGCGGTAACGCACTTCCAAGCGGGCGGTTACCGCCTGTATTCCCTTGCTGTAAATGTAGCGGGCCATCACCTCGTCCAGCAGCGTGCTTACAATGCCGCCATGAACAATTCCGTTATAACCCTGGTGCTTTCTTTCCGCGGTAAAGGTTGTCTTGTAGGTATCGTCTTCTTCGTAAAAAGTAAGTTTTAAGCCCATGGGATTATCCGGCCCACAGGCAAAACACCAACTGTTTTCATCTTGCATTGCCATTGCGAAATTCCTCCCTTATTATCAAACCAGCCAAATTCATATCGGCAAGCGCCTGGTTAGTTATTCGTTTTCTCTGGTACCGTTTCCACTTAATCGGGGAATTCAAAGTCTTGCCGGCTTAGGAACTCATGAATAGCCGCAAAAACTAGTTCGCGTTCCAGATCCAGCGTAACAATGTGGCCTGATTTTTTCAGCCACAACAATTCTTTATAAGAGCTGCCAACATTATCATACAGATATTGCGCGCTTTCCGGCCGCACCGTATGCTCACTGCGGGACTGGACAATCAGCAGCGGTCTTATTACGGCCGCCAAACGGCTTTTCATTTCCTCAATCAATTCCAACAGGCTGTCCAAACTGCGCAGCGGAGTGCGGTTGTAGGAAACCGAATAGCGGGAATCGACGGGATACAATTTACGCCGGCGTTTCGGAGTAAATTGGTGGAATAAACGATAAACCCGTAAATAAGGCAGCCGGTTGTCAGTCAAAAAAAACGGCGGACTCATGGCCACAACATGATCTACAGGATATTCCATGGACAGTTTCAATGACAACAGCGCGCCCATCGATAAGCCGATAACACTGACCTTCCGGCACAGGCTGCGCAAATAATGGTACCCGTTTTCGACCTCGGTGTACCAATGATGCCAAACCGTCTTTGCCATTTCCTCCGGACAAGTTCCATGCCCGCAAAGCCGCGGCGCCATTACGGTATAGCCCTGCCCATGCAAAAATTCGCCCAATAGCCGCATTTCGGCCGGCGAGCCGGTAAAACCATGAACCAACAACACGCCATGCTCACCCCCGGGCAGCAAAAAAGGTTCAGCCCCCTTCATGATCGCCATTGTAACCCTCCTCTGCAGGCCATCTGGAAATAACGGATGAATACTATTGTATCTATGTATATTTTCTCTAGCCGGGAGTAATTTCCTGCCATTTCACAGCCTTTCCCGCCAGCCAACGCAAAAACGCGGACAGTTGCTCAACCGTCCGCGCCCAATAACTTTTATTAAAATAATCCGAGCCACTTCCAGTACGTGAATACCATTAAACACATAAACCCTGCGCCGAGTATGCTCATGACCGCGCCGGTTTTCATCAACTCCACGCTGGTAATATGGCCGCTTCCCATGGCCACCGCGTTCGGCATATTGCTAACCGGCAGCAGATATTGATGCTGCATGTTCATGCCCAATACCAGCGCAAACACCATCGGATCAGCGCCAATCGCCACCGCGTGGGCGATAATGATCGGCGTCAACGCAGTTGTCTTTGGCCCGCCGCCGGTAAAAAAGATTTGCAACACGGTCACAGCGACAATCAGTATAACAACCTGCGTCATCACCGACATGCCGATAATCGGAGCAAATACCGTACCGGCCATCCACTTGGCAGCGCCGGAAGTAACCAGAGCCGTTCCCATCGACAAGCCTGCCCCGTACAAAATAAATACGTTCCAAGGCACCTTCGATTGCGCTTCCTTCCAAGGCATAATGCCAATTTTCGGCCACAGCATCAGCATAACGGACAGCAAGCCAACCAACACAACATTGATTTTATGCAGCGAATCGGTCGCCCACAAGATCAACGTGACAATAAAAATAACCAGGGTATACATTTCTTTTTTACTGATCGACCCTAATGCGGCAAGTTCTTTATGCACATAATCTTGCCCTTCGCCAAGCGATTTCATTTCCGGCGGCCACATCAACTGCAGTACATACACCGACAAGAACGCCAGGACAAAGGCCGGCGGACCGCCGACTTTGAACCAATACGACCAGGAAATTGCCTTATGGGTTGTGCTTTCAATCAAGCCGACGGTAATCGGATTCCCCACATGCGCCGTCAATACGCCAATACTCATCATGGTTCCGCTCATTACAACCACAAACAATAAGGCCTTCATAATATTGCTTTGACCCATCTTCGCATGAAATGCCTGGCCAATCCCCAAAATAATCGGCAGCATCAGCAATGTTCGCGCCGTGATGGATGGTACCAAGAACGTCATAACCAACATAACCAGCGCTACGGCCCAATAGATCCGGATGGCCTGCCCGCCTGCGGCGTTAACCATCAGCAGGGCAATCCGCTTCGATAAACCGGATTTTTCCATACAGGCGGCCATAATGAATCCGATGATAATCAGCCAAAGAGCGGTATTGGAATAGCCGCTAAAAGCGCCGGTTAAGCTCGAGGCTTTCAGCGCCGCCAACAGAAACACGATCAGCAGTCCGCTCAGCGCATCATCAACCGCCTGCGTAACCCAAATGATGATGGCGAATACGGCGACAGCCATAGCCTTTTTACCGGCGGCCGATAAGCCCGGCACGTCGGGCACCAGCCAGATAATCGCGGCTAACACCATAAAAGCCGCAATCAGGTATGGAATCTTGCTTTTACCCACAGAACTTCCACTCCCCCTGTATATTATTTCTGAATATAAGTGAGCCTTAGGTTCGGAGGGGGTTATTGCCCCCTCCGAACCCTTAGAGCGAACTTAAGACTGAGGCTCGAAATCTTTGATTTCGCGAAGCCGAAGTTTCCCTTTAGGGTTTCGAGTGTTATAGCCTGTTGATCCCCGACCTAAGAGGGCGGGGTCTTACAGGCTGTTAACGAGATAAATGGTCGGTCAATTTCCTTTTCCTTGTTAATGACATCGAGCTAAAGAGTTAAAGGAAAATTAAGAAACGAACGGCCTCCGGAATAAAACAACATTCCGGAGGCCGTAAACTACTCCTGCTTCTAGAAGAAGAGCAAGGGAGCAATAATCAGTGAAATCGTGCCTGCCACTTTAATTAACGGGTTCATTGCCGGTCCGGAAGTATCTTTAAACGGATCGCCAACTGTGTCACCGATAACGGCTGCAGCATGGGTCGGAGTTCCTTTTCCGCCGAATTTACCCGATTCAATGTACTTTTTCGCATTATCCCAAGCTCCACCGGCGTTAGCCATAAAAATAGCCATCAACACACCGGCAGCGGTAGCGCCGGCCAAGAAACCAGCCAAGGCTTTCGCGCCAAGCAAGAAACCTACCAGCAGCGGCGTACCCACTGCGAACAAGCCAGGAACAATCATTTCGCGTATAGCAGCTTTTGTACTGATGTCAACGCATCTCGCATAATCAGGACGGCCGGTACCTTCCATGATTCCAGGAATTTCCCGGAACTGACGCCGTACTTCAGCAATCATTTCAAACGCAGCTTTACCAACCGCTTCCATCGTAAAGGCGCAAACGAGGAATGGCAGGGTTGCTCCAAGGAACACACCAATAATGACAACCGGCTCGGCCAAGTTGATGGACAAATGGCCATTCACCAGAAGACTCGATAATTTCGGGTTTTTCGCAACTTCTTCACCGAAAGCAGTGAACAACGCCAGTGCAGTCAGAGCTGCAGATCCAATCGCAAAACCCTTCGCAATTGCTGCCGTCGTGTTACCAACCGAATCAAGTTTATCGGTAGTTTTACGAACTTCAGGACCAAGTTCAGCCATTTCGGCAATACCACCGGCATTATCGGCAACCGGTCCAAAGGAGTCAACCGCTACAACCATACCGGCTGTACACAGCATGCCCATGGCCGCCATTGCGATACCGTAAATATTCGCTTGACTATACGCTACCCAAATCGCTACACAGAACACAATCATCGGCAATGCGGTGCTGCGCAATCCGGTAGCAATACCGGCAATAATATTGGTAGCGGCGCCGGTTTGGGAAGCATCGGCAATCATTTGAGTCGGCTTGTGCGCACTGGAAGTATAATACTCAGTGATCATACCTACCAACACATTAACAACCAAACCGCAAACAATAGCAATGAAGATGCCCATCCCGTCTTTCGGGAATATATAAGTGGACAAGCCGTAAGCCAAAATAGCAGTGATTATATTGGTGCTCCACAAACCACGGTTCAAAGCAGCTTGCGGATCACCATCTTCACCGGTACGAACCAAGAAAATACTAATAATAGAAGCTAATATACCCGCAGCGCCAATCAGCAGCGGAAACAGCGCACCATAACCGTTCTCCGGATACAAAGCATTACCGATTAACATGGCCGCAATCGCGGTAGCGCCGTATGATTCAAACAAGTCGGCGCCCATTCCAGCCGTATCACCTACGTTATCACCTACGTTATCGGCAATAACCGCCGGGTTACGGGGATCATCTTCCGGGATACCGGCTTCAACCTTACCAACCAAGTCAGCGCCAACATCGGCTGCTTTCGTGAAAATACCGCCGCCGATACGGGCAAAGAACGCAATCGCGCTGGCGCCAAAAGCAAAGCTGTTGATCAGAACCGGATCTTGGCCAAAAACGATGTATAACACGGAAACACCAAGAAGACCAAGTCCTGCTACCGACAGACCCATAACAGCGCCGGCACGGAAGGAAACGCTAAGAGCTTTGTTCAGACTTGTGCGAGCAGCCTCAGTAGTCCGGGCGTTCGCTTTCGTCGTGGAAGTCATACCAATATAACCGGCAATTCCGGAACAAATGGCCCCAACCAAAAAGGAAACTGCCATTTGATAATTGGTAGTAACAAACAAAAGGACAAAAATAATAGCAGTAAACGGGACAAGAGTCTTGTACTGGCGATTTAAAAAGGCCATCGCCCCTTCGAAGATCGCCTGGGAAAGTTCTTTCATTTTTGCATTGCCGGCGCTTTCGCTAAGAACACTGCTCATAAAATAGGCAGCAAAAGCAAGCGCTACGAGACCGGCAATCGGTGCAACGTAAAGCAAGTTCATTTGATCGCTCCTCCTTAAAACAAAACAATATTAATTTTTGGTACTAAAAAACCCTCAATGGATCACATTGAGGTTAAAACCCTATTGCATCATCTTCACAAGAGTCATTGTAACGACGGCAAATAGTAATCCAAGAATAATTGTCGCTTTCGCCAGAGTTTCATCGAGACCTTTTTTCTTCCCGCCAAAAAGGGTCTCGGCACCACCTGCTATCGAACCGGACAACCCTGCACCCTTTC
>Ga0316604_10001409_pt1 | contig 21444 bp, 21 predicted proteins | sample OWC_soil_day20_C_FD_207650 | JGI IMG/M metagenome (GOLD analysis project Ga0316604, IMG submission 207650) | Wetland soil microbial communities from Old Woman Creek delta, Ohio, United States - OWC_soil_day20_CT | ecosystem: Environmental > Terrestrial > Soil > Wetlands | place: USA: Ohio...
TTTTACGCCGCATTACGGAGCCGAAAGCAATGTAATCCACGTAGTTCGGCTGATACTCAAAACATGGTAACGAGGTGAATGGTATGTCCGCAGCAAATACAACTTGGGTTTTAATTGGTTCGGTACTGATTTTCCTTATGCAGGCAGGCTTTGCAATGGTGGAAACCGGTTTTACGAGAGCGAAAAACGCGGGCGACATTGCGCTAAAAAAGGTGATCAATATTTGCATCGGGACGCTGTGTTTCTGGTTTGTTGGTTTCGGTATAATGTTTGGATCAGCAGGCGATGTCTTTGGCAGATTTGACTTTTTTATTCAGGGGAATTATGCAGACTTGCTGCCCGACGGCGTACCTTTGGCGGCATTTGTCATGTTTCAGACGGCGTTATGTGTGATTGCATCTACCATTATCTCCGGGGCAATGGTGGAACGGACCAAATTTTCAGCATATTGCACTTACTGCATGGTAATGACCGCCGTGGTATATCCCGTTTCCGGACATTGGATTTGGGGGGACGGGTGGTTGAACCAACTTGGTTTTCATGATTTTTCCGGTTCTGCCGCAATACATATTGTGGGCGGAACTGCTGCCTGCGTGGGCGCAAAGATGTTGGGAGCCCGCATTGGAAAATACGCAGAGGACGGTACCACGAGAGCCATTCCCGGCCAAAACATCACCACAGGTGCTTTGGGTGTATTTATGATCTGGTTTTGTTGGTTTGGTTTGTCCGGTTCCTCAACACTGTCAATGGAAGGGACATTCGTGACAGAAGCGGCTGATATCTTTATCAAAACCAATTTGGCCGCTGCGGCTGCCGGTTGTTCTACTATGCTCGTAACTTGGATTCGCTATAAAAAGCCCGACGTATCTTTAACCTTGAACGGCGTTTTGGGTGGTCTGGTTGCTGTTTCAGCTGGCTGTGATACAATATCGACCACAGGGGCAGTGTGTATCGGCATCGGAGCCGGTGTCTTAATGGTATTCGCCATTGAATGGGTAGAGCAGAAGCAAAAAATAGACGATCCGGTGGGCGCCATCAGCATTCATTTTATATGCGGAGTACTGGGAAGCGCTTGCGTTGGACTGTTTTCTCTTGACGGCGGTCTGGTTTACGGTGGGGGATTTAAGCTGCTGGCTGTGCAGATACTTGGAAGCTTGTGTATTTCTGCATGGACCGGAATCGTGATGTATGGCGTGTTTTATCTCATTGAAAAAAAGATGGGACTGCGTGTCACAGAGCAGGAGGAAATAGATGGCCTGGATTCTGTGCAGCATAGTTTGACAAACGCATATGCCGACTTTATGCCATCTATGAATGCGCAGCGTAAGGAAGAATTGAGTGCCGTTGTTGAGATTCCACTTGACAAGGATATTCCCATTCAATTGGATTCCCGTCTAGCTGCAACTCCAGGGGCGTTGTTTAAAGTACAAATTATAACAAAGCAATCCAAACTAGAGATGCTGAAAACAGCTATGAACCAAATTGGCGTCACAGGAATGACGGTGACACAGGTGCTGGGTTGCGGAATACAAAAAGGAGCCAAGGATTCTTACCGCGGTCTTCCGTTGGAAATGGATCTGTTGCCTAAAATACAGGTTGATATCGTGGTGGCGAAGGTGCCCGTGGACACGGTTGTCAAAGCTGCAAGAGCGGCGTTGCATACCGGGCATATCGGTGATGGAAAAATATTTATTTATGATGTCCGGGATGCTGTAAAAGTGCGCACAGGAGAAACCGGGTACGCCGCCATGCAGGGACTTGATATCATATAAGTATAATAAACGCCGGCTGTCCCGGTTAACTGCATGGGATAGCCGGTTCCCAATTCAGAGAGAAGGAATGATTTTTGCAGCGCGAAAAAACCAAACGATTTGCTGTCGCGGCTATTTTTGCAACTCCCACAGCAGTTTGGTCATCGACTATTATGAACCCATGCCTTTCCGCAATTTATCACGAATTTCAGGACAGCAATGACTTTTTACAAATGTTTCTTGTGACCGGCGCGTCTTTGCTGTCCATTCCGCTCGCATTGCTGGGAGGCCGCTTTTCCAGGAAATTTGGGAAAAAAGAATTGCTTACCATCAGCGTTTTGGTTTATTTTCTGGGCTGCTTTGGGGGTGCCTTTTCTCCTAATATAGAATGGCTGACGGTTACCAGAACCATTGGCGGTGCTACAGCCGCGCTGACCCAGCTTCTTGCATTCAGCATAATAACCGATTTAGAACCCGAGCAGAAGCAAAGAGGAAAACTGATGGGCTTCTATCTTGGCCTGAATTCAATTTATGGCGCTGTAATTTCCCTTCTTTCAGGTATTTTAGCAAAAAGCGACTGGCGGTATTCATTTTTTCTGAATGGTTTCGCCGTTGTGGCCCTGATCATGGTGGTTTTCTTTTTACCAAAGGCATCCCAGCAGGAGGAAACCGTACGTAACGATATGTCGTTGGAACCGGAACGAGGGACAGCAAAACGGGAATTATATACTCTGTTTTTTACCTCATTTTATTACTCTACCGTCGGTGCCGGCATGTACTTTCTAATAGACCTCTATGTCACTGAAAGTAGTCTCGGAACTTCCGTCCTGTCAGGGCTTCTGACGGCATGTATTACAGTTGTCAGCGCATCGGTATCTTTTTGCTTCGGACAGATTTATGTAAAGTTGAAACGCTATACCCAGCCGCTGTCTTTTGCAATACTGGCTGTGTCTTATCTGCTTTATTGGGTTCCAGGTTCCCTGCCGGTGGTTTTTCTGGCCACAGCATTGTATGGATGCGCATTTGCGTTATATTCGGGATTTAACCCCATCAGAATTTCCGAGCTTGCACCTGCGTCAAAGCTGACGGCATACCTTTCTGTTCAGACAGCAGCAGGTTTTGGCGGCATGTTTCTCTGCGGCTATTTTCCTGATTTTCTAAAACGATTGACTGGGACAGAGACTTTGAGGGCAATATTGCCGCTGATTGCTGTTCTTTTATCGGCGTGCGCACTCATGCTTCTCATACAAATACGAAGAGAAATACGAAAGAAAAACAGCATTAGTGGAATTCTGTGAATCTGCGTAAAACTTATTATTTAGGAGGAAGAAAGAATGAAATACAATTTTGATGAAATCATTGACCGCCGTCATGGGGCGTATAGCTATAGTATGAAATGGTCCACCAGTCCCGAGATCGGCCAGATGCTGGGTGTGGAAAAAATTGAGGAGGACAGCATCGCTGCTTTTACTGCGGATATGGATTTTTGTTGCGCACAGCCGATCATCGAGGCACTGCACGGTGTGGCGGAGCATGGGATATTTGGATATTCCGGTTTGGATACAGCACCGGAATATTATGATGCAGTAATCGGCTGGTTTAAACGCAGACGCGGCTGGGAGATTAAGCCGGAGGAGATCACCTATGTGGATGGAACGGTGAAAGCGCTGCGCCAGGTGGTACTTGCCTTTACCCAGCCAGGGGACGGTGTCATCATTCAAAGGCCTGTTTATGGTCCCTTTTCTTTTGTGATTAATGAGACGGGGCGCAAGCTGGTTAATAATCATTTGATCGAAGAAGAAGGCGGATATTATACCATTGATTTTAAAGATTTAAAGGAGAAAGCAAAGGACCCTAATAATAAGCTTCTAATTTTGTGCAATCCGCACAATCCTGTCGGGCGAATTTGGAATAGTCAGGAGATGCTGGAGATCTCAAAAATCTGTCTGGAGAATGATATCCTAATTGCCACCGATGAAATCCATGGCGATCTGATCCGCCGCGATGCGGTATTTCATCCTATGGCCACTGTGGTGCCGAACGATAACCTTATTACATGTACAGCAGTGAATAAAACATTTAATTTGGCGGGATTACACTGCACAAACGTTGTCATTCAGAATCAGAAGCTGCGCGATATGTTCCGAAAATCTCTGGGGCATGTGATGCCAACTCCATTTACAATTGCGGCTGTCATTGCGGCTTATAATGAGGGTGAAGAATGGCTTGAGCAGTTAATTGATTATTTGGATGACACAATTGACTGGGTGATAAGCTTTTTAGCAGCGAAAATGCCGAAAGTAAAATGCCGCCGTCCTGATGGAACATACATCATGTGGATGGATTTTCGAGAATATGGGTTTCCTGCCGAAGAAATTCATGATAAAATTTACAATAAGGCTCGAGTATTGCTGGAAGGCGGAAGCATGTTTGACCCTGAAGGCGGAAGAGGGTTTGAACGTATCTGTGTCCCGTCTCCACGTGCCGTTATCATGGAAGCACTTGAACGGATTGCAGCTCAGTTTTAAAAATTGAAACTGCCACTGCGTATGACGGATCAGCGTCGTGTTCCAACGGAAGATTGAATGTGGAAGTGTGATGATCATGCAGGATTTAATTCAACAATATCGAAGTATCGTGAAGTTTTTAGGAAATGTTCTTGGCGAGCACAGTGAGGTTGCACTCTTGGATTTGCGGGAAGGGAAGGGAGAAATTGTCGCTATTGCAAATGGAAGTGTGAGCAACCGCCGCGTGGGGGCTCCCATCACTGATTTGGCACTCAGCATCATTGGGGAGGGATCCTGGAAACAGAAGGATTATATTTGCAATTATGCCGGTTGCACAGCGGATAACAGAGAACTGCGCTCATCTACTTTTTTCATTAAAGAAGGAGATCGACTCCTTGGAATGCTGTGCGTAAATACCGATGTTGCCTTTTTTCAAGAAATCAGCGATGCGATCCTGAAACTGGGGGGAATCGATCGGGCGCCCATCGATATTTTGGAAGACAGCACAAAGCCTTTGGAATATTTTACGGATAGCATCTCCGATATGATTGACCGTACGCTGATAGAGCATTTTGGGGAACGTCTAAAATACAGTGAGTACTTGACCCAAAGAGAAAAAATGGACATTGTGGATATATTGGAGCAAAAGGGACTGTTTTTAATCAAAGGCGCGGTCAGCGAAGTTGCAAATAAGCTACAATGTTCAGAGGCAACCATTTATCGTTACCGGACACAAATTAATAAGGAGCAGCTTAACAAAGCACCTTGATGCCGGAATGTCTGAAGCCCAAGCGGTAGTCTGAGTGTGGTTAAGTTGTACGTTTTATTTTTATGAATGATTAATAAAGGGAGGTTTACCAATGCCAAGATTAAATGTTGGAGAGCTGCTGCCGGATTTGACTGTGGATACAGTACAGAAACGTCACATGAAGCTCAGCGAAATTGTAGGGGGGAAACGTACCATTTTCATGGTGCTTCGCTATATCGGTTGTACGGTTTGCCGCTATGATGTTCATTTGCTCGCACAGCGCTATGGGGAGTTTCAGGCGTTAGGTGCTCAGGTAGTTGTTGTGATGCAGTCGCCCATCGCAACCGTGGAGAAAGATCTCGTGGAGAATATCCCGCCGTTTTATCTCATTTGCGATCCTGAACAGGTAATTTATAAAACGCTCACTATTTCCCCAGCCGTCTCCATGGAGGAACTTATTGGAGACAGCCTTTCTAGCCTTCAAGAAAAAGGCGTGCAGGCAAGTGCCGCTGGCTTTGCGCACGGTGACTATGAGGGTATTGAAGAGCAGCTTCCTGCATTTTTTCTGGTCAATGGGGAAATGATTGCCGAAGAAGTCCATTATGCTAAACATATTATGGATATGCCGTCCGTCGACGAGATGCTGGAGAAAATAACAGCATATGTTCGGAAACCATTTTTTGAAAAATAAGTATTTGCGAGAAATCATTTATTAGCATGCCATATTAATTAAGAATGCCAAAATTTTTTTGATTTAAGAAAAATTTTGGCATTCAATATTCTTTCTCGGATAAGAAATTGAAATACTTACGCTAGATTTTACGTTGATTGATCTAGCGCACAATAAGCGCACAACGTTGTTGTAACATATGCTTCGCCACAAAAAATATGACGCAAAGGCTTGCAGTTTTGCGACATTTTCAGCTAAAATAGAACCTTTTTTACGTAATAATAAGAATAACACTTCCCTCATAACCCGGAGGTCACAGGTTCAAATCCTGTCCCCGCAACCAATTTCACTTAAAACGGAACTCAAGGTGCTTGTCACCCTGAATTCCGTTTTTTGTTTTTGCTCTATATCGACGCGCTCCACCAGGAGGCGCACTGCTTTTTCATCGGAATTGGATTTCAATGCTTCCAGCCATGCCCGGACTTGATCCACGATAAAATCCTTGGGCGGTTCGGTCTCTTTCAGCGTGGAGATTTCGGCCTTGATCTCCCGCATTTGCTCCCCGATATCTGCCACTACCTCCGCAGGCAGGGCGGCACTTGCAAGGTTCTTCATCAGAGCGTCATATTGAGCCTACTTGCCCTCAATACGCTGCTGTAAGGCTTCCTTGAATTCCTCCATGCGGCTGCCTTCCCCGGCCTGATATTGGCGTAGGGCGGCGGCTATCTTGTCCTGGTTCTCTGTGGAAAGTAGGTCATGGAGATACTCAATCACAGCGCGGTCAACCTCTGCCATGCGGACGGAGGGGAACCCGCGCTTTTCGGAGCACACAAAGTATTGATACTCATGTCCCTTGCTCTTGTTGGTCATACTGTGCATTTTTGCCCCGGCAGTAAACAAGCCCACTGCACAAATACCCGGCTTTCTTCCCTGTTTGCTTACGCTCTGACATGATCTTTTGCACCTCCACGAATTGCGCCTTGCTGATAATCGTCGGCAGGGCGTTTTCAATTTTTATAGCATTCGGTTTGTCCCGGCGCTTGTCCCGTTTTTTTTCTTCATCGGTGCTGTACGCATACAGGTCGGTGGTCCTTTGTTGACAGAGATTATCAAAGTCGTAAATATTTTGAGTTTCAAACGGGGTTCAAAGTTCTGCCGTACGACAGCATAAGCAAGCGTGATCATTTTCCGTTTGTGTTCCAGCATAATTACGAAGTGATTGATTCAATTGTAACGGAATTATCGAATAGAGGCTTCGGCAAGCAGGATTATGTTACGCTTCCCGAGATTATAAACCGAGACCTGCAATATCGGGATCTCGTAATTGGAAAGGGTGCGAGTTCGTTTGATGTGCTGATCAATATGCGTGAATATGTTGCATCAATCGGTCGATATTCTTCCATTAATCGCTCCGTGGTTTGCTGTTGGAATCACAACATTTCAAATCTTACCACGGTAAATATGTGCTATTCTCCACCGTCATCGCGCAGCCGCTTGACGATCGGGCACGATGTGTGGATCGGATCGAATGTCGTCATAAACGCCTCAAAGGTGTCGAAAATCGGCAACGGGGCAATCATCGGAACCGGCGCGGTTGTGCTTGAAGATATTCCGCCGTATGCGGTCGTCGTCGGGGTTCCGGGCAGGGTGAAAAAATATCGCTTTACCGCGGAGCAAATAAAAATATTGGAACGGGTGCAATGGTGGAATTGGGACGAGCAGGTAATGAAGAACAATCAAGATTGTTTTGCCAATCCAGGTTTGTTTTTCGACAGATTCCGAAATTGCAACATCGAGGTTGATGAATCGAGTTTGATGAATTGAATATGAACAAAGAGATGATCAGAAAAAAACATGCCATCTGGCTAAAGGTATTTTCTTTTCCGGTTACGCTCAGATGCAATTTAAAAATGCAAACTGTGCTTAGCACATTCTCCCTATTACGAGAAACCCTATAACCCGACATTTGAGTCGCTGAAACAGCAACTGGACGCGCTGTTCAAAGTTACGGATTATATTGACAAATTTGATATAGGCGGCGGAGAGCCGTTCTTGCGGTCCGATTTGCCCGACATCATGCAGTTGCTTTATGAAACGTACAGGGGGCAAATCGGACACCTTCGCATCATCACAAACGGGACGCTCAACCAGCCTAAGAGCTCTGCACGCAAGGATTCTTTTGTGCAGGCGGCTCTAATGTGGGCGGATGATTTCCATATTATCATTGACAAATATCCAGTGGATTCCGACAAAAGTGAAGCGATTTCCGATTATCTTCGTGGATTCAATATAGACTGTGAGGTACGCGATTACACAAACGATTTGCATTGCGGCGGCTGGGTGGATTTCGGCGATTTGACCTTAAAGCACAGCGATACCGAAGGCAAATTGATGTTTGAAAATTGCTCTGTTCCCCGATAGGGCTTTTTCACAAGCGTATGCGATGGCAAATTATTTCCTTGCGGAAGAGCAAGAATTTTATATGAGCGCGGCATTGGCGCGGACTTTGTTAATCTGACCAACAATACTTTGAATGCGGAACAAAAGAAAAATCAGCTGCGGACATTGCTTCTCGGCGGAAAACCGCTTGAAACCTGCAAGTATTGCAATGGTATGTGTGATGACAGCATACGGTATAAGCCTGCTGAGCAGCTGACTGAATTCTAAAAGGAGCATTTTACTATGGCGCAAATTGCACGGATTTTTAATGAGAACAGAATTCCTTTATGGACGGCAATTCCATTGGAATCACCGTTTGTGATTGAGGTTGAACCTACAAGCTTTTGCAATCTGAAATGTAAATACTTCTTGCATACTCTTCCAAATCAGGAAATTTTGGACAATGGTCATAAATTTTTGCATATGAGCGACGAGGTTTTTGAGCTGCTGCTTGAACAAACAATGCAGTTTCCGAGCAAGATAAAGCAAATTGGCTTTGCGGGCATGGGTGAACCGCTATTACACAAGCGTCTTCCCTATATGGTCGAGCAGTTTAAACAGCGCGCGGGTATTGAACGTATTACAATCACGACAAACGGTGTCTCGCTGACACATCAATTAACCGACGCTTTAATCAGCGCGGGATTAGATCATATCAAAATATCGGTAAACGGGCTTTCATCAGAGGATTTTAAGCGGAACTGCGGCTCACATATTGATTTTGATCAATATGTGGAGCAAATAAGCTATCTATACAAAAATAAGGGCAACACTGTTGTCGCCTGCAAAATAATGGATAGCTGTGTCGGTGATGCGGAGGATGCCTTTTTCGACATGTTTGACGATAAGTGCGACACCATGAGCATTGAAAAAACCGTCCGTGTGTTTCGTGAGGTGGCATATGACGGAATCATCGAAAAAGACAAAGATGTTCTTAGTCGATATGATATGCGCGAAAATCGGGTTCATATTTGCGCGTCTCCGTTTTTCCGTTTCGCGGTAAAGGCGGATGGCACCGTGTCGGCCTGCAGACTGTATAACGGTTTGACTCACAGTAGCTTTCATCTGCAAAACAGGACGTTAAGCGAAATTTGGAACAGCAGTGAACGGCGGAGGATGTTGCTCGGAGTGTTGAAAGAGGAACATACAGGGTTAACTGCGCAGTGTGAGAATTGTACGTTAAAGGACGATTTTGCATTTGAATCTGACCTGCTTGACGATTACGCCGACCAATTGCGCCAAAAAATACTGCAGAATTAGAGGTGCCGGTATCATGAGCAGAAAGTTTTTGATTTACGGCCACGGCGGTTGCTATAACCACGGCGGTGAGGCGTTGGTGCGTTGTGGCATTGAGGTCTTGCGTGAACGATATACCGATTGTCATATTGTGCTATCCGCTCACAACCCGGATCAAGACCGGGAATTCGGGATAGATGCAGACGAAATTGTCGGGCGCGATGAAGCCTACATAAAATATGAAAAAGAAACCAACTTTTCAATTGAAAATAATGATAAGATATACCGCGCCACCATTGACAAAATAACACCCGAAACAGTGTGCATACATCTCGGCGGCGACAATTATTGCTACAACAATTGGAAGCGCTATGCAAACCTTCACTATCGCGCCTTGGAAATGGGCGCGATCAACATTATGCACGGATCGCTGTAGCATTACAGACATTGCTCCACTTGCAAACCTTGTGAATTTACAAACTATAACATTAGAGGCGAATCATATCACAGACATCACACCGTTGATTAATCTTCCAAATTTAAAGGAAGCAAATCTGAGTTTTAATCAAGTAAAAGATTTTTCTGCATTAATTGCAGCTAAACCAAATTTGGATATCTCCACAAGTGGAAACCCATCTGAGAATAGTTGATCATATTTAGATGGTAAGCGCTAACTCCGCCAGCGGGGATCATATGAAAATGAGGGTTGCCGCAAAAGTCAGCGACCCTCTCGTAATTATTACTTCTTGTTTCTTCATTCCGGTACGCATTTTCTGGTAGCAATAGCTTATATGATCGCACTGCCTTCAGCGCCGTTTGAGTTAGTGGGGAATTGTACTCCTTCCTAAATAAAATAGGGTTGGTTAATGGGTAGATAGAGTACAAAAATGGACTAAGATCAGCGAAAAATTCTTTGATATAGAGGTTTTCACTTACTTAGTCCAATTATAACAGAGTCACCTGCTGGTGTCAGGTCAGGACTAAAAAATATTTATTTGGAATGTCCTTTTGAATAGATTAAGCTTGAAATGCGCTGTTCGGTCAAGGCTATAAATAATGCCTTATATTGGTGAAAAAACTCTGCACCCAGCGCATTTCGTTCTTTCATGTAGGCCATGGTTTTCAATGTGTCCTGCTCGATACGGGACACATTGAAATCCCAAACAGCATCCGCGTTCTTTGAGCAGGCAGCCTGCTTGGTTTCAGACAAACCTTTTTAAAGCCGTTTTGATTGGCAAAGCGAATCAGGCTGTCACGCCGCATTTGTAAATCGTTGCTGTCAAAGCGGTCGTTTACCGAGATAAAACGAATCCCTAAAAAGGGAAATATCTGCTCCAGATAATCTCCAATATCAATGTAGTTTCTGACGAAACGGGCTTTCACGACGATAATGACGACGGCTAATCATTGAACAACAGAGTTCTATTGTGTTCCAGGCTGCCTGGCAGCATTGAACCTTGTCATTTATCGAGTCGATATTCCTAAAAATTATGAAGATTCAAAATAAAATGAATTTGACGAATGACAATGTGCGAACTATAATATCATTGAGCTCAAAAACAGATCTCTTACGCGCGCTTTTTTGTGCAATGTGCCCTCCCTTCGCATCTTTCCCGTTATTTGGTTATAACTAGGAGGAAAAAGAATGAAAAAATTGTTGGCCATCGCATTGTCTCTATCCATTTTTTTAGGGCTTGCTGCCTGTGGGTCTTCCGGAAGCGGCTCTTCCGACAGCGGATCGAGTCAAGCATCATCTGCAACCGGCGGGGACTCTACTGAGCCCGAAACTCTGCGCGTTGGCACATTGGACACAACAGATACCTTTGATCCCTGTTCCAACTCCGGCTGCGGATTGGGTCTTATGATGGTTTATGACACAGTCCTGAAATTAAACTATGACACCATGGAAGTAGAACCTTGTATTGCCTCCGCATGGAATTGGGTTGATGACAAAACTCTGGAATTAACGATTCGTGACGATGTCACCTTCTCGAACGGAGATAAGCTGACGCCGGAAGATGTTCTCTACTCGCTTTCCCGTTTTGTCTATGAAAATGATCAGTTTGATCCGGGATACGATAACATTAACTACGATGAAAGTACCATTGATGGCAATCAGTTGACACTGGTGTTAAATGATGTTGATGCCGAGTTTTTAAATGCCTTGTCTAATGATCGTTGGGCTTCGGTGGTGGATGAGGAATATGTCAAAGCAAATCCGGATGCCTGGTGGGACGCACCAATAGGCTCTGGCCCCTATACCTGTGTTGAAAATGTGGATGGCTCCCATTCTACATATGCGGTTCGGGAGGACTACTGGGGAGACAAACCGGACGCTGAAAATGTCATTATCAACAATTATTCCGAATCAACCACAATGATTGCGGACTTTCAGAATGGTGATTTGGACATTGTTCTTGACACTCCGGAAACCGATTATCTGGCTGCTCAGAACGGCGACTACGGCGATGGTGTTCAAACCAAGCTGTTTAAAACATGGGACCTTTTGGCAGTGTGTTTACCCTCCTATACGGAATGCTTCCAGGATATCAATGTCCGCAAAGCAATTTCCCTTGCCTTGGATACCAAAGCAATCACCAATGCTGTCTATGGCTCTTTGGGTCAGACAGCTGATTCCATCCTGATTGACGGCTGTGATTTTTATTCATCCATCGGTGTGCATGATTATGATCCTGATCAGGCAAAAGAATTGTTGAAGGAAGCAGGCTACGAGAACGGATTGGACTTAAAGGTAGTTATTCCCTCCACCACCACGAACGACAAGTGTGCTGAGATCGTGCAGGCATATCTCGCTAAGGTAGGCATCAACCTCAGCATTGAATCCTATGACTTTGCTACCGCAATTCCCATCCTGATGGCTAATGGTACCGACATATCTATCTTCGGAACCGGAGGCGGTACCTATACCGCAGCCTCCATTACGGATACATTAGGGGAAAACTGCTCAAACTCTGGCGCTCGGATCAGTGATTCCACCTTTAATGGCTACCTGAATGCCGCTCGCACCACACTTGACGAGGAAACCCGCTTGGATAATTACACCAAGGCCGCACAGTGGGACTTTGATAATTATTGGACTCTGCCCATTAGCTATGCACAGGCAGTTGACCTTTATCAGAGCAACATTTCCGGTGTTACCGGACTGGTTGCCCGTGCCATTGATTTAACTTCCGTCGTCATCAACTAATCCGGCAGAATTATATTACATAAAAACGGGGGAAGGGAAATTCCTGAATCCCCCGTTTTTTCATTAACGAGGAGATGGAATCATGGGTCGTTTTACTCTGAACCGCCTTTTATGGGTGATTCCCGTTATGCTGGGGGTGATATTGATTGTATTCACCATCGATCGTTTTTCCCCCGGAGACCCAGTTGCCGCAGAACTTGGAGCAGGCTATACACAGGAACAATATGATGCAAAAAAAGCGGAACTCGGCTTGGACAAACCGTTTTTTGTACAATTATTTAATTATGTATCAAAGATTATTACAAAAGGTGATTTAGGAAATTCGTATCACACTGGACTTTCCGTAACTGCTTCCATTGCGGAACGCTTCCCGGTTACTTTGAAATTAGCAATTATCGCTATCGTGATTGCCGTGGGATTGGGAGTTCCGTTCGGTGTTATTTCATCCACCAGGCAATATTCTGTGGCTGATCACGCTGTTACCACATTTTCGCTGATTTTTGCGGCGATGCCCGGCTTTTGGCTGGCATTAATGATGATTATATGTTTTTCCATCCAGCTCAAACTGTTCCCTGCATCCGGTTATAAACAGTGGAACTGCTGGGTGCTTCCAACCCTATCCGCCGGATTATCTTTTGTGGCTACCATTACCCGTATGACCCGTTCTTCCATGCTTGACGTTGTTCGGCAGGATTTTATCACCACCGCGCGGGCCAAGGGAGTCAACGAGGGAACTGTTATTCGGAAACATGCCCTTCGAAATGCGCTGATTCCTATTATTACCACCATCGGGTTTCAGTTCGGTATTCTGATTTCCGGTTCTGTTATCGTAGAGACTATTTTTAATATGCCGGGAATGGGTTCGTTGATGATGACAGCCATCAATAACAAGGATTACCCGGTAATTGAGGGCTGTGTGCTTGTACTGGCATTTTTCATATGCATCATTAACCTTATAACAGATCTTGCATATGGCATTGCGGATCCTCGCATAATGGCTCAGTACACAAAAGGGAAAAAGGCAAAAATGAAGGAGGCGGTAAAATGAATAAGCGGGTTCCTTTACCACCTCATCCACATCCGCATCCACAAGAGTTTGATCTAAAGATTGAAGATATCAGAAAGCGCAGTCAAATCAGCGATATCTGGAAGCGGCTTCGTAGAAATAAACTGGCTATGCTGGGCATGGTAATCGTAATAGTATTACTGCTTTCGGCAATTTTTGCTCCACTCATTGCACCATATGATTATGCGGTGCAGGATTTGGCCAATGCAAAAGCATGGCCCAGCCTTGCACATCCCCTTGGCACCGATGATTATGGCCGCGATCTTTTATCAAGAATCATTTACGGCGGGCGAGTCTCTTTGCTTGTGGCAATCCTTGCTATCGTTTTTGGATTGATTGTAGGCGGTTCCATCGGTGTTTCCGCAGGGTATTTTAGTGGCATTTACGACGGAACTATCATGAGATTGATGGATGTGGTCATGGCCGTCCCCGGGTTTTTGCTGGCGGTTTGTATTTCTTCCGCACTTGGCACTGGTGTGACAAATACTGCGATTGCCATCGGGATCGGCTGTGTACCTGGTTACGCTCGGTTACTGCGAGCGCAGGTATTGTCTATTAGGGATCAGGAGTATATCGAAGCGGCCCGGGCCACAGGTGCCTCCAATGTTCGAATTATGCTGCTACAGATTGTTCCCAATATCCTTTCGCCGGTAATTGTTGACTCTACACTCCGCATTGGGGGCTGCATCTTGATGATTTCTTCTCTCTCCTTTATTGGACTGGGTGTACAGCCGCCCATTCCGGAATGGGGATCCATTCTATCCGCCGGCAGACAATTTATCCGCAGCTTTTGGCCAATTGTGGTATTCCCCGGACTTGCCATTATGTTGACTCTGTTTGGGTTTAATTTATTTGGCGATGGCTTGCGGGATGCCCTTGATCCAAAGCTGAAACGGTAGGAGGACACCATGAGCGACAATTTATTAGAAATCAAAGATCTTTCCATTCATTTCTATACTGACGATGGAGATGTTGCAGCGGTAAACGGGGTTGACTTAACACTCTCCAGAGGTGACACTCTTGGCCTTGTAGGAGAGACCGGAGCCGGCAAAACCACAACTGCACTGGGCATTCTTCGGCTTATTGCAAGTCCTCCTGGAGAAATTGTATCCGGCGAAATTCTGTATGAAGGCGAAGACCTTTTGAGGAAAACGGATAAAGAAATGCAAAAAATCCGCGGCGGAAAAATTTCTATGATCTTCCAGGACCCGATGACCGCACTCAATCCGGTTCTTCGCGTTGACGAGCAAATTGCAGAGGTCGTTCGTCTGCACTCCAAGTGCTCTGTGCAGGAGTCTCTGAAATGTGCACTGGAGATTCTCGAAAAGGTGGGAATCCCTTCTGAGCGGGGAAAGGACTATCCGCATCAATTTTCTGGCGGCATGAAGCAGCGCGTCGTCATCGCGATGGCACTGTCCTGCAATCCACAGCTTCTGTTGGCGGACGAACCCACCACCGCGCTGGATGTAACCATTCAGGCTCAGGTGCTGGATATGATGAAGGGACTAAAAAGTGAATTCGGCACCTCCATGATTCTGATTACTCATGATTTGGGTGTTGTTGCGGAGAATTGCAATAAGGTTGCCATTATGTACGCGGGGCAGATTGTGGAAAGGGGAACAGTACAGGATATATTTAATAATACCTCTCATCCCTACACCAAGGGTCTGTTTAATTCACTTCCTTCTCATCAGGGAAAGAGCAAGCGCTTAAAACCCATCCGCGGACTGATGCCCGATCCAGCAAATTTACCGAAGGGCTGCAGCTTTCATCCCCGCTGCCCTTATGCCGACAGGTTATGCTTTTCCGAACCAGCCGAGCTGAAGGAAATTTCACCGGGTCATTTTTCTCGTTGCCACCATGCGGATAAGGGAGCCGACCTGTATTTCCCGGATGAAGAAATCAACGAAATCGCTTACAGCATGGGGTTTCCTCCCTCCAACCCCGGTAACGATATTCTTGGAAAAGGAAAAATGCTATGAGCAACTTATTAGAAGTAGAACACCTCAAAAAATATTTTAAGACTCCTAACGGTATGCTTCATGCGGTAGATGATATCACTTTTTCCATTCATGAGGGAATGACTCTTGGGGTTGTTGGTGAGTCCGGCTGCGGAAAATCAACCCTTGGCAGGGTGATATTAGGGCTCTCAGACTCCACCGATGGTGCCATCTGCTTTCAGGGCGAGAACATCACCCGTGTATCCAGCAAAAAACGAAAAGAACTGCGTGCCAATATGCAGCTGATTTTTCAGGATCCTTATTCTTCGCTCAATCCGCGCATGTGCGTTTTTGATCTGATTGCAGACCCTCTGCGTATCTATAAGCTCTGCAGAAACAAAAAAATTCTGCAGGATCGGGTATTTGATCTGATGGATACGGTTGGACTCGCGCGGCGTTTGGCATTCGCTTATCCCCACGAATTGGATGGCGGACGCCGACAGAGAATCGGCATTGCACGTGCATTGTCACTGAAACCGAAATTCATCGTTTGCGATGAGCCGGTTTCCGCTCTGGATGTTTCGATCCAGGCTCAAATTTTGAATCTGCTGCAGGATCTGCAGGAAAAAAGGAAGCTGACTTATATCTTTATTACCCATGACCTGTCAGTTGTAAGGCATATCTCTGATGATATCATGGTGATGTATCTTGGTACTGTGGTGGAAAAAAGTGAAGCCGAGGAACTCTTTGAACACCCAGTGCATCCTTACACAAAGGGACTGCTGTCTGCGATTCCTGTTCCCAGCCTTGAGCCCCGTCCACAGAGAATTATACTCCAGGGCGAGCTTACATCTCCCATTGAACCGAAGCAATGCTGCCGCTTTGCTAACCGCTGCCCCTATGTTGAGAACCGCTGCCGCAGCGCACAGCCGCCGCTGGAGGAAGTATCCCCCGGTCATTTCGTCTCCTGTTTTCGGGCAAAAGAATTTGATCAGAAGTAAGACGAAGGTTTTGCAGACTAAAGAGTTCATAAACGCATGCTGATCTGAGAATTCTGTGTGCGTGTCAATCTTTGTAGGATAGATGAGGTTCAAATATGAAGCAGATGTTTCAGATTTTTTATCCCAATCAATATTCCGAAACTGAAAAGGTTTCACTGGATCATTTAAATAATCATATTTCTTTCACCGGCGGGATCGGTCCAAACGCTAATCGCACCGTCAGGGCTGAGGTTCGTGATATGTTAGAATATGCTCGTATCTGGGATCCCTACAACCCGTTATTCAATGATCCAGATTACGCAGCGAAAACAAAATGGGAAAAGCTTCCTGGTATGCCTTGCTATATTTTCGGCGAGAGCATTACCGGATTCCCGATGATGGATGATATCGGAGATCGCCTGGGAAATGTATTCTATTATGCGAACGATGGCGGAGACATTGAACTCTATCGTCCGATTTTTGACGGCGATGAGATTACGTTTAAAAGTCAGCGACAACTGATCGAAGACACAACTGATCCGGACGGCGCTGAATTGCGGCAATTTTCGTTGTATGGTGAAGCGGACATGATTGATGCCGATGGCAATGTTGTGGGCAGGGGTGTGGGTTATGGCAGAAATGCCATGAAGCGCATTCTGGAGGGCTACGTTCCAACAGAGTATGAACAGACGTATGAGTGGCTTGATACAATTCCACCCGTTCATATTACAACTGAGGAAGAATGGGAAACGATCAAGGAGATTTGGAGAGACGAAACCATCCGTGGTTTAGAAACGCTTTGGTGGAACGATGTTCAAATTGGAGATCGCACTACTCCGGTTTGCTCCGGGCCAATATCCGATGTGGAAATGATCCGCTTGCACTCCGACATGATTACTCATTTTCCTGCCGTCCGTGATCTTATTCTGTCGGGAGAAGAATTGATGACTGATTCCTTCGGGCAGAAGCTTCCCTTTCTCGCACGGCACTACTCTTATTGCCGCAACACCCAAGCAAGAGCTGTATTTTATAATTTTACCGCCAGGAACTTCATCCTGAGAATGATTACAAACTGGATCGGTGACGCCGGATTTCTCTGTGCATTCAAGTGGAGATTTCAGAATCTGTTTTCCTGTATGTCCGGCAACGAGCCGGGCAAAGAGTTCCTTTCCAAGGTTTTTTCCATGGCGGGTAAATATGTGAACCGTCATGGCATGGAGGGTGATACCGCTATCTGCAAGGGAGAGGTAACTGAAAAATTTGAGCGGGATGGAAAATATTATATTGTCATTACTGGTTGGGCAGAGACACTGGACGGAGATGTTATTCAAGTGGTGGATGCCACAATTGAACTCCCTATTCATAATCATTAACAGAAAGGAAGATTTTTGTGTTGAAACGAAAAGCATTGGTTATTTACGGCTCAATTACAGGCAATACGAAAGAGGTTGCTCAGGAGTTCGCAAAGGTTTGCGAAACTTATGGATTTGAGACAGATTTGGTGAAGGTTGATCCCCGCAGGGACTGGGATAAAGACCCGCTCTTTGTGGATGATTACGAGTTTGTCTGCCTTGGAGCGCCTATCATTGCAGGACTTCCGTACAAGGAAGTGTCCATGCTAATGGGACTGCAGGGAAAAAAGCAATTGTATAAGAATCGTGAGATTTGGAAACATGTCATGCAGCTCAAGGCGGAAGGAAAACCTGTTGGACCCGGTGCAGGCGAAAATGTGGTGCCGGGCGGAATTCCGGGGGTTCGTTACGGGACCGGAATTCAAGGAATTGTATGCCCCTCAACCGGAACAGGCACACCTGGGTCCAAAAATGAACCGAACCATAAAACGATTTATGGAATTGCATTCAGCACTTATGGCGGGTCCGGGGTAGGTCCCGAAGAGTGTTATGGCACGCTGGAAACCCTGACAGAATATCTGCGCGTCAACGGCATACGCTGCGTCGGCAAATTTGCTTGTCCTGGAAAAGAGCTTCGCCATAATTCCGTTGACGCATTGGCCTCCATGCTTAAAATGAATATTGATGAGTCACAAGAGTTAATGCAACGATTCAAAGATGATCCCGAGAGTGATGAATGCAAAAAATTCTCTCCCATTCAGTTGGAAACACTGAAAAAAATGGCCTTTGTGAAAGATGAGGATAGCTTTGGGGATGACCCTATGATGGTGGATAATGACCCCATGGGCATTGGGAAGCCAGGTTCTGTCTGCTGGCATTATGATTTCCAGCATCGTCCATCCTCTCGTGACATATTAAAAGCAAGCATCTTCATCTCGGAAGTAATTGAGGATTACTTCCTTACATTTACCGGAGATCCACGCCCTCCCTATTCTATTTATTCCTGTATCAGTTAAAGAAAAATCATATAGGCTCACGGTCTACCGTGAGCCTATATATACAGAAAAATCCATTTAAGCAAGAGAGCTTAACAGGGAAAATGCCTAGCAGCACGAAAAAGTAATCCACGCAAAATGAAAAAATGATTGATGGATACCAATAGGTATGCCATGTTTGCGAAGATGTCGCCCTACTATTCCTGTAAGTTATAAAATATAAAAATAATTTGAATTTGACGAATAATAACAGCAAAGATATAATACGACGGTAGTTAGGATTTCATCTATATTTGACTAGAGAAAAATGCTTTGATTCGTTCGTAAAACTCTAAGGATGCCTTTGACTGAAAGTGTCCCTGTTTTGCGGCAATCCCAATTACTTCTTTGGGAATCTCATCAGCAATCGGAATGATTATTGTTCCTGGTGAATGTATTTTAGCGGCTTTTACTCCGGCAGTGATAGAACGGGGTGTTAATATGACCGATTTGTCAATGTGTATGAGCATTCCGGCTAAATCAGGGTCGTATCCTTCATAGCGTATATCAGGCTTGAAACCAGCCTTTTCGCACAGTTCATTAATATAACTATTCATACCATAACCTAAATTGCCTAGTACAAAACGCTCATGGGCTAATTCTTCTAAATATATTTTTTGTTTTTTGGCTAAAGGGTGTTTTACAGACATTAGTACCGTTAAGGCATCATTGTAAAGAGTCTGCCAAATGATATCTTCCCCTGGAACAGGTGCAGAAGAAACGGCAAAATCGATGATGCCATACTCTAGAGCTTCCTGCATTTGTTCAGTCGATTGGAGTTGGCAGGAAAGTGAAGCGTTCGGAAAGTCGGAGAGGAAATCAAATATCACATGTTTAATGAAAATGTTTTCAGAGACGGAAATTCTGACGCTGCCCGATTCCAAGCCGCAGTTGTCTTGAATTTCACGAAGGCCATTATTAACACAAAGCAAGGCTTGGTTGCAGTGATGTAAAAATTGTTTACCAACCCAGCTTAGTACAGTACGGTTTCCGTTGCGTTCAAATAATTGGGCGCCTAATTCGTTTTCTAGCTTTGCCATTGATTTGCTCAATGCGGGCTGAGTGATACGCAGTTCTTCGGAAGCCCGTGTAAAGCTTTCATACTTGGCCATGACCTGAAAATATCTCATTTGTGCCAGTTCCACTAGACTCACCAACCTCTGAAAATGTTATAGCCATTATATACTATGGCTTACATTTTATCAAATCCTCAATGGAAAGGAATTTTAAAGAATGAAAAAGAGAAGCGCATTGATTTTGTACGCAACAATGACTCACAACACCGAAAAAATTGCCACCTGGTTTAAAGACACGTTTGAAAATTACAATTGGGATATTACCTTTTTTCGCGTAGCACCAAACGCTGATTGGTCTGGGATGAAGGAAAAGCTGTACTTTGATGACTATGATGTCATTTGTCTCGGCAGTTCGATCGTGGGCGGCGCACCGCTGCAGCCTGTTATAAAGGCGTTCAGCTTCGGTGGCGGAGGTGCGCTCGAAAAGGAAGTACAGGGTAATATTGATGCCAAAAAGAAGGAGGGGGCTGCTGCACCTGCAAAGCCAGTTGGCATATGGAGACGCAATACCTCACCATATCCAGGCGTATTAAATCGCACCGACAGTCATCCTATTGGTGTGGTGTTCTGTACCTACGGTGGTGGCTTTTATGGTTCCAATGAATGCCTTGCAACGATGGAAACGCTTAAATTATACTTAGAGCAGCACAGTGTTGATGTAATAGGAAAATTTGCGTGTGGAGGTAAGGAGACCGGGCCTGCCGGTTATGCGTTGGGGGAAAAGCCAAAAGCCGAATTCCGACCCGGAACGCAAAAAGACAGCCTGCCTGATGCGGATGTTTGTGACCCTGTTATTTATCAAATGAAGGATGGAACAGAAATGCCTGGTGCTTATTTCTTCCATTATAACTTGGAAGAAAAGCCTGGCCCGCGTGAAGAAGCAAAAGCAAAAGCATTTATTTCTGATTTGGTTGAAGATTATTTTATGACGTATGATGGGGAACGCAATCAGGTGCTTTCTCAGATTATTTCGATCAGCTAATGATTAAGACACTCATTAGGGAGGGATATATGTGACCACAGGAAAATATAAAGTTACCCTGGTTCTGCCTGCATGGACGGTTGAAAATGAATTGGAGCTGATTCCGGAAGATAATGGAGTTCTGAAAGGAACCTTGAATACAATGAATGGCGATGCTGAGAATAGCGTTGTTAGCTTCAGCAAAGGCTTCTGGAATAAGGATTTTTTTCAGATTTCACTAACGGTCGGACCTGGAAAGCTGGAGCTGGTTGGTAAAGTTGAACATGAAACAATCACTGGAGTAGTAATCATTGATCATACACCGGATTCTCTAACCGGAATTAGAATTTAACTTTATCCCAACTTTAATACATTCTATACATAAGTTTTCCCTAGATGCGGTATCTTTGAAGAAAGATCAAAGACGCCGAATATTTCAATTTTAGTTTATTAGGAAGGATGCAAATTCGTATGAA
>Ga0316604_10001410_pt1 | contig 21443 bp, 18 predicted proteins | sample OWC_soil_day20_C_FD_207650 | JGI IMG/M metagenome (GOLD analysis project Ga0316604, IMG submission 207650) | Wetland soil microbial communities from Old Woman Creek delta, Ohio, United States - OWC_soil_day20_CT | ecosystem: Environmental > Terrestrial > Soil > Wetlands | place: USA: Ohio...
CTCGGCCAGAGCCGTCAATCGACTGACAGGGTCAACTGGTCAGCAATACAACAGTAAGCCGCTTCTCGATGGTGAAATGGACACCAAGGCAGTTTCCCTGTGGCGATGCAGACCACAGCCCAACCCTGCTTCCGGGGTTCGATGGAAGCACTCTGTATGCTCGTACGCGATATTCAGGCGGCTAGCGGCCAAGTTGCCACCGTTCAACAAATATTCTTGCATCAGCCAACAACCATTCAAAATCTGCCGCGAATCCAGAGGCGTCTGCAAGAAATTCCGCCTCTCCCCCAACAAGAGGATTCTGACGCCGTGCTCGCCGAGACATGCGGCTTAAAACATCGGCGATCCCGTCCAATTCCGCATAACTCTGTAACCAATCCTCCTGTGCCATCAATCGCATCGCAAAACCGGCAGACTCAGGCAGTTCATCCAGGCGCGCCTTAATCTGACGATAGACCGACTGGCAAAATATCGGGAGCGGGTCCGAGTGAAATCGCTCCCAATCACGCGCTAGAACATGATCGTAAAAAATGTCCACCAACACACCCGCATATCGCCGACGCTCTTGCGATATCCGCGAACGACTACGAAGAAAAGCGGGATGGGTTTCGACAAATCCGTCGATTGCACGGTGCAACGCGACCCCTTGGGCCAAGTCCGTTGGCAAGCAACCGGGCAGGATCCCTTTGATCCAGTCCCCGATAACGCCACCGACCATCAAAGCGGGTGTTCTTTCAGCAAGAACGGCATGTGCCAGGAAATTCATCAGATCACTTTAACAAGTTTTTGCGTACAACCTTTCAGAAATGCGGTGATTAATCCACACCCGGTGATTTGTAGTGTGGACTTCCGGAACCAGGTTTCTCGCTTGAGCGGCAGCTATAGCCAGCTACCCACTCCGATTCTCACTGTGTTGGCTTGTTTGTTCGTGCTTGTTCAATCGCAAGCCGCTCTATTGCTCCGGCACGAAGTCCATCCAGCTGCTTGTTCAGACCGTTGGGGTCAAGTAGCGGATGTGGTTGGCCCGGCCTGCGTGTTTTCAGAAGCTCTTTAGCTTCGGTTAATCCAGTGCTGAAGGGGTGGGCGGTCAGATGCACGCTAATCGGATTCCTGGAAGCGTTCACCATGGTCTTGATGCGATCAACGCTAGCGATATAAGCCTCGACCTGTTCGGCCCCGTCAATCGCATTCAGCCCCAATCCGCCAATGGTGATGGCACGATAGATCTTGTTGCCATCCTTCACATCCATTGCATATGAGGTCGTTCCCCACGTGTGGCCGGGCGTTGCATAGGCATAAAATTTGGTATCTCCCACTGTCAGCACGTCGCCATCTTTGACAATAATGTCCGCAGCCGCAGGCATCGTCCACGCTCCCGGTTTGCCCTGTGATTTTTGAGCATCGGCTTGGGCTTCGCGCCACCCTTCTTCAGTCATGACAAATTTGGCATTGGTCAGCGCTTTGAGTTTGGATACCCCTCCTACATGATCGAAGTGACCATGTGTCAGCAACACCATTTTGATGTCGGCCGGATTAACGCCAACCTTTTTGATGTTGTCGATGAGTTGGTCGGTATACGGTTCGTACAAGGTATCAATCAGTACCGGACCATCACTGGTCTTGATCAACCACGCCGAAACCCAGCAAATGCCGACGTTATAGACATTGTCGAATGCCTGGTACGGTTCGATGGCTTGGGACTGCGTGTCGTTCATCCAACGCTTCAGTTCCGGCGGCATTTTTCCGGTACGCCCGAAATCGTTGAAAAGCTTGTCAATCGTCGCTGACGGACAGCCGGCCAGCGAGGGCGTTGTGGTATTGGGCATGGAAGCAATCGGTGGTTGGGTTTGGGCGTGAGCAACACTCCCAGCGATGAGTGAGGATGCAGCAAGAAGAGCGCGCAGTTTGTTCAACATTTTCATTCCTTTGTGAAGAAGGGATGGAATGAAGTATGGTTGCCATATTCGAACGAATAAATACTGGAATATGCATTCCAAGATTGCATATTCCGATCATTACAGGTGGTTTATGGATCGCTTCGTGGCCATGCGGGTGTTTGTGGATGTGGTCGATTTGGGCAGCCTCACGGCGGCGGCGAACAAGCTGGATATATCGCGGGCGATGGCCACACGTTATATCGCCTCTCTGGAAAAATCGCTTGGGGCACGCCTGCTGCATCGCTCCAGCCGCAGCCTGGGTTTAACCAGTGCGGGCAACGATATCCTGCCGTACTGCCGCCAGGTTCTGGCGCTGACTGATGATATTGACTCCGTGGTAATGAGCAAGAATGCTGAGCCGCATGGCCTGATCCGTGTCGCGAGCAGCATTTCCTTTGGTCAATCCTATTTGGCCGAGGCCATGTCGCGCTATGCGGCGCAATACCCCAAAACCTCAGTCGAAATGGTGTTGGCCGACCGTGCGGTTAATCTTGTTGAAGAGCGAATTGATCTGGCCGTTCAGGTTGGCAATGAATTGGAGCAGGGACTGATTGCCCGCCTGTTGACCCGCTGCCCCTCCGTGGTGTGTGCTGCGCCCAGCTACTTGGCGCGCAGGGGTATTCCACAGCAGCCCAAGGATCTTGTTCAGCATAATTGTCTGAACCATACGCGTCTGGGAAAAATCTGGCGCTTTGGCACACCATCGGATTCCCCGGCGGATTCCGAACCTGAAGAAGTATCGGTATCCGGGAATTTCGCAGCAAATGACACGATGGTGCTGCTGCATGCCGCCCTGGCCGGAGAAGGCGTTGTCCACTTGCCGGCTTTTACCACGATGGCGCACATTCGCTCCGGGGCCTTGGTACACTTGCTTCCGGGCTACAGGATGCCGGAACTCGGTGTTTATGCGCTCTATACTTCGCGCAAGCATCTGCCTGCGACCACACGCACCTTGCTGGATTTTCTGCTTAAGGATCTGGCGCACGCGCAGGACTACGGTTGATTCGCAAGGCAAAATGACAAAAGCCAGGCGCAATGACTGGCTTTTATTTCTGATGCAGTATTCGTCTTTCAGCGTCGAGATGCCTTGCACTGCTCCAATCATGAGCTCAACATGCGTTTCAACCGTTCTACACATGCACAGTCACGAATAGTCCTGCATCGCCTGCGCGACCAGCAGGGTATCGGTGAATTGCTCGAAGGCAACAATTTTCCCACCGACAAGGCGCCACACATGCGTCACACGGGCCCGCATCGGCTTACCGGTCTTTCGGTAGATACCCGAGTAAGTTCCGACGCCAACCTGTTGCTCGCCACCGTCAATAATTTGCTCTAGCGAAAAGTTGTAGCCCTCCCATTCGTTGCCAAGTACGGCGAAGACATTGGCAATGACCTGATCCGGACCAATCCAGGTGCCTGCGCATGGGAAGCCGGCCATCTCAGTCCAGACCACATCAGGGGATACGTCTGCCATCATAGCGGCGATGTCCTGGCGTGCCGATGCTGCGTAGTGCTCTGCGACGATTTGCAGATTGGTTTTCATATGAGTCTCCTGATTCAGATGGCGCAGCTACCGGCATTACAAGCGAACGCTTCCTCTGCGGGGGTAACTGCAGCTGAGTTTGTCCGGCTGCGCAGCCAGTCCTGAAAATCTTGCGGACGCCCCAAGAAGCTTGAAAACTCGACCGCCTGAAAGACGCCGCTGCTTTCGAGCACGAAGCTGGGGAATCCCTGAGCACCGATCTGCGCCATGAAAGCCCGGGTTTCATGGAAATGAGCCTGAACCCCCTTGCCAGACTTGTGATCCAGCGCTTTGGCGAAACTGGCTGGATCGAGGCCGAGGCTTGCAGCCACTTCAATCAGGACTGCTCGATCAGCAATGCGGCGCCCCTCGACATAGTGCGCAATTTGCAGTTGCGCGAGCATGTCCAGCCCACGGCCAGCAATCGTTTCGGCGGCCAGCATGGCAGCAGTGGGTGGCTCCGAATCAAACACGGCCGTTGTGTCACACAACAAGCCTTCAAGGTAGCCCTTACCGAAATGCTGCCCGCTCACCTGCGCAATCCGCGCGTCATGCTGCTTCACGAATTCGCGCAGCTGCGGTGTCACGGCTTGGCGGCGTGTGCCGGTCATCATGCCGCCACCGTGTGGGTGCACGCTGAGAATTTCGCGGGCAGCCTTCACCAACGAAGCGGCACCGTAGCACCAGCCGCACAGCGGGTCGTAGATGTAATGCAGGATCATCGTATTCATGGTTCAGGTCCGTTTTTTCGAAGCACCATCTGTTGGATGGAGGAAGATGAATGCTGTAGCTCGCCCCCCCCCCACAGAGCGTGGTGCGAGCCACCTTCAATTCAGCGAATTACCACTGCATTTCACCCTTGTTGACCTTGGCGCCGATGTCGAGTGCGATACCCAGGCCGGCTTGCGGATAGGCCTTCTTCATGGCTTCAATCAGTTCAGCAGCCGTCTTGGCTTTGGCGGCTTCCACATCAAAACGTTGCAGGTATTCACGGGTGTAGCGCACGGCACTGAGATCCAGCGTAGTACCGGCCGCCATGTGGCCAGGCACGACGGTCGCAGGCTTGAGCGCTTCAATTTCGTCGAGCTGGGCGAACCAGGCCTTGCGTTCGCTTGCCTTCTGCGTATCGGCCGTCCATACATGCAGATTGCCAAAAATGGCGACGTTGCCGGCAATGGTCTTGATCGACGGAATCCACACATAGGGGCGATGGGCCAGCTCACCGGTGGTGCCGCGCACCTCGATGATTTCGCCGTCAACACTCAGGGTTGTGCCTTGAAGCAGATCCGGAACGACTGGCTTTTGCGGCGCATTGGCTCCCATTTTGGGTGCCCAGAATGCCACTTTGCCAGCCAGTTTGGCTTCGATTTTCTCGCGCACGGCGGGGGTGCTCAGCACTTGAGCGTTGGGGAAGTAGCTCTTGAGTACTTCGGCGCCGAAGTAGAAATCAGGGTCGGCATTGCTGATGAAGATGGTCTTGAGTGTCTTGCCATTATCGAGCACGTTGGCAACTATGCGCAGTGCGTCAGCGCGGGTGAAACCGCTATCGATCACGATGGCTTCGGTCTTGCCACTGACCACGACTGCATTAACGTTGAAGCTGTTGCCGTCGGCGTTGTAAACCTTGACCGTCAGCGGTGCTGGCGGCAGTGTGGCAGCGCCAGAGGAAGCAACGATGCCCAGGGTCAGGGCTGGGAAAATGAAACGCGCGATTTTGCTGGATTGGAACATGGTGATCTCCTGTCTGAGTGAGTGCTTGCTGCAGAGACCACTTTAATTTTTTCGATATGGTTGATAAAGTTCACATTAGTTAATTATTTCATGCACGGATCGATGAAATGGATCGCTTGACCGCAGTACGCGTATTCGTGGAGGTTGCGGATCGAGGCAGCCTGACTCACGCTGCTGAACATCTGGAGATGTCTGCCGCAATGGTCAGCCGCTATCTCGCCGCCGCTGAAAATTGGTTTGACGCCCGCTTGCTGCACAGGACAACCAGAAAGGTCAGCCTCACTGATGCCGGTGTTGCTGCACTACCCTCGTGCCGGCAACTGCTCGAAATCGCGGAAGAGACCCAGCACATTGCGGCAGAACGTAGCCGAGAACCGGCGGGGGTACTGCGTGTAACAACTTCCGGCTCCTTTGCCGATGCCCAGCTCACGGCGGCGCTGGTCGACTTTCAGCAGCAGTACGCGCAGGTAGAAATCGTGCTGTACGTGGGAGATAAGGCGGCGGATCTGGTCATGGAGCGGGTCGATTTGGCGGTACGTATTACGAACAATCTGGATCCGACGATGATTACACGGCCACTGGGGCGCTGCCGTTCGATGCTGTGTGCGTCACCCGGTTATCTGGAACGGCATGGAATGCCACGCACAGTGGAAGACTTGATCCAGCATCGCTGCATTGCACATGCTTTTGGCATCGGTAAACAGTACCGGTTGACTCGGGGCGACGAAACGATCGAGGTGCCGGTTAACTGGAGTTTTCATACCAATGAAACGGCCGTGCTAAGGCGCGCGGTGCTGTCCGGCGCAGGCATCGGCATGCTGCCGACCTATTATTTAGGTGACGACCTGCGCGCCGGACGTTTAGTGCACCTGCTACCGGATTATGAGCCGGGCGTGCTAGGCATCCATGCCATCTATCTTTCACGCCAGCATCAACCGTTAGCGCTGCGCTTGTTGGTGGATTTTCTTGTTGCACGCTTTGCCGGGGACTCTGCACCGTGGGATCTGACGCTCAATGTGCAAACAACAGGGTAGAACTGAGGAGAAGAAATGACACTTTTACTCCAGACGCTTGCACTGATGCGCGAAGGCAAGTGGAACGAGGCCCACAACCTTGTTCAGCGCGACGATTCACCCTCTGCAGCCTGGCTGCACGCCCTGCTGCATATTCAGGAGGGAGACCTCGAAGATGCCGAGTACTGGTACGAAAAATCCGGTCGCAACTTCCGCAGCCGGGGCAGTCTCAGTGAAGAAATGGATGCACTGGAGGCCAGTCTTCAAGATCCGGCGGCATAGCCAAGCACGCAGTGTCGGATCTGTTTTCCAGAATGCGCTTGTCCGAAAATTTGTGTAACGCTGCCATTACGACCTCCGCCCAATCCGTGAGGATCGGGCTTTTTGCTTTTCAGCGCTCAGTGCACCCCTGAAACATCCGCCATACGCGATGGCTTGGGCGCCAGCCAGATCGTGCAGGCGGCAAAGAAGAGTATCGCTGCGATCACAAGGAACAGTTGATTGGTCGCGAGCATCACGCTCTGGCCGGTGACCAACTGCTCTATCGAGCCGCGCACGGTATCCATGCTCATACCGGAATTGAGCATGGCCTGCGCGGCTTCGCCGCTTGCGTCCAGTTGGTTCGCCAGATCGGCATGGTTGAGCTTGGTACGATCTTCCCAGCTGGTACTGACAAGCGAGGTTGCAAAAGCGCCGGCGAGCGTACGAACAAAGTTCATCAGCCCGGCCGCCGAGGCGGTTTCTTCTTCATCGACACTGGAAAGTGCCAATCCGGTCAGCGGCACGAAGAAGAGCGGCATGCCCAACCCCATCAGCAACAGCGGAATCGAAATCTGCCAGTAGGTCATGTCGGTGAGGCCGAACGAGCGCCAGAGCGTGATGATCCCCATCCAGCCCACGCCCAGAAACACCAGCTTGCGCCCGTCGGTTTTGGCCGAAAGCATGGCCACGCCCGGCGCGATCAGCACCGCCAGTACCCCGCTCCAAGCCGTGGTCATCCCGGCCCAGGTCGAGGTATAGCCCATGAAATTCTGCAGCCACAGCGGCGTGAGCACGTTGATGCTGAAGAAGCCGCCAAAGGCCAGCACCAGCGTGACGAGACTCATCGCATAACCGCGGTGGCGGAAAACGCGCAGGTCGACGACCGGATGTTTCTCCGTGAGCTCCCAGATCAGGAAGGCGATAAAGCCGACCACGGCGGTCACCGCAAGCACGCAGATTTCCGTCGAGGAAAACCAGTCCTGATCCTTGCCTTCGTCGAGCATGATCTGCAGCGCGCCCACCCAGAGGATCAACAGCCCCAGGCCGACGATGTCGATCGGTGCCCGTTCGAGTGCATGCTCATAACGCTTGAGCAGCCCCCAGGCAAACCAGGCGCAGGCCAGTGCGATCGGCACATTGATGTAGAAAATCCATGGCCAAGAAACGGTATCGCAGAGGTAACCGCCCAGGATCGGCCCCATAATCGGCGCAATCAGCGTGGTCATCGCCCAGAGTCCGGTCGCGGCCGCGGCCTTTTCCTTGGGGAAAATACGCAACAGCAGGGTTTGCGACAGCGGCATCAGCGGACCACCGGCCAAACCTTGCAAGATGCGTGCAGCGACCAGCAGGCCCAGGGAGTTGGCAAAGCCGCAGAGCATCGAGCCGATGCCGAACAGCGCCATCGAAGTCACGAAGACGCGCACCGCGCCGAAACGCGCGGCGAGCCAGCCGGTCAGCGGCACGGTGATCGCTTCGGCCACGGCATACGAGGTAATCACCCAGGTGCCCTGGCTCGTGGTGACGCCGAGACTGCCGGCGATATTCGAGACTGAGACATTGGCGATGGTCATGTCGAGCACGGCAATGAAGTTGGCCATGGCAAGCGTCATCGCTGCCAGGAACAACATGATGCCTTTGAGCGGAACATCCCCGCTGTGCAAGGTGGTTGCAGACATGGCGACTCCTTACTTGCCGCTGCGGGTGTCGATCTTCACGTGCATCGACAAGCCGACTTGCAGCGGATATTTCACCAGGTCGGCCGCATCCAACTTGATGCGCACCGGCAAGCGCTGCACGACCTTGATCCAGTTGCCGGTGGCGTTTTGCGCCGGGATCAGCGAGAACGCCGAACCGGTGCCGCCCGAAAATCCGGTGACAATGCCGCGGTAAGCCACCTTGTCGCCGTACAGGTCGGATTGCACTTCGACGACCTGCCCCGGCTTCACGTCCTGCAGCTGCACTTCCTTGAAATTGGCATCGACGTGCATTTCGGTCACAGGCACGACCGAGAGCAGTGAAGCGCCGGCCTGCACACGCTGGCCGACTTGCACCTGGCGGCGGGCCACAACGCCATCGACCGGCGCCCGCACGATGGTGCGTTCCAGATCGACGCGGGCCTGGTCGCGCCGTGCGCGGGCCACGGCGACTTCCGGATTGGTATCGACCGAGCTGTTGTCGATCAGGGCGCGGTTGGCTTCGCGCGAGCCGACAGCGGCGGTACGATTGGCGCGGGCTTGCGTCGCGGCCGCGCCGGCGACTTCGAGATTGGCCTTGGCGGTGGCATAGGCGTTTTGCGCGCGGGTCAGTTCGTCGCCGGAAACCGAGCCGGATTTGGCCAGTGCCTGACGGCGCTGCAGATCGATCTGGGCGCGTTCGAAGTCGGCTTGCGCGGCCTGCAGTTGCGCGGCCGTGCGGGTTTCGTCGGCATCGCGTGCCGCGATCTGGGCAGCGAGTCCCGTATCGGTGGCGACCATGCCGCGCACCTTGCGAATCGCGCGGCCGTATTCGGCCTCGGCCAGTTGCAGCGCGAGCCGGGCATCGGTGTCATCGATCACGACGAGCACATCGCCCTTCTTCACATTTTGCGTATCGATCACCTTCACTTCTGCCACGGTGCCACCCACCGACGGCGTGACTTGCGCGACTTCGGCCGCGGCATAGGCGTTGTCGGTCGACACATAACGCGAAGCTTGGACATACCAGTAAACGCCATAGCCGACGGCGCTGACTGCGAAAGCGGCGGCAAGCAAGGTGAAGAGGCGACGACGGGTAGTATTCGGGGCAGCTTGAGTCATTTGGGTTTCCATTTCATATCATCCTTTCAATAGGCGGGCGCGAGACCCGCAATTCATCAGCGCAATTCATCAAAGATGGGCGTTGAAACCGCCACCGAGTGCGCGCACCAGCGCCACATCCAACGTGAACGAGCGCGATTGCAGATCGGTCAAGCCGCGCAGGCTGGCGAGCAGCGTGTCTTCGGCAGACAACACGTCGATATAGTTGGAAAGCCCGCCGTTGTAGCGGTTGCGGGCGATTTCCCAGGCTTCGCGCGCGGCGCCGACAGCTTCCTGGGTGTGCTTGAGCTGGCCGGCAAGTTCGCGCTGGCTGACGGTGGCATCGGCGACGGATTGCAACGCTTGCGTCACGGTCTGCTCGTAATCCGCTACCGCCTCGTCGTAACTGGCGCGCGCGCCCTTGAGCTGGGCTTTCAATCGCCCGCCATTGAAGATCGGCAGGGAAATGGCCGGGCCGATGCTGGCAATGCGCGAACCGACCTTGGTCAGATCGCCGATGCCGATCGACTGGGCGCCCACAAAAGCATTCAGGTTCACGTTCGGGTAGAACTCGGCCTGTGCCACGTCGATGCGCTTGGCAGCGGCTTCGGCGCGCAGGCGGGCGGCAACGATGTCGGGGCGGCGGCCGAGCAGGTCGAGTGCAATGGTCTTGGGCAGGCCGATCGGCTTGGACAGATCGACCCCGGGGCGCGCAATCGCCAGACCGCGGTCCGGGCCCTGGCCCATCAGCGCCGCCAGGCGGTTGCGTTGCAGCGCGAGTTGCTCCCGGGCGGCGAGCAGATCGGCTTGCGCGGCGGAGAAGCGGGCTTCGGCCTGACGCACGCTGCCGAGGGTTTCCAGGCCATTATCGAAGCGCTCGCGGAACAGCGTGGCGGTCTTGCCGCGCACGTCAACCGCAGCACGGGCGGTGTCTTCCGCGGCGAAAAGGCGAGCGAGTTCGGCGTAGGCACTGGTGATCGAGGTCGTCAGGATCAGCCGTGCCTGCGCGGTTTCCGCCTGGGCCGCAGTCAGTTCGGAGGTGGCGGCAGCCAGCGCGGCGCGGTTGCGGCCCCAGAAATCGATTTCCCAGCTGAAATCCAGCGTGGCGCGACCGTAGCCGTGCATGCCCTGCGGCGTCATCGATTGTGGTGTCAGGTAGTTGTAGCTCTGCTTGGTGCTGCTGACGTTGGCATTGGCGGAAACCTGCGGACCGTTGGCGGCATCCGTCGTCTCCACGCTGGCAGCGGCGCGGCGCAGGCGGGCTTCGGCGGCGGCGAGGCTGGGTGCGCTCGCGAGCGCTTCGTCGATCATGCGGTTGAGCTGGGCATCGCCATAGGCGAGCCACCATTGCTCGACCGGCCAGGCGACTTCGCTCGAGGCCAGGCTTTGCTGGCTGGACCAGGCCGCAGCATTCTTGATTCCGGGTTTGGCGCCAAGTTCCGGCAGCTGGGCGCAAGCACCCAGCGCCAGTGCGCAGGCGACAGCGAATGCCGTGCGGCGCAGGCGATACAAGGTTGATGGTTTTGTGTTCACGGGATGCCACCTTTTAAACTGTACTGTACGGTACAGTTTGAATTGACAAAGTGAGCCTGTCAAGCGAAACTGTACCCATTGGTTCAAAAAAGATTGGGGTTCGTCGTGCGGGTCAAATGCGAAAATCGCCGTCAAGCGATTCTGGATGTGGCGGAAGAGTTGTTCCGTGACAAGGGCTTCGAGCTGACCTCGATGTCGGAAATCACCGCGCGCGTCGGCGGCTCGAAGGCCACGCTCTATAGTTACTTTACTTCCAAGGAAGAGCTTTTCCTGGAGGTGATGCACCGTTTTGCCGAAGCCGATATCAAGCGCATCTTTAGCGAGTTTGACCCTACTGTCGATATCTCTAAAACGTTGCAAGAATTCGGTGAGAAGTTTCTGACTTTTATCAGCGCCCCCAAAATCATCGCGGCACAACGTGTCCTGTTTGCCGAGTCGGGGCGAACCGATATTGGCAAACGCTTCTTTGATCGCGGCCCTTGTGATGGCAGTGCCAAGCTTGCAGCCTATTTCGAGCAATGTATTGTGTTGGGGAAACTGCGCAGCGCCGATACCCTGGTAGCCGCGACACATCTGATTGCACTCCTGAAAGCCGAAATCATGGATCCCCTGCTTTTTGGTGCAAGAGAAATGACAGAGCTGCCCGCAATCAGCGAAGCCGTGTCGCGCGCAGCGGATATATTCCTGCGCGCTTACGGGGTCGGCACGAGCCCGGGCTCCGCGGAGACATTGCCGTAGCCACGGCAAAAAACGCATTCCCTTGAAAGACCCAGATTAAAACAATCCCCCGGCAAAGCCGGGGGATTTCATTCTGCGAGTTGCTAACGCGGCCCTGCCTACGAGATTGACCCCGGAATGGGGATCGTTCTGAGTTCCCTGGCAGATTGAATACCCAATTCAATCAATTCCATGACGCGAATGGCTTCTGTAGCAGTGACTGGGTTCTCGCATTTGCCGTTGATCGCATCGCGCAGCGCCGCGTAGTAGGCAGGATAATTCCCGGCAAGCGTCGCCTGTTTTTTATCGGTTTTGATACCGTCATGAATTACGGTGAGCACCCCGTCGTGTTCGTCATAACCCCAATTGGGCTGGGGTAAATGCTCGCCATTTTTCAGACGGGCTTCCTGTGGGTCCAGGCCATGCTTGATGTAGCTGCCTTTTTCACCGTGGATGATGAAGCGATCGGTATCCCCGGCGGCATAAAGCGTTCCATGCAGCACCACTCGCCGGCGCGGGTAGAAAAGAACAGAATGGAAGTAGTCCACGGCTTTTGCTCCCGGCCGCATCATCGCCTGGTCGGATTGAATGGCATCGGGCATGCCGAACAATTGCACGGCCTGGTCCAAGAGGTGGGCGCCCAGGTCATACCAGATGCCGCTGCCAGGCTCGGCACCCTCGCGCCACCGCGCCTGTACGTTTGGCCGGAAACGATCGAAATGCGATTCAAAGTAAACGATCTCGCCCAGGGTGTTTTCTTCCAAAAGCGATTTGACCGTCAGGAAATCAGAGTCCCAGCGCCGGTTATGAAATACCGACAAGATCCTGTTTTGCTCGTCCGCCAATTTTTTCAGTGCCCGTGCTTCATCGAGCGTCACGGTAAAAGGCTTGTCTACCGCCACATGTTTACCCGCTTCCAACGCTTGCCGCGCAAGCGGGTAATGTGTCGCGTTGGGAGTTGGAATAACCACTAAATCAATATTTGGGTCGCTAAAGACTTTTTCCGGTGTATCCACAACCGTGGTAGCCGGCCAATCGCTATGAACCTTGCCCGCATCGCTGCTCGACACCACCGCCAATTCCAATCCCGGCGTGCCTGAAATCAGGGGGGCATGGAATGTCTTGCTGGCGTAGCCATAGCCCAACAATCCCACTCGTAGGGTGCTCTTCATTTCCTGCCTCCTGTGGCTTGAAAAACAGTCTGTTGATGCTGGCTTAAACCATTCCCCGGCAAAGCCGGGGGATGGTCATTTGCTCCAAAACACCACCGGTGAATTCAGTGCCGAATCAAGTACGGTGCGGATGGGCAGCCAATCTTGCCGGGGCAGCGCCGCCGTCATTTGCGCTTGCAGCAAGCTGCACTTTCCATCTCCGGTAATGTGCACGATCAGGTTATGTGCCTTGGCCAGCGTTTTCAGGCTCAAGGACATACGCATATGCGGTGCCGTGACCGGCGTCATGGCGATGCAATGCGCGGTGGTCTGCAGCGCATCAGCAAGCTCCGGGGCCTGGGGGAAAAGCGATGCCGTGTGTCCATCGTCCCCCATTCCCAGAATGACCACATCCAGGGGATCGGGCAAGCGGGTTAGCCTCGCTTCGATTTCTGTTTGCCCCTCTTTTGCGGACAATCCAGGCGCATAGAGGCTGACAAAACCGGCCGCAGCGGCACGATCCTGCAGCAAGTGTTCCCGCACCAGGCGTTCATTGCTGTCCGCGTGATCGGCGGGAACCCAGCGCTCGTCGGCAAGCGTCACCGTCACGCGGGACCAGTCCAGATCCTGCTGGCGCAAGGCCTGAAAAAACCCCTGCGGCGTTCTGCCGCCGGAAACCACCAGGACTGCCCACCCTCGCTGGTCGATGGCCTCTGCCAGCGCCTGGGCTACCCGGTTCGCCAGGGCCTGATCCAGTTCCTTTTTGTCTTCAAATGTCTGCCAGATTAGTGACATTGCCTTTACTCCTCTTCATGCCAGCAAAGTCCGTCGCGCGAGAGCAGCCGCGACGAGGCGGCCGGCCCCCAAGTGCCGGCCGTATAGGGTTTGGGTTCCTGCGTGCTGTTTTCCCATGCGGTCAGGATCGGCGCCACCCATGTCCACGCGGTACGCAGTTCATCGGCACGGACAAAGAGCGACAGATCGCCGCGAATCACGTCTTTCAGCAGGCGCTCGTACGGTTCCGGTGCGCGCGTTTTGAAAGACTGGTGAAAATCCAGGTCGAGGTAAACCGGTGCCAGCGTCATCTGGTCACCCGGCTCTTTGGCCATCATGTAGAGGCGCACCGATTCGTTCGGTTGCAAGCGAATCACCAACTGATTGGGCTTGAGCGCATGCGGGCCAAAAATGGAATGCGGCACCTCGTGGAAGTTGATCACGATTTCCGCCAAGCGCTCCTGCATCCGTTTGCCGGTGCGCAGAAAGAACGGTACGCCAGCCCAGCGCCAGTTGCAGATTTCCGCCTTCAACGCGACAAAAGTCTCGGTGCGGGAATCAGGCGGCACGCCGGGTTCATCGCGGTAGCCGGGCACCGGCTGGCCGGCACTGGCACCCGCCCGGTACTGGCCACGCACCACCTTGGTATACACATCTTCCGGCGCCATGGGGCGAAGCGAGCGCAGCACCTTCAGTTTTTCGTCGCGAATGGCATCGGCATCGGTGGAGGATGGCGGCTCCATGGCAACGATGCTCAGCAACTGCAACAGGTGATTCTGCACCATGTCGCGCAATGTTCCGGCGCGGTCATAAAAGTCTGCGCGCTGCTCGACCCCCACTTCCTCGGTCACCGTGATCTGAACGTCGCGTATCCATTCGCGCCGCCATAGCGGCTCCAGCAGGGCATTGCCGAAACGCAACGCCAGAAGGTTCTGCACCGGTTCCTTGCCCAGGTAGTGGTCGATCCGGTAAATCTGGTTTTCTTCAAAATACTTGCCCACCTCGGCAATGATCTGCTCGGCCGAGGCCAGATCTCGCCCGAGGGGTTTTTCCAGCACCACGCGCGTCTGTCCGCGATTGAGGCTGTGGGCCGCGAGGTTCTGGCAGATGGGCACGAACAAATCCGGCGCGGTGGCGAGATAGAACACCCGCACGCGTCCCGGGTGCTGCGCCAGGTTGGCAGTCAGCTCGGCATATTCGGCAGCTTCGCGGGCGTCCAGTTGCATGTATTCGATCCGCGCGGCAAAACCGGCCCAGTGCGCTTCCTGATAGGCCGCCCCCAAGTAGTCTTTGACCAGGGTTTGCGCGCGCGCCAAAAAAAGCGCCGCCCCGGACTTTTTGCTGGCCTTTTTCGGTGCTTCACGTTTACCCAGGCACAGTATCCGGCCGGCAGCAGGCAAATTTCCGTCCTGATGCTGGTGATACAGTGCCGGCAGGAGCTTTCTCATCACCAGATCGCCCGTACCGCCAAACAACACCAGGTCAAAATCACCAATTTTCTTTATCATTCAAAGCACCTCTAGATAGATAACAAAATCTGCGCAAATTCCTGTTACTTCGGGGAATAGACCTCTTGCCCTCGCCTGCTCGCGGTAAAATCAGAAGCCCCGTTGCGGAAACCGAAACCGTCATACCCCCGCATCACTCATCAAAGCCGAGATCACCATGTATAAAGTTGTTGTTTCCGACCTGGATGGCACACTGCTCAATTCGCAGCACCAGATTTCGCCGCGGACCCGCCATGTCCTGCATCGCCTGACCGATTCGGGCGTGCGCTTCATCGTGGCAACGGGCCGTCACAATGTCGACGTCAAGAGCATCCGCGATGCACTGGGTCTGGAAATCTATCTGGTCACTGCCAACGGTGCCGTTGTGCATGACAAGCAGGATCGGGTTATCTACAACCAGTTCATTCCCCCCGCATTGGCCACCGAAATCCTCCGTGAGCCGTTGCCGGAAGACACCACGCGCAACGTCTTTACCAACCACCAATGGTTCGTTGACCGCGACATGCCCGAATACCTGGAATATCACAAGGACACGGGGTTTTCTTACCAGGTCGCCGACATGGCCACGCTCGATACCGACGGCATCAACAAGATTTTCTTCATCGGTGAACACGATCCCCTGCTCGAACTCGAACAGCGCCTGCTGGCTCGCCATGGCGATGCACTCAGCATTGCCTTCTCGCTGCCAACCTGTCTGGAAATCATGCAAAAGGGCGTCAACAAAGGCGCCGCGGTCAAGGCCATCCTGGAGCAGAACGGTTTCCGCCCGGAAGACGCCATTGCATTTGGTGACGGCATGAATGATTTCGAAATGCTGTCGACCATGGGCCTTGGCATCGTCATGAGCAACGCACACAACCGGCTGAAAGAAGCCCTGCCGAACAATCCGCAAGCATTGACCTGCGATGAAGATGGCGTGGCCGAATATCTGGTCAAGCTGTTCGAATGAATGGGTTCGAATAAACGGCAGTACCCAACCACTCGTTGAAAAACGCGATAGCCCGAATACGCCTGGGCTTTGCTGCGGCTTTCGACGATCGGCTGCACGGCCAGAAAAAATCCCCCGGCATCACCGGGGGATTTTTCAGGTGCTTACCCCTTCAGGGCGACAGCAAACTGATCGGCCTTTTCACCGACAATCAGATGCAAGATGCCGGGAGCCGCCTGCATCACACCCGCAACACCGGCGAGCTTGGCAGCAACGCTGTCAAACTTGGCTTGATCGGCCAGTTCAACCCGCAAACGGGTCAGCGCCACCGCTTCAACACCGCGCAAGTTGATACGGCCACCCAGGGCAGCCAGCAGCGGAGCAGCAGATTCGGCCACCCAGGCTTCCACACCGGTCTTCGATGCAGAGACAGGCGCAGCAACCGCTTGCACGGCGACCGTTGCAGCAGGCGCAGAGACGGCACCGCCATCGGCTTCAGGCCCTGCGACCTTGAGGTAGTCTTCCATCTCGCCCTTCAGGTTTTCGGACAGCGGCCCGAAGATGGCCTGGAAGCCGTTGCCAACCGCCATCACGCCAGCAGCACCCATCGCCTTGAGCTTGGCTTGATCAACCTTGGCGGGTTCTTTGACCGCAACGCGCAGGCGGGTGATACAGGCATCGAGGCTGGTGATGTTGCTGCGACCACCGAAGGCCAGAACCAGATCGAGCGCCTTGCCATGCTTGCCCGTGCTGGAGCCAACGGCGACGGCAGCTTCGACTTCGTTGTCACGGCCCGGCGTCTTGAGGTTGAACTTCTCGATCATGAAGCGGAACACGCCGTAGTAGATCGCGGCATAGATCGGGCCGAGGATGAACACGTACAGTGCGCCTTGAGCCTTGCCACCGATCAGGTTGAACATCAGGAAGTCGATACCGCCCTGCGAGAAGGTGAAGCCCATGTGCATGTTCAACGTGCTGGCGACAAATTGTGCCGAGGCAGCCAGGCAAGCGTGAATGAAGTAAAGAACCGGCGCCACGAACAGGAAAGCGAACTCGATTGGTTCGGTAATGCCGGTCAGGAACGAGGTCAGTGCGGCAGAAACCATCATGCCGCCGACGGCCAGTTTGTTTTCCGGCTTGGCGCTGTGCCAGACTGCGATCGCGGCAGCAGGCAGGCCGAACATCTTGAACAGGAATGCACCCGCCAGCACGCCTGCGGTGGAGTCGCCGGCGAAGAAGCGGTTGATGTCGCCATGAATGACCTTGCCGGCCGCATCGGTGAACGAGCCCATTTCAAAGAAGAAAGGCACGTTCCAGATGTGGTGCAGACCGAACGGGATCAGCAGACGCTCGACGAAACCGTAAACCGTTGCAGCGGTGCGCGGATCGCTGACAGCCGCCCAGTGCGAGAAGCTCTTGATCGCGCCGCCAATCGGGGGCCACACGAACGAAAGAATCGCGCCCAGAACAATGGCAGCAATCGCGGTGACGATAGGCACGAAACGCTTGCCCGCAAAGAAGCCGAGGTACGGCGGCAACGAGATGCGGTAGTAGCGGTTGAACAGGAAGGCCGCAAGCCAGCCGGCCAGAATGCCGCCGAATACGCCGGTCTGGATCGAGGGCAGGCCCATGATGGTATCGGGCTTGATGCCGAGGATGCTGGCCATTACGCCCAGCGTCACGGTCATGACGAGGAAGCCGATCGTGGCTGCAATCGCCGCCACGCCGTCATTTTCGGTAAAACCGAGCGCCACGCCGATGGCGAAGATCAGCGGCAGGTTGCCGAAGATCACATCGCCAGAATTCTTCATCAGCGAGAGAATGGCCAGCACCACGGTATTGGTGGTGTGGAAATCCGTGGCGCCCAGACCGAGCAGCAAACCCGCTACCGGCAAAACAGCCACCGGAAGCATCAGTGATTTGCCGATTTTTTGTAACGACGCAAATGCATTGTTGAACATGGTAACTCCTCCGAAGTACTGCATTTTCAAAAATGAAAACCGTTTTGAAACCACCGCCCGTCCCGTCCGGACCCCGTTGGCATGCAACAGGCCCGGACTGACCCCGAGAGGCTTAACCCGCAAACCGAATGGTCTTGTCTTTTTTACTCAACATGCGGGACCAGCAGTGCCCTCACTTCGGCAGCGGTGCCAAGCTTCAGCACTTCGCCCGCCAGGGCTTTGCATTCATCAAGCGTCAGGCGCGACAGCGTTGCCTTGACGGCAGCAACCGAAGGCACGTCGACCGACAACTCGTCGATACCCAGCCCCACCAGCACCGGAACCGCCAGCGAGTCGGAAGCAATACCGCCGCAAACACCGACCCACTTGCCATGCTTGTGGGCGCCTTCCACCGTCATCGCAATCATGCGCAGCACGGCCGGATGCAGCGCGTCGGCATGCTTGGCCAGCTTGGGATGGCCGCGATCCATGGCCAGCGTGTACTGGGTCAGGTCATTGGTGCCGATCGAGAAGAAATCCACTTCGCGGGCCAGCACTTCGGAAATCGCAGCAGCGGACGGCACCTCGATCATCACGCCGACCTTGACGGTATGCTTGAAGGTCTGTTGTTCCTCGGCCAGGATGGCCTTGGCGGCGCGCACTTCGTCCAGGCCGGCGATCATCGGGAACATGATGTGCACATTGCCCAGTGGCGCTGCACGCAGGATGGCGCGCAGCTGGGTACGGAACATTTCAGGGTGATCCAGGCTGACGCGGATACCGCGCAGACCCAGGAACGGGTTGTCTTCCTTGGGCAGCGGCAGGTAGGACAGCGGCTTGTCGCCGCCGACATCCAGCGTTCTGACCACGAAGGGGCGATCCTTGCCCAGCGCCTCGGCCACGGCCATGTAGGCTTCAGCCTGTTCGTCCTCGGACGGCGCGCTGTCGCGGTCGTCGAACAGGAACTCCGAGCGCAACAGGCCCACGCCTTCGGCGCCGGCGGCTACGGCTTCCCGGGCATCCTCTGCATTACGGATATTCGCCACCACTTCCACGCGATGGCCGTCGCTGGTCTGGGCACGGTTGAACGCGGCCGCTTTCTCTTCTTCGCGTTTGGCGGCAAGCCGGACAATGCGCTCCTGCGTCTGTGCCAGATACGCGGCATCGGGTTCGACCCGCAAGGTTCCCAGCGTGCCGTCGATGACCACCTGGGCGCCATCGGCAAGCGCCAGTGCGGCTTCGTCGATGCCGCAAACCGCTGGAATTCCCATCGAACGCGCCAGGATGGCCACATGGCTGGTGGAACCACCGGTCGTGGTACAGAAACCCAACAGCTTGCTGCGGTCAAACGAAGCCGTATCGGAAGGAGTCAGTTCCTCGGCGATCAGGATGGAACCTTCCGGCACCACGATCTGGGCTTGCTTGACGCCCGCCAGCAAGGAGAGCACGCGGCGGCCCACGTCACGGATATCGTTGGCCCGTTCGCGCAACAGTTGGTTGTCCAGCTTTTCCAGTTTGGCGGCGTAGCTCGTGAAAGCCGCTTGCCAGGCAAACGCGGCGCTCTTGCCCTTGCCCAGTGCGGCTTCAGCCAGCTCGATCAGGTCCGGGTCATCCAGCAAGGCCAGGTGGGCGTCCAGAATCTGCGCCTTGGAAGGATCGGCAATCTTCTTTTTCAGCTCGTCAATCTGCACGGCCGCTTCGCGCAGGGCCGCATCGAACCTGGCCCGTTCCTGCGGGTGCGTGCCACCGGTTTCCTGCACGTCGATGGCATCGTGGCGGAACTGGATCACCCGGCCGACAGCCAAACCCGGCGAAGCCGCCGCACCAGCCAGCTCACCCGCAACGGAAGCTGCTTTACGCACTACGGTTTCGGTTTTGGCCGGTGCAACCGCTGCTGCCGGCGCATCGCCGGGTTTTTCGCCGCAACCTTCGGCCAACAAGCGCGCCAGATCGGCAACCGCTTTTTGGGCATCCGCCCCCGTGGCCTTGATCTGGACCACTTCGCCCTGCGTGGTGGACAAGCCCATGATGGCGACCACCGACTTGGCATTGACTTCATCGGCACCGCGCAACAGGCGGATATCGGCAGCATATTTCTTGGCTTCGGTGGCCAGCACCGCGGCAGGACGGGCGTGCAATCCCACCGGATTGGGCAGGCTGACCTTGTCCGAGTACACCGCATCGCCCGCATTTGCAGTCGCTGCGGCGGAAACTTCGCCGATCAACTCCAGATGCAGCAATGCGCTCTTCCCGGCCTCAACCAGTCCACTGACCGGCTTCATGAATGCAACCTTGTCGCCACTGGTGACAATCACTTCAGTCAGCAGACTGCGGGCATTGCGCGCAACGGATTCCGCATCGAAACGCAGCACCGGCTGTCCGCAGGCAACACGGTCACCCTGGGCAACCAGCGGCGTAAATCCTTGCCCCTTGAGCAGGACCGTATCCAGACCGACATGGACCAGCACCTCGATACCGTTGTCTGCCGTGATGGCCAGAGCGTGGTGCGCGTGGTGAAGCTGGGTTACCGTGCCTGCAACGGGGGCCAGCATCTCGTTGGAAGTCGGATCGATCGATACGCCATCACCCACCATTTTCTGGGCAAACACGGGATCAGGAATGGAATCCAGTGGAACCACGACACCGGATAACGGCGCACGGATTTCCATCTGCGGAACTGTCGTAAACATACAAACTCCTCCGTCGACAATATAAATTTTTGTTTCGACACTGCTTTTTGAATGGTTCATCCGCCGTCCGGGCGCGTTGATGAGCAACGTCCTTTGGCAAATGAAGCTGTTTATCAGGTTCGCTGATTTGTATTCATTTCCTGCCCCATCAGCCCGCTTCCCGGAGCACTCGCCGGATTTTCGGGTATGCAAAGCCCTCCTCTGCCCCCGAAGGGGCAAAGGAATAACTTCATGGCAACAATCCGGTTATTTCGCTACGGCCTGCTCGTAAGTCTCGACATACGCCCGCCCATAGAAGCTATCGAGCAGCACCTGCTTCAGCTCCGAGATCAGCGGGAAGCGCGGGTTGGCGCCGGTGCACTGGTCGTCGAACGCTTCCTCGGCCAGCGAATCGACCTTGGCCAGGAAATCGGCTTCCGATACGCCCGCAGCCTGGATCGAAGCCGGAATGCCCAGCTCGGCCTTCAGCGCATCGAGCCACGCCACGATGTTGCCGATTCTCTCGTCATCGTTCTTGCCAGTCAGGCCGAGATGGTTGGCGATTTCCGCATAGCGCAAGCGGGCGATCGGCCGGTCGTACTGGCTGAACGCGGTCTGCTTGGTCGGGATCTCCACTGCGTTGTAGCGGATCACGTTGCAGATCAACAGCGCATTGGCCAAGCCGTGCGGGATGTGGAATTCGGCGCCGATCTTGTGCGCCATCGAGTGACAGACGCCGAGGAACGCGTTGGCGAAGGCAATACCGGCCAGCGTGGCGCCGTTGTGCACCTGTTCGCGCGCTTTCTGGTTCTTCGCGCCTTCGGCGTAGGAAGCCGGCAGGTACTGTTTCAGCAGCTTCAATGCCTGCAGCGCCTGGGCGTCGGAGAACTCGTTGGCCATGACCGAGACATACGCTTCCAGCGCGTGGGTGATCGCATCCACGCCGCCAAAGGCGGTGAGGCTCTTGGGCAGGTTCATCACCAGG
>Ga0316604_10001411_pt1 | contig 21432 bp, 14 predicted proteins | sample OWC_soil_day20_C_FD_207650 | JGI IMG/M metagenome (GOLD analysis project Ga0316604, IMG submission 207650) | Wetland soil microbial communities from Old Woman Creek delta, Ohio, United States - OWC_soil_day20_CT | ecosystem: Environmental > Terrestrial > Soil > Wetlands | place: USA: Ohio...
TAAGATACCACCTATACTGCCACCTGCATTCATAACACCGGTCGCCATACCAACATAACTGCGTTTAACCGATTCCATCGGCATAGCCCATAAGGGACCAAACGCCATACCTACAAGAAATCCTGTACAAACCAAAAGTGCCATAGCAATATTTTCTGTTGGGGCTGCAACCACACCATAAAGCACCGGCCCGGCTGCTAAATTCACAAGAATTGCCTGCATTTTACGGTGGCCAACAAACACTTTATCGGAAAGCCAACCGCCAAATGGTTGAGCAATACCCAGCGCTAAGAACGGCAATCCTGAGTAGATACCCATTTTCACCATTTCAAAACCACGTGCTTTTACTAAATAACTGGGCAACCAGGATAATAAACCAAAGAATGCACACATAAAGCCAAAATAAGTAAGAGCCAATAAACAAATATTTCTGTTTTTCAGTACGCTCATTAGTCCTATACTCGCTTCTTCTGATGCTACCGGTGCTATTTCTACTTGTCCACTTTTAATATAATTAAATTCCTCTTTCGTGATGTTAGGATCCTCTTCCGGAGAATTTTTTACTAAAAAGTACAGTAACGGAAGTGTTACAAAACCCAATCCACCAAAAATATAGAATAGCGCATGCCAGCCCCACTGCCCAATAATAGCCACGGCGATTGCTGGTGCAACAGCAGGACCAAAGGAACATGCAGAAGTAAAGATTGCATTAGCAGTTGCCCGTTCCTGATTGGGAAACCAGTTACTATTCAATTTGAAGGCACAAGGCGGCTGAAGACCTTCGCCAATGCCAAAAAGTACACGTACGATAAAAAACTGGGAAAATGAACGCGCTACCCCTGTAGCTATCGTCATAAGCGACCACCATGTTAAGGCAACAAGCAGCACCTTTTTAGGACCGACTTTGTCGCTCAGATAGCCGCCGGGTATTTGGAAAACAGTATATGATATAAAAAAGGCACTAAATAGATAACCGACTTGTTCCGGAGACAATGAGAATTCCTTGGATATCAGGGGCATAGCGACTGACAAATTTACCCGATCGAGAAATGCCACGAAAAATACGATCCATGATACAGCTAAAACTACCCAACGTTTTTTCATATACCTTTCCTCCTATTAATCCATTGGATTGCACATTTAGTTAAAACCCCTTGAAATTTAAAGCATTTATACCGAAACAATGCAGACTATTAAACCCAAACCAATTGTGCTTAAGGTTAAACTCCTACCTACTTTAAATTTATAATGGTATACCCAAGGCTGTCCCAAAAGCATATGAATATAACATGATTGAAAATTACTTTCCTATCATAATATTAAGGATTTCTACATCGGTGGATTTCATACCATAGCAGCCCATACGACCGATATTTTGAATTGTCTGTTCGTAATCCTTTTCCACAAGTCCTTCTCCGAATGGAAAGAATAAATCGTGTTTTGCCATTTCATAGCCCATAATGCCCGCATCTACTGCACTGGAAATCTTTGCTGCACAAGAAGCCTTAGCTCCATCACATATAATGCCGCCCACATTACCCAAAGAATTGATGAGGGTCTTTCCAATGACATCATAATCAGCACCATTCAGATAAGCAATGCCGCAAGCTGCAGCCGCCCCTGCTGATACGGCTCCACAGTAAGCAGATAGGTTTCCAATATAACGCTTCTGGTGAAGGGACAAAAGGTTGGTCAGAACAAGAGCCCTGTAAAGGGTATCCTCATCTACTCCAATCTCTTCAGCATAAACGACAACCGGCATAGTACAAGTGATCCCCTGATTGCCGCTTCCCGAGTTGATGACAACCGGGAGGGCACAGCCATTCATTCTCGCATCAGAACCTGCTGCCGCTGCCGCTCGTGCCCTGATTCTTACATCATTACTGCCAAACCTTAGGAAAGTCTGTCCCACCTGGGCCCCCCATTTATTTGTCAAGCCTTCTTCTGATATGGCAGAATTGTACTTAATCTGTCTACTGATGATTTCTCTTACATCATCCAAATTTACTTCATCGGCAAACTGGAGTATGTCCCTGATATTGAGCTTTGACTTATCCCCAGACTCTTGAATTGCAATATCAGGTTTTTCAAATATCAACTGACCATTTTTTTCTATTCTGGCAATGTGGTTGTGCTTGATTCTTACTTCAACTGCTGCCGTTTCCTGTCCGGCTGTCAACTCTACGCGGATGAAAAGATTTTCTTCTCCTTCTTCCAGCTCACAGCTGCAGATTCCCTGGCTATATAACGTTTTGGTCTTATCGATATCTTCCTGTTTTACTTGGCTGATAACCTCAAGCTCCAGTTCTGGCTTCCCTGCGACGACGCCTAAAATGGCAGCCACTTCCACGCCCTTCTGACCGCCAGAATTAGGCACTACAACACCCTTCACATTTTTAATAATATTGCCGCTGCAACGAACAACCATCTGTTCCGGTGTCTGCCCAAGGACCTCTCTTGCCTTTGCAGCCGTAAAGGCAATGGCAATCGGTTCCGTGCAGCCCATAGCCGGAATCAATTCTCCTTTTAATATCTTAACATAATTATCGTACTGCATCTTATCCATTAAGAGTTCTCCTTTTTTCAGTGCTGAATTACTTAACTTTTTTAAAAAAGGATATCTGACAGGTACTGTGACCGTTAGCAATAGTATCTCCTAAATGGAATTCAAATCCCATGGCCTTGGCAATGCCTCTGTCACCATCCATAGCCATGTCGCATAATTTCTCGCAAGTCGCATCATCAAGGCCCAAATCCTGCCATGCTTTCAGTAGTGGACAGTGATGGAATTCTAGATCCACTCTGTCCTCATTTTGGGCCTTGAATTCAATTTCAAAAGTCTTTACAACATTCGGAGTTAGGAAAGTCTCTGTAAAGCTTGTAACGCTTTGGGGATCCTTGCATTGGGATTTGAGTGCAGCCCCCTGGATCTTACCAGTTTCCGAAATTGCTTCACGGATGAATTTTTCTGTTTCTTCAGCCTTCCCTGCTTCCCTAGCCTTAGTGTACGTTAAACCGGTCCAGGTTGCACGATGTCCGATCCCACCTCTATAAATGTCTGCTACTGGGTCACCTTTGATGCTAATTTTGTTATCAATCATACTTTTTCTCCTTTTCCTTAATTTTGATATATTTATTGATGAATACTTAATTATTTATCTTTTTTAAAAAAGGATATCTGACAGGTACTGTGACCGTTAGCAATGGTATCTCCTAAATGGAATTCAAATCCCATGGCCTTGGCAATGCCTCTGTCACCATCCATAGCTATGTCGCATAAATTCTCGCAAGTCGCATCATCAAAACCCAAATCCTGCCATGCTTTCAGAAGTGGGCAGTGATGGAATTCCAGATCCACTCTGTCTTCAGTTTTGGCCTTGAATTCAATTTCAAAAGTCTTTACGACATTTGGAGTTAGAAAAGTCTCTGCAAAGCTTGTAACGTTTTGGGGATCCTTACATTGAGATTTGAGCGCAGCCCCCTGGATCTTACCAGTTTCCGAAATTGCTTCACGGATGAATTTTTCTGTTTCTTCTGCCGTTCCTGCTTCCCTGGCCTTAGTGTACGTTAAACCGGTCCAGGTTGCGCGATGTCCGATTGCACCTCTATAAATGTCTGCTACTGGGTCTCCTTTGATACTAATTTTGTTATCAATCATAATGTTTCTCCTCTCCTTAATTTATTAATGAATATTCATCATTTCTTAATTTTTTCACCTTTGTGAAATCTTTTAACAACTGTATAACAGCGTTCTCCCCCCAAAAACGGAGCTTATTTCCTCAGCGTCTAATATGATCACAACTACATCGGTTACATCTGTTCATTATCAGTATTCATCACTTTATTTACTATGTAATTCTATGCTTTTCACCTATTCTGATCATATCACGATAAATATTAACAGTCAAACTTTTTTTATACAATTGACATTTTTCATACGGATTATTTCATAAATATTGCAATTTCATCCTAAATTAATTACATTTAGTGCTTTGTGATATGATCAAGCGTGGTGTTTTCATTTAGTATTTATACAGTTCATGTTTATCTCATATTGACTTACCTTTTTTTTCAATATATAATAATGTGATAATGCTATTAAGGAGATATTTTATGGACAAAAAAAATCCGGATACATTAAAAGATCAAGTTTATGATGCTTTGTTTTCTGATATTATCAATGGAGTATATCCTGCCGATACAATCCTGACTGAAAAATTTCTTATGGAAAAATACGGTATTAGTCGTGCCCCAATACGCGAAGCACTTACCCAATTGACCGGAACCCATATCCTGTCTAGCATTCCCAGACAGGGGTATAAAATTTTTCAGCCAAGTGGACAACAGTTGTTGGAAGTCATTAAATTCCGTTCTGCTTTGGAATGTTCTTTTCTGGAAAGTTATTGTAACTATATTGATGAATCCTGGATCAAAGAACTAAGAAACACCTGTATGGACTACATCAACTGTCCGACCAATGATTTCAAGTCTCATTGGCACTACAATTGCCAATTTCATCTGAAATTGTTCTCCATTTATGGCAACCATTACGCTTATAAACTCTTAGAAGACGCTTTGAACATCCAGACAATCTTTTTCGTACAGAAAAAGCATTCCGCCACCATGGATTTGCACCTGGCTTTAGTTGACTATCTGGAAAAAGGCGAGATTACAACGGCTATGACCATCTTGAAAGCAGATATTGAAAATCTTCTACCTCTGGGCACAGCTCCTACCCCAGTTGACCCAATCATAAAGTGATACATATCCCTAAGCCCTAAATTGAGCATAGGCATCCCCCATGTCCTCTACATATATTTAATAATCCGCATTTGACCTCGTTTTTGTACTTCCTTTTTATTCCTTTTTTCGTCTTTACTTATAAAATCCCGCTTTCAGGCCTTTTGGTCTAAAAGCGGGATTTATCTACAATCTGCAGTATCCTTTTCAACAAAGGGATACTCTCAGATTATCAATAACAGAATAATCAATTTATTTCAGATAAACGCATGTCATTTTTTTCACAATAAGAACCAAAGTAAGGATAATCAGATCTTCGTTATTACTACTGCACATTTGAACGAATTATCAAAGAAATGGTGTCATATGATACTCATGGTGAATATCTCATCAACACAGGACAACGCCCTTAATCAACCGAAAGTTAATTAAGGGCGTTTTTAACAGCTTTAAACTAAGCCAATTTGCTTCAATATGCTCAAGGCAACTTGTTTTGCTTCCTGTACAGGCATTTGCTGGACGGCAACTAACGATTCCATGATATTTTCTATGGCGGTTTTATTTTTAAACAAGTTATAGTTTTGGAAGACCATCGCCGTTTCTTTTCGCAATCCGATAATTTCTTTTTTACTTATTCTTTCGACATTGACTTTTAAATCACCAATTTCAATTGTTCCTCGATCTGGAACTTCCAAATATTTTTTTAATTTTTATCATCCACTACATACCTTCTCATGCCTTTTAACCTCAAATAAAATACTGGGATCTGCCAAAATATCCACAGCCATCATAGCCATTACTTTTGCAGCTGTAAGTATAGCTCTGTCTCCATCTGGTGAGCCTGCTTTTTCAGCGAATTCCTTAGTATGAAGTACAAGTCCTTCACCCAAACCTATATTGGCGTGTATCGCAGGTATTTCATGAGTGACATTGCCCATATCGGTAGCGCCGATACCTTGCGTAAAATCTCTTTGAGCTATAGGTTCGCCTAGCTGCGCAAAATTGGTTGTTAATAAGCTCACCAAGTTTTTGTTGTTTCGAATTTCCCGGCAGCCAGAACCTAACACTCTACATTCAACGACTGTTCCGGTGCCAATTGCCGCACCTTGTGCACAGCGGTTAACCATACCGGCAAGTTCCTCCAAATAATCGTTGTCAAGTGCCCTAATGCTAAAAACAGCCTGCGCTACTTCAGGAATAATATTGCTTGCAATCCCACCATCGGTAATAATGCCATGAATTCTAGCATAGTCCTTGACATGCAGCCGCATGGCGTCAACCATATTAAACATTTGGATCACTCCGCTCAAGGCGTTTACACCTGCCCAGGGAGACACAGCCGCATGGGCTGGCGTTCCCCGAAATGTAAACTCCACTTTCCGTGTAGCATAGGAAATATCATCCGCCATCGAAATAGTGCTAGGGTGCAGCATCATTGCGGCATCCAGCTCAGCAAAAGCACCTTTTTGCAGCATAATAATTTTCCCACTACCGTTCTCTTCCGCAGGAGTTCCGATAACCTTCACCGTCCCGCAAGCATTGCCGCCCATTACTTTACTTACGCCAATAGCTGCACCTAACGCCGCACTGGCAATTATATTATGTCCGCAGGCGTGACCAATCACCGGCAAAGCATCATATTCCGCTACAAAAGCAATTATGGGCTTTCCCTGTCCATACGTCCCGATAAAGGCCGTTTCAAGACCACAAACTCCGGTCTCTACTTTAAAATTCGCTTTCATTAATGAACCAGCCAGTGCCTGGACCGCTTTGAATTCCTGAAACCCCACTTCCGGATTATTAAATAGGTAATGGGAAATTGCCAGAAGTTCATCTTTGATTTTATCGATATCGTTGATAACTCTCTCTTTTAGTAATTTACTATTTTCCATCATATAATTACCTACCTATTTTTAGGGATATTTTTCCATAGATAAACAGGCTTCCATTTGACCTTTATCCACTGACATGATAGCTCCTATAAGAGTGTCGGACATATAGGCCGAAGCATGTAAACCAAGCACTAGGACCTAGGCAGTAAAACCGCTTACCCCTTTTAATGGCGGAATGAGCTGCACAACGCCAAAGTAGACGAAAAACAACTGGGCAATTAATGGTGTTCCTCTAAAAAAGAAACATATACTTTTAATATCGTACATAACACCCTAACCCGGGTTTGAATGATTAAAGCAATTATTATCGCCATTACCAACGCTAAGCATAACGCCATTACCGGCATTGAAAGAGTCATCTTCTACTGTAAACTGATATGTACTATATGCATAGGTATCACTCAAGTCATATTTTTTCCTTCTTTCTTCTGTTGTAGAAATTATATGGGCAATGGTATCAATTTGACCTGCATCCAGCATCCCAAATAATCCAGCGAAATTCGATACTTTGAACTCAATCTCGTAACCGCTCCGCTTATCTATTTCATTCCAAACATCAATCTCAAAACCTTGTAATTGATCATCCTTTTTTTAAACAGAGAGGAAACTTTCTCCCTTTTCGCATTCGCACTCATCAAAATATTCGACAAACAGCTATCAATTCAATCTAGTCAAGTTATAGATCGTCTCTATATATTATAAACTACAACTTATTAAACAGCAATTCAATTAATTCCATTATCGATGAAAACAATATACTAAAATTGAAGGCTCTAGTGCAAAAAAATCACAAAGTCAAAGATGCTCTACCTTTCAGCAGAATATCAATACATGAGACCAATAGTCTTATTAAAGAACTTAACTTCAGAAAAGGGCACATTGAAATTCTTCAATCTGCCCTTTTCTAATCAATTTTTTATTCAATTTCACATTCCACTTAAATAAACTTCTGTGCCCCCATTTGCAATTGGGTAATATTATCTCATTGATTTTATTTTTTGCATCAGAACCCGCTGTATCAAGGCAACCGACTCAACATGTGCTTTGGTAGAAAGACGATACTGATACACGAAATAAGCGTTTCGTGTGAAATTGCCCCCCCTGGGGGGCGATTTTCATTATGGAGATAATTTTTTTAGGCTAAACTTATATTATTTATTTCCCAGTAATCTTTTTGAGTACATCTGCCGTGATATCCACGCCTTTGCAGACGACTTCATTTTTCCCAATCACAATCGATAGTCCTTTTTCTGTGGCTACTTCATTAGCAGCAGCCACCACCTTAGCCGAAATAGGTTTTACAAGTTCCAGCCGTTTTTGTTCCAGCCGCTGCCTCAGCTGTTGGTCAAGATTCAGCTTGTCCTGGTCACTAAGACCGGGCGCTTTGCTTTCAAATTCTTGTTTCGCTGCATCCTGCTCTGCCTTGAGGACGGCATTGGCCTGGGCCGTATCCGGGTGCTGGTTTACTAGATAGAGGAAGTCAACATACCCCACTGATCCAGCAGTCGCCGGAGAAGCTTGTGCTGTGCTCAAGGCTCCTAATAATAAACATAAAGCTAATAATACGGGAAAAACCTTTATTTTCATCCTATTCATCAATTTACTTCGCCTGCTTTCGTCGTGATTTTTTAGAACCTCTAGAAACATTCTCCTAGTATCTTATGTTAGTTATCGTTTTCAAACTCATTCTTCCTGTAAAACTTTCCTTGGACTTAATCTGCTTTATCCGAAGGGGGTACTTCCGGAACATTGTTTTGTTTCAGTACTCCGGCTTCGATTAGCTGTTTCACGATATTTTCCTGGGTCGCCAAGGACTGAATAAAACCTTCTAGCGGCATAATAATTCGCCTATTGACTTCGATCACCGGCTGGTCGTTGTCGCTTTTGAGATGGGGCTGCACCGTCATCAGGTCGATGCGCACGAGATTGCCAGTAACATGGACGGCGCTGACGCCGTCAGCGAAGATTTCTTGATTCATTGTCTCAATTCTCCTTTTCATGACTATATTTAGTTATCGGTTTGGTCGGAATCTATAGCGAAGTGTTTCCTTCACCCGGACGCGGCGGCGCCAGACGCGTACGAAAGCGCCGGCAAGAAAGTCTCGCGCGTTTCGCCGTGGCTCACATCAGTGCTGTTTCCCAAACCTCAATCAGCATACTCTAAAACCTATCAACAGTCAAATGTCACGATTAAAATACACGTTGACCGCGACATTCGCTTGTCCTCCCGGAGGATCTTCAAACGGTGCACTAACCCGCGCCGACCTTAACGCACTGGAATCCAAAGCGGCATAGCCGCTGCTCTTTATCACCCTTAAGGTACCTTCCTTGATATCGCCGGATAAGGTAATGGTAAACGCGATTCTGGTGACACCGGTTAACCCATCTTCTCTGACTTCTTTGGGATACACGAGATTGGTCTGGACCCGTTTTCCTACCTTGCCCGCATACTCCACTGTTGCCGCCTCATAATTAATCGTTTGTTGTCTTTGCTCCACTACCGCGCCCGCCGTATCGGAAACAACTGGCATCTGGGCGAAAACAGGTTCGTCTGTTTTTTGTACATGCACCGGACTTTCTGCCGCTACTGTTTGATATTTATCCGGAGACGTCCTGGGAACCGTATTATTCACCTGCTGAGCCGGCCTCTTCCCTTGCTGAGGGGCTTCAGTTCCCATGTGTTGTTCTTCCATTTGGCGGTTGGAAACCATACCAAAGACTTCAATCCTGAGCCTTTCGTGCCTGCTCTGATCTGCTGTGTGCAAGGTAGTCAAAAGCAACGGCAAGACGAGGCTTACATGCAGGAGCAAAGAAATCGCGAGCCCGTGGTAAAAATTAATTTTTCCCAAGCAATGCAACCTAACATCATCCTTTCTACATAACACTGGGCAATTCCTTAACCTAACAAACAACCTCTAATGGACGCCGGCTGCTAAGTACGATTCTTAGTCTGCACCGCGACCTTCTGAAAGCTCAGTTGTTTCAACAGGTCGACCACATCAATAAAATGTTGCAAGGAGACGTCCCGATCTGCCCGGATGATGAAATTGGTCTCTCGGCCCAGGGGTTCGAGGTCCACTTTGAGTGTTTCTAGTGTGACCCCTTTCCCATTGAAATAAATGTCACCAGACAGACCCAGCTCGATCATCGCGGGCATCTCCGCTTCCGTAACAATCTTGGAGGCTTGCGGCAGATTGACCGGAATTGTCCCATTGGCAATGAAGCTGGACGTAATCAGCACAATAGTCAAAAGCACCAGCATAATGTCCACAAAAGGGATAACGTTCATGGTTTCAAACGGTTTTTCGTTCATTGGCAATCTCCCATTCCAACATCAACACCGTTACTCTCCGCAAAAGTGCGTTGTATAGCACTACCGCCACCAGCGCCACCACCAACCCTACTGCCGTTGCCTTTAGGGCAAGGGCCAGTCCGGTCATGATCTTGCCGGTGTCCATGGCGGTACCTGTCCCCATGTTGTAGAAAGTCAGCATGATCCCTAGCACGGTGCCCAGCAGCCCCAAGTAGGGAGCATTGCTCCCTACTGAAGCAATGACGAACAGCTTCCGGGTCAGTGTCAGTTCCAAAGATTTAATGTCCTGATAGTCCGCAATGCTAAGGGTCCGGTAAAAGGCGTAGCGTTCCAGTGATATGGCTACCACGACAATACTCAAGACTAGTAAAATACCGACAATACCGTAATCAATTGCATCGGACAGAAACTTCATAAGCATATCAATTCCCCCTTTAATAAACTCTCATTTCTTTGTTTTTCTCAATTTTTCATAGTATTTCACTTTGACAATTTCCAGTCCACTCTCTGCCGTTTGGTTATCAGAGCGGCCCGCCTCTGAACCGGAAGCTTCATGAGCAAGCCGCTGCTGATCAGGAGCGTGTATCAGCCGGCAGGGCACACGCCCCATTTATTACTTCTCATCTTTAGAGTCGGTATCTTCCAACTGGTACTCGACTCCATTAAGTTCAATAGATTTGATGTGGGCCGAATAGCTGCCCGAATTGGTAGAAGCATTATGGTCGTCAACTGACGACTGCCACAGGTTGGCCGGGTTCAACAGATCCACCAGGTTTTGCAGAGCATCGCCCTTAGTTTGTCTGTCTTGGCTCCCGATGCCGGCCTGAGTGTCTGCTTGTTGGACGGCGGCTCGCTGAGGAGCAGCAACTTGTTGTGCCGTTTCTTCGGCAGCTTGCCGCGCGGCCCGAGCGGCATGCACCTCACCGATGGTGCCGTCACGGTAATAGTTGATATCACCATTTTCAAATTCTGCGCTGGTTATACCCTGGCTACCGTCCACCAACTGGCTGGCCTTTCTCAAACCGGAACCAACTGGCATGACGTTGCTATCGCTATTCCAGTAGACGTTACTGAACGTTGTATAGCCTGCAGTTCCAGCCACCGCGCCAACAAGAGACGTTGTATAAGCTCCTGTCACCGAACCGTTAAAATAAGAATCACTAATAGTTGAAGTCGGGATTACCCATTTCTTTAAACTAGAATCATAGTACATGCCGTAGCCCATTGCTCCAACCAGCCCACCGACGCGTTGCCCCCCCTTCACAGTGCCTGTGGCATAGGACTTGGAGATATCGGTGGCGTATAACCACCCTCCTAATCCGCCAGCATACATAGTCCCGCGAGCAGTCAAATCAACATCGGCATAGCAGTTTGTGATAGAGGAATTCGGACTCTTATCACCATGAACCAGACACCCGATCAACCCACCTGCGTAGGTAATCTTACTACCGTCCGCTTCGACCGTTCCGGCAAAGTGCGAGTTGCTGATTTTGAATTGGCCAGTTGTGCCAGACATCTCCACAAGCCCAATCAAGCCGCCAACCGCAGTATAACTAGCATAATCTGTGTTAAGAGTGGCATGCACGTCACCCTGCGCATAGCAGTTGTCTATGGTCATGACATCGCCGCCACTGATATACCCGACCAGTCCGCCAGCATTCATCCATCCGGTCGCTACATTTTCAATGGCAAAAGAATTGACGATGGAGTTGTTATAACCTGTGGCTGTGGAATACGAGCCAACCAACCCGCCTACAGGGAATAGGTTCACTCCCCCCACGTCAGCATTGGTGAAGGTGCCATCTGTGTTCACAATAATGGTATCACCGTTGAGGGCGTAATCACCGATGGCGTAAGAATTGGCGATGTAGGTGCCTCCCGCACTGCCGATCAATCCCCCACTGAGCGCACCGCTTCCTATCGCGTGGCAGCGCAACACAGACGAATTCGATGTGCTCGCAATCAACCCCCCTCCTCCAGCCAAGCTCACATCAGAAAATGAATCGGAGATCACAGAATTAGTAGCCGATTGAATCAAACCGCCACCACTAACATTGATTGCCCCTGTGCTATAGGCATTGCTTACAGTAGTACCGGTGATTTTGGCGGCCAGCACTGCTGCCCCTAACCGATAAGAGTCGCTTGATGTTGCAGTCATTGTTGCATTGACCACGCCGATATCCCGAATGGTGCTCCCGGCGTTAGCCTGTCCGATCAAAGAAAGGTAATAACTTGAGCTGGGAGTGATGTTACTAATGGTCAGGTTGCTGATGGTATGTCCCAGCCCTGTGAAGGTGCCTGTCAGGTTGTTGATCAGAGCGGTGGTGTAGGTAGTGCCGGATGCATCCAGATCGTTAGCGAGGGCATAATAGCCAGTGATGGTGTAAGGAGAGGTTATATCATAGGATCCTGTCGTTGGATTGAAGTAGTAGACGGTGGAAACATAGACAGAATAAGTTGAAGTATAAACCCCGGTTGCCGGATCATAGTATTTTCCGCTCGACGTATCATAGTCTGTCTGGTCGTACTTTCCTGTAGTAAGATCGTAATAGTATTTCGAACCTTTATAAAGGGAAGTCAGTTGATAAGTCCCCGTTGACAGGTCGTAGTATTTTCCGCTCGACACATTGTAGCATGCAATATCGTACGTTCCGTTAGTTGTATCGTAATAGTATCTCTTGATATTACCAGAATAGGCGCTGGTTCCATCATATGACTTCGTATCCAGGTTATAGTAGCAAGTTACGTCATTAATTACCTGTGTTTGTGGTATGTCATATGCTCCTGTGGCGGGATTGTAATAGCATAAGACCCCATTAACCCAAGAAGAATTACTTTTATAACTTTGAATGTAGCCACTTTTTGAAGAATTTGTTGGTGTATCGTATGCACCGGTTATCGGGTTGTAGGACATCCCCGTGACACCATTGGAGGGGTCAATCGAATCCAGCTGGCTCATGCTGTGAATCAGCGTGTAGCTGTTGCCGTTAATCTTCAGGCTGGCATTGGCTCCACTCAGGGTGATGCTGCCGTAAACCCCGCCGCTGGTGTCCTCCTGAGCTACTGGCAGGCCCTTGCTATTCAGGACGGCGCCGCTGTATGTGGCCGGAGTCAGGATGTTGTAGTCGCCGCCGTAGTTCATGGCCAAGCCGGCATTCGTACCGGTAGCGGTGATGGCGTTGTTGATGTTGATGTTATTCTTGGCGCTCAGACTCAGCGTGGTATCTGTCGACCAATTCACAGCGTCATTGACGGTGAGATCGCTACCCAACGCGTTGAGGGAAAGGTTGCGTAATAGCAAGTTGTTTTTGACAAAGCTGGAAGTAAAGGTTCCACCGCTGCCGATGGAGATGGATGGCAAACTCCAGGACCAGGTGCCGTTGTTGCCGGTGCCGAGCTGGAAGTCGCTAGTCAGGGTGACAGTGTTGCCAGCCATTTCGAGGAGCCCGCCGTTACCGCTGGTCGCAGCCACGTTCACCACACCGCCTACCGAAGTCGCCCCATCCAGCCCAGCAATAGCATAGCTGCTCAGGTCGCTGTTGGCCGTATTCAAGTTTAGGGTCAGACTGTCCGCCGACACAAGCAGAGCCTTGCCGCCAGGGACACTCACTGTGCCAGAATTGGTGACACCGTTACCAACCAAGGCGAGGAAGCCGCCATCGACGATCACAATGTCGCCCTTGGCAATTACCGAGCCGCTGTCACGGCCAGCAGTGAACACATAATTATCATTGGCGAAATTGCTGTCGCTCAGGTTGAGCGTACTGGCGACCAGGGCACCGACGTTGACGCTGGAGCCTGCCGCGAAGAGCACACCATTAGTGTTGATGAGGAAGACCCTGCCATTGGCAGTTAACTTGCCAGCAATGACGCTGGCCTCGCTGCCGGTTACCCGGTTAAGTACAATGGAGGTAGTGGAAGGCTGGTCGAAAGTGACGGTTTCGTTGGCCGTAATGTTGAAGCGCAGCCAATCAATGACCGCCTTGTCGACATTCTGAGTGATGGTCGTGGTATTGCCAGATGTTGCGATCGTGGCCGTGGTATCGCCACCCACCACATGGTCGAGCACCAGGCTGGCACTCCCGACAACGACATTTCCAACACTGCCGACTACGGTGTAATTGGAGTTGCTGACTGTCAGTCCGCTCACGTTGTTGATCGACTGGACGCCTGCCGTAGTACTGGCGATCTTGACCGAGCCGCCGAGTGTGACAGTATCCTCGCCAATGAGGTTAGTTGCAACGAGATTTGTCGCGGAAACGGTGACATCACCATCGTCCGACGACTTAATTCCAACCAATTGCAGAGGCAGCTTTGTGATCGAGGCCGTCGTCGTCGAAGTGCTTATCGTGTAGTTGCTGTTGTCCAGAGAGAGCCCGGAAACAGTGACAGTCTTGCCGGTTCCGGCGTTAGAGTCGGAAAAGTCGGCGGTATAGCCGGTGCCGAGAGAGACAGTGTCACCGGTCAGCACGCCGGTCAGGCCGGTATAGATTACACTGGCGTCCGTCGTACCGTCGTAGACCTTGTCTTCACCGGTGAAGGTGGCACTGATGGTCTTGGGCAAGATGTTTCCTGTGGTTTTGGTCGTGGTCATAGTGCCAGTAGTGGTAGTGTTAGCAATGGTGTAGTTGCTCGCCTTGCCGCCGTTGGTGCCATCAGCCAGATTGCTATAGGTAAGGGTCACGGTCTTACCTGTCCCGGCGTTCCCGTCGGTAAAAGCCGCCCCCGAATAGCTGATGTTCAGCGTCTGATTGCCGACTAACCCCACCAGACCATTGTTGGCCACATTGGTATTGATGGTGGCCGTTGTATCACTTGCGCCGTTGTAGGTTTTGTCCGCGACAACGCCTGAAACAGTCAGTGCCTTTTGATTGACGGTGACCGTACCCTTGATGTTCTTGTAGACTGAAGACGTAAGAACGCTCGCGGCTGTCTGGGTGCCGGCATCAACATAGCCGTTGTCTGTCGTCACCTGGAATTGGTTGGAGAAAGTCCCGGTGACTGGGTCATAAACGTAAGAGGATACACTGTCTCCTCCCTGAAGACCTCTCGAAAGCAGGCTCAGCGTGGTCACATCATCTGAAACGTCGCCATAACTGGGCATAGTAGCAGGGCTACTGGTGTTTGTCTGAATGAAAACCATTATGTTTCCGAGGATGGGATAGCCTGATACAGATGCATCCCAGACACTCGAGTCAAAACCCGCATAGCTGGAGAACGTGGCCGCTTTAGTGGCGGCAGTGGTGGTAATTGTTCCATCTGCGGCAGTGGTGTCGGTGAACTGTGTCACGCCCGAAGTTGTATCGGTAGGCGCCACAAAACCCGACGCGGTATTTGCGTACCAGTACGCATTCTTGATCGTGCCGGTGTTATCATAAGCGAAACCATATAGCGATCCTGTGGTGTTCTTGCCCGAGTATTCAGTGGTGTAAGCGTTGCTGATGGTGCCGGAATTCTTATAGACAAACCCGGCAGTCCATGACTGCGCCTTCGGTTCATTAGCATTCACACCATTAGAAGAGTAATTAAGCATTGTAGTATAAGAATTGGTGATGGTGCCGGTGTTCTCCCAGACGAATCCCGCGAGATTGGGGTTTGTGCCTGAGCTGAAACCAGTGACATAACATTGGTCGATAGTACCGGTATTCTTTCCGACCAGACCACCGGCTGTCGAAATTGTGTCTTTTAGACATAGCGACGAGGGAGTTGCATAGGACAGCTCGACCGTCCCCTCATTCACTCCAACCAGTCCACCCACATAGGTAACGGTACTTGCATAGGTGCTGCTGTCGCTGGTCGTCGAAACCAACATCCCGACAGTTGCTGAACTGTCTCTGATCACACCGCTCGCTTCGTTGAGGCCGACCAGACCGCCCGCGACGTAATTCCCATAGATGGCAGACGAATATACGAAGCTTTGCGCGATCAGCCCGGAATTAACGCCGACCAGACCGCCGACGTAGAGGCTGTTGGTGTTGTTCTGTATCTGTGCCCCATTTGAGGTATATGTGTTTATAATATTGCCCTTGTTATAATTCACGAGTGCCCCCACCGCCGACAAAATAACACTCGTGTCTGTAGCTTGTTTAACGCTGCAGCCGACGGCTAGGTTGCTGACCGTTGCACCGCTGCCAATGGTGTTGAACAGACCCGTTCCTGACAGAGTGCCACCAATCGAATGGCCGAAACCGTTAAGGTTGCCGGCGAAAGGTGTATCGGTGCTGCCGATAGCACCACTCCAGTTCACCGTCGTGCCGCTCGTCCTCAAAGAGATATTGCTACCCAGCACATAGTTTCCCGCCAGATTGTCTTTGACGTAGTCCAACCCATAGGTCGTCACGCCGTTGGTCGTGCTGGTCGTCGCGGCTGTGATGACGGTGTATGTCGTGCCGTTCAATGTCACGCCGCCGGTCCCTGTGAAATTGATCGTGCCGGCAAATTGGCCGCTACTCGCATTCTGGCTGGTGTAGATCCCCATGGGGGTGCCGTCGGTGTTGGTGCCCTTGCCGTAGTTGGCGGTGAGACCCGCCGTGCCGGTAGCCGTCATGGTGTTGTTGACGTAAATGTTGTTGGTCGCGGTCAATGTCAGGGTGTTGGCCGACCAAGTGACCGCGTCGTTGACGTTGATGTCGCCATCCTTACCGCTACCGCTGGTCGAGGCGATGGTCACGTTGCCATTGGCTAAAGCCTTCGTCAGGGCGGTGCCGGTCATGTCTCCGTTAAGACCAATCGCAAAGCCGTCGGGATCGAGCAGCCAGTTGCCGCTTGTGCCCTGTGCCGCCAAAGTCGTAACCAGGGCGTTGTCGCTCACCGTCAGTTTTTTTCCAGATGTTTCCACACTGCCGCCGTTACCGCTCACGCTGCCGCCTTGCGCGCTGATCGTCCCGTCAAAGGTGGTTGTGTCGTCCGACCAGACCACTACCTTGCCGCCGCTCCCCGATGTGATGGCGTCGGCGTTAATCATGGCACCGTTTGCTACCGTGGTGATGGCAGCGTTCTGCTCCGCCCCCTGGCCGTAGCTGTTGCCGCCGATGAGGGCAGTGCCGCCGCCGCTATCGCCGGATACGTCAATCTTAGTTCCGGCGGCGAGGGTGATGGCATTACCCAGCACCTTGACCGTACCGCCTGTCTGCCCGACGGCTTTGCCGGAAGCGTCCAGCGTACCGCTGTTGACCACCGAGCCGGTCGTTCCGCCGTCTAAGGTTATAACCCCATTGGTACTTCCAATACTTTGTGCTTCAATGACTCCCGTGTTGTTGAGCACTGAGCCGGCAAGAGTGTTGGCGGCTCTGGCGGTCATATACACCTGCCCGCCATTGGCTTGAATCAGATTTTGGTTGTCGGCTACGGCGTTTAGGGCCGCCTCATTTACGGCCAAGCTATACAGTCCATCGCCATTAAAATCAAGGGTCGTAGCATTGCCGGCGCCAAGAGCCACCGTGCCCTGATTGGCAACGATTACCCCCTGGTTCGAAACCTGGCCGCCCAGGAGCGCCACATATCCACCATTGGCAGCCGTGATCGTACCTTGGTTCACTACCGAACCGCCACTCCCACTAAAATTATAATTCCCATTTTGAAAATCGCTGTCGGAAATATTGAGCGTCGAAGCCACAATCCCACCCACATTCACCGACGACCCAGTTGCGAACAAAACCCCGTTCGTATTAACCAAGAACACCTGGCCATTCGCGTTCAAATGCCCATAAATACTCGACGCATTATTCCCCACAACCCGGTTCAGAGCAATCGAACTTGCACCAGGTTGTTGAAAATTAACTGTCTCATTTGACGCAATATTAAAACTCTGCCAGTTGATACTCATCTTATTCGTAGTCTGATTAATATTCATCGTATTCCCACTTTGAGAAATACTGCCCGCCCCGGATGTAACCTGTCCAACCGTCGGGTTTGCATAAGCTGGCATTGTCATCGTTGCCAACAACATCGTTGCCGCCGCCACCGGTGGCAAAATAGTTCTAGCCAGGGTTTTCAGGCCTGAGTTCGTTGACCGGGCCGCAAAATGGCCTCCTTTGAGGCGTTCCCACTCACGTTGCCATTTTCGTTGCATTTCATATCACTCCCTTTACATTATTTACCTAATTCCACCCCCTGATTTTAGAAGTACCGTATACCGGTCAACCACCACCGGCCGTGTTTGTTAGGAGTCTCCGACGTATCCTGACTGGAAGATAACTTCCATGCGTAATCGACCCGAATGCTGTATTCTTTCCGGCTATTTAAGATAATACCCAATCCCGCGCCGCTGAGGGCTCGGGAAGGATCGCCGTCCGCCCAGCCGCTTTTACTGCCATCGACATAGCCACAATCGAAAAACGCTGCCAGTTGGAATTTGGGGGTCGGCAGGTTATACCGTAGTTCCCCAGTTAGTATATAGCCCTCATCGCCAGGAGCTTCACCCTGGGCATAGGCCCGTACGGCGTTGCCACCACCAAGATAGAGCTTTTCCGTCGAATCAAGGTTCTTGCTGGCCAGTTGGCCGGTGAACGACAGGTAGAAATTCAACCGGTCATTCAAACACTGCAGCCGGTTGAAATTAAAGTTTGCTTTCGTGTAACGACCGCCGGTCTGCGCCCCCTGGGCGTCATCACTCCCCCACGAGCTTCCGGATACATCCTGACCACCAGTAAATTTAAGCCGACCATTCACTATGTTCAGAGCAAAGCTGTTCACACCGCAGCTATCTCGACTGACACCGTTGAGGCCTAAGGTCACGGAATTGGCTTTCCGCTGGTTAGAGGAGTCATACGCGTCAATATCGTCAACAAGCCGGCGCGTAGTCACGCCGATCTGACCATAGAGATCATAATTGCGAGAGCGGACGATCGGGTACTGGCCGTAGACGCCGACGGTTTCGGTCATGCCATGGGCCAAAAGGGGGGCATATTCCTCTCCGATAGTGTAGTTAAGACGCGAATAATTCACCCCCAGTCGCCAGCCCTGGCTACCATACGGAACCATGTAATTCATGCTAAAATTGTTCATCCCGTCACCGGAATTACTGTAGCTAACGTTCAACACGTCCCCCTGGCCGCTGACATCATTGAAATTGACAGCCAGGTTGCTCGGATCCGAACCAGTGTAACTATTGCCGTAATTGTTCACCGAAAAATCCGCGGTCAATAGGTCGACGTCGTTAATATCAACAATAAGTTCAATGGTGCCGGCTGCCTTGCCCGGGGCCAGAACGGATTTGATGCTGATCCCGCCGGTATCGCTTAGGAGGAGCAGCGTACGTTCTAGTTCACTCCGTTTCACATAGTCGCCGCTCTTGATATTGCTTAAAAATCTGGCGGCGGCCTCATTGGACAGCTTGGAGTGGTTGCGGATATCAACACCGCTGTACTTTCCAGGCATTACAGCAATTTCCACTGTGCCGTCCCCAATCTCCTGAACCGGAATATAGGCGTTGGCCACCACAAAACCTTGTCCACGGAAATACTGGGTAATGCGCCCGGCGACGTCTTTCAGTTCGCCTATGGTAAATTCCTTGCCAACCGCGTCTTTAACCAGTGCCTGCAGCTTGTCCTCGCTGTAGATACTCTGGCCGGTGATATGAAAGCCGCTGACTTTAATCCTAGGGCCTACTGATGGCTTGGGCGCCTCTTGTTGCTGCTCTTTCACCTCGATGCTGACGTTGCTTTTCGCCTGGGCGGGAGGTTGCATTTGTTTTACACTATTTGCTACTTGGCCGGCGATTTGATTGACGGCTTGATCGGTATTGGGTGTAGCGGCAAAAGCCAGCGAAGTCGCGCCGACTATACCGGATGTGTAGCAGGATAGGGTAGTCGCTAACGCGATGCCGCAAACTTGTGCCCGCCTTTTTTTGTTCATCTTTATACCTCCTGTTATTTTATAAACTTTTGACGGCTTGTCCTGTTGATTCTCGGGCTAATATAGGTATAAAACCCCTTTAACTTCTACAGCCTTCACCTCTCTTCGGTAGCCTAAATTCAAAAACGGTTGATAATGTACTGCGGTTGGTGCGCTACAACTCAGCGAGCCCCCTCGCCTCACATGCAACTTAATCAAACACAACTAAAAACAACTAATATATAACATTAAGTACATTTATAATAGTTTATGGCAGCTATTATCCGTGTTATTCTACACTTGGAATAAAATCCCTGCTAATTTTCCGAATTTTTTCATTTTTTTCTAACATAAACTAACAACAACTAGCAATATGCAATAGATATCGCTAGTTGTTGTTAGTTTATGTATATCGCCTCAGACTAGTTTCTTCATTCCGTTCTGCAATCTCGTATTTCGTTTATATATTATCTGGAAAATACTCAGCTAAAATGAGAAGTAGTCTAATTAATTAAATATAATGTTACTATATTGGGGAAACCAGATAAATGCTTAATTCTAAAGAAAATAACAAAAAGTAGACATAAAAAAGCTAAAAGCCGATCGTTCTCTTTTCATCGAAAAAACGGCTTTTAGCTTCCAAATATTTATTAGTATTTTTTATCATGCGTGTTTAACCAAAAAACTATATAATTCGCTGTGTACAACCAGTTTTAGTTCTGGTGCAACTACTCAATAGGCTCAAAACGCTTCTATTTAAATAAATTTCTGCGACATTCTCTATGCCTTCTTATGTAGTAAATAGCTGCCTTCTATCCTTACCATTGCACTTCCGCCAAATAGTATTTGATTATCCCCATCATCATTAATTATAGTATTTAGCTTCACAATATTTGGAGCTTTAAGATTAGGCCCCTGCGTTATTGATATAAGATTACCCGCCCATAACCTATTCTTTAGAAGGTAATATCCAAGTGCTGAATTCCCTGAACCAGTTGCAGGATCTTCTAGATATCCATACTTAGGGGCAAACACCCTTGTGTGAATTCTATTTATCTCATTAGACCCATCCATTGTAAAGACCGTTATAATATCTATGTCATTTGCAATACAAAAGTTTTTGAGCGTATCTGCATCAGGCCATATGGATATAATGTTTTCCAGTGTAATGATAGGAACAATGAGTGTATTAAGCCCTGCATTTATGAGGTCAATAGGATATTGTGTATTAATATAGTTCTTTGGGATATTTAGCTTTCCACTAATCGTTGCAGCCCGTAAATCAATTTCTTTATATCGGGGCAACGGCGCTGTAATAAAAACAGCATCCATCTCAAAGATATTATTAATCACGGTCAAATCACCTTTTTTTGTGCGTATTCCAATCTCTTTTTGATTGATAAGTTCCTGTGTATTGGCGACTAAATCATACATACAAGCAATCGTACCATGTCCGCAAAAATCAACTTCACATTCTGATGAATAATAAAGTAATGAATAAACAGTTCGGTTATCAATTGCAATAGGCAAACAGTATACTACTTCACTCACAAAGCCCTTAAGCTCATAGGCAACCTGCTGCATTTCATCCCTCGTTATTGCTTTTTCAAGATAAACACAAGCTGCCGGGTTACCTGAAGAGCCTTCTTTCAC
>Ga0316604_10001412_pt1 | contig 21431 bp, 18 predicted proteins | sample OWC_soil_day20_C_FD_207650 | JGI IMG/M metagenome (GOLD analysis project Ga0316604, IMG submission 207650) | Wetland soil microbial communities from Old Woman Creek delta, Ohio, United States - OWC_soil_day20_CT | ecosystem: Environmental > Terrestrial > Soil > Wetlands | place: USA: Ohio...
CATGGGAGATGAAAGATTAATACCAACATAAAGCACTTGTAATTTAAACATTATGCAAGATCGCAGACATTTTTTAAAAGCAGCGGCCCTCGGTGCCGCTGCTTTGTCTTTAGACGGAGTAAAGAGTGCACATGCCGCGCCGTTTGTAAAAAAGGACAGAACGACTAAGCCTATCGTATTATCTACGTGGGATTTTGGCCGTGCCGCTAACCTGGCCGCATGGGAGATTTTGAAGAATGGTGGTCGCGCACTGGATGCAGTGGAAGCCGGTGTAAAAATACCGGAAGCTGATCCTAATAACCACACCGTAGGTTTCAGCGGTTACCCTGACCGTGATGGCCGCGTAACACTGGATGCCTGTATCATGGATGAGAAAGGCAATTGTGGCTCCGTAGCTTCCCTGGAGCACATTGTACATGCTATTTCTGTAGCACGTGCCGTGATGGAAAAAACACCGCATGTGATGCTGGTGGGTGATGGTGCCCTGCAATTCGCACTATCACAGGGTTTTAAAAAGGAAAACCTGCTCACACCCGAGTCTGAAAAGGCATGGAAAGAGTGGCTGAAAAAATCCGAGTATAAGCCCCTCATGAACATTGAAAATTCTTCTTACGGCCAGGGTAATAACCCAACTACCTTTAGCCCGCGGATGCTGCCTGGTAACCAGTATAACCACGATACCATCGGGTTAGTGGCGATCGATGCAAACGGTGATCTATCCGGTGCATGTACCACCAGTGGTATGGCATACAAACTGCATGGCCGTGTAGGCGACTCCCCTATCATCGGTGCTGGTTTGTATGTAGACAATGAAATCGGCGCGGCGACTTCTACAGGTGTAGGTGAAGAAGTGATCCGCATCGTTGGTAGTCACCTGGTAGTAGAACTCATGCGTCAGGGTTATCCACCTGAAAAGGCTTGTAAAGAAGCCGTAGAGCGAATTGTGAAGAAAGGTCCTGAAAGGTCTAAAGGCCTGCAGGTAGGTTTCCTCGCAGTGAACAAAAAAGGAGAACACGGCGCTTATTGCCTGCAGAAAGGCTTCAACTATGCAGTACTTTCTGAGAAAGAAAATAACGTGCTGATTGACGGCAAAAGCTACTATAAATAAGACATGATTACACTTGAAATATGTGCGGGTTCAGTAGCATCCTGTATCGCGGCGCAGGAAGGTGGGGCAAAACGGATAGAACTGTGTGATAACCTGCTGGAAGGCGGTACTACACCCAGCTATGCCACCATCGCACTGGCACGTGAAAAGGTGAATATTGACCTGTATCCTATTATACGCCCACGTGGTGGTGATTTCCTGTACGATGAACTGGAATTTGCCACTATGCAGAAAGATATTCAGCTCTGTAAAGAACTGGGTTGTAATGGCGTGGTAATAGGTTTGCTCACAGCTGATGGCAAGGTAGATGTACCCCGTACAAAAGCACTGGTAGAACTGGCATGGCCCATGGGCGTGACTTTTCACAGAGCTTTCGATATGACGGAAGATCCTTTGCAGGCAATGGAAGATGTGATCAGTACGGGATGTGAGCGTATACTTACTTCCGGCCAACGGAATACTGCGATTGAAGGCGTAGACCTGCTGAAGACATTGGTCGAAAAAGCAGCGGGGCGTATTGCGATTATGGTGGGTTCCGGGGTGAGAGCGAATAATATCGCTACGCTGATGAAGGAAACGGGTGCTACAGAGTTTCATACATCTGCTAAAGGATATAATGAGAGTAGAATGGTGTACAGAAACCCAAATGTGAGTATGGGAGGGATACCGGGAGTACCGGAATATGGTATCTCTCAGACGCAGGTGGATGAGGTGAAAAAAATATTGGAATTAGCTAAATAACAAAAAGAAGGTATATCATAAATAAATGAAACTCCTGAGAAACGTATAAAATGGAATCTGGCTCCATCATGTATCCGAATTAAAAGAGGGTGTATCTGAAATTAGATACACCCTCTTTTTGTTTAAATAACCCGGTGATACCGGTTTAGCGAATAATGATCTTCTTCGAAGAGGCGTATTTGCCTTTAACGACCTGTAATACGTAAGGACCGGCTTTCAGGCCTTGCACCTGCAAAGTCTGAACGGTTTGATCGTTTTTATAATTCCAGCGTTTTATAGCTGCACCCGTGTAGAAATCATATAGAATATACTGCACGTCTACACTGGCATCCAGTTTTTTCACTTCTTCTTTTTCTTCACTGGTCGTTACTACCAGCGCACTGGTAGCAGGATTCGGAGTTGCGGATACCCTGAATCCCTGTTCACCACCACTACTGCCTGTACAATCTTTATATTCAACTTCAGTCTCCGCCCAATCCGGTGTACCACAAGCTGTATTTTTAGGACGTACGCCTACTACATACCACCCCTGTGATCTGTAGCCGAACATATCCCCTGTACCCAGTGTAGCATTGGAAATAGTAGTGATTACAGTACCTGAAACTGTGGTCAGACGGGCTTCGTACTGAATAGTACTAAAGTAAGGATCCACTTCCACTACATTGCCGGTATGGCTGGAGCAGAAGTATCCCTGACCGCCTACCGCATTGGTAAAGTTGAGGCTCATCGCATAAGGCGTACCAACAAAGAAACCGGCTCCCTTAGACGTCGTCTGGCCACAAGGTGTCATAGCCACTACCCTAACACCACCTTCCAGAATTTCGTCGCCTACACTCACCGTTACACTGGTACCGCTGGCTGCAGGTAAGGTGACAGGAGGTGTCTGACCGTTAATTTTAATGCTTGGATCGGCAGAATTCCAGACATAACTGGTGGCATCAGGGTATGCGTCAATGGCAAATGTAGCACTGGTATTTGCACAAAGCTGGTTTACAGTGGTATTAAATGTCACTGGCGTCATTGTACTGTTATAAGACCTTGTAACCGTGTAATCAACGGTTGAAGGACTCAGGCTGGTGCACAAAGGGTTGCTCACCGACAAACGGATATGGGCATCTCCTGAAGGAGGACAGGTAAATGTACCAAAGTACTTCCAGGAACCATCCGTTTGTTGTTCCCTGTGTCCATTTGTCAGCGTCCATCCAGCTGTATTATTGACCACTGTCCAGGTACCATCTCCTGCCTGTGCAGCGCTGACAGGATATGTGAAGGTATAACTGGTAGTACCACAAGGGATAGCCTCACCATAAGTACTGGTAAATCTTGTAGAGGTCAATGGAATGTCTTTTGTAACTGTCCCTACTGTACCACTTGATGCCGTGCAGGCATAACTGGCAGTGACCCTGAATGGTACACTGCTGTTTACTTCCGGCACTTTAAATGAAACAGTAGTAGCGGTAGTAACTACATTCGTAGGTGTAGCAGGACCTGTTATTACAAAAGTGACACTACAATTGGTAGCTCCGCTGGCTGGCGTAAAAGTCACGGTGACTGTAGCCCCCGCGCAGGCACTTGCAGGGCCGCTCAGAGTCTGTGCAATCGATTTTGTAAATGAGCTAAATACAATTAGGGCAAGTACAATAATGGGTCTGATTTTCTTCATAGCTAAGGTTGATGAGATACTTGATTTTGGTTTCGGGTATAGATTCGGGTTATTCGCGTTACAATGATAAACAAATTTCAAAGTAGTGAGTACTTTCTTTGTAGCTAAAATCAGTGCTTAGTCACCTAACAAAAATCATTGAGTACACCACGCTCATCAGTTCAATTCCGCTTCATTAATATCTTTTTCTCACTTTGTAATACAATTCTTTTAAGCGTACCCGGTACATTTATGATTTTTGTCGTTTCTTCTTAAACAAACACAAAAGTTCTATTAGAATAAAGAGATTTTTTTTAATTTTCGGTCTCGTTTTTAAACCGCATCTAATCCAAATTAACAATCATGACGCTAAATCATCAGGAAATTGAACTGATTGACAGTTTCGAACAAATAGCTGTGGATATATATCCTACCGCTAAAGACGGTTCCAAAGCAGTGGCACAGGAAATAGCAGCATTGATCAAAGCAAGACAGGCCGCTAACCAAAAGGTAGTACTAGGCCTGGCTACCGGCTCTACTCCAAAGTATCTTTATGCTGAACTTGTCCGCCTTCACAAAGAGGAGGGCCTGAGTTTCAAAAACGTGATCACTTTCAATCTGGATGAGTACTATCCAATTGAACCAGATGCTCTGCAGAGCTACAACAGGTTCATGAAGGAACAGCTGTTTAACCACATTGACATTCCTGCAGAAAACACACACGTACCAGATGGTACCATTCCAAAGGAAAAAGTGAAAGAATTCGCAGCTCAATATGAAGCAAAAATTGAAGCTGCCGGTGGTATTGACCTGCAAATTCTCGGTATTGGTACAAATGGCCATATCGGGTTCAATGAACCAGGTTCTGCTATCAACTCTCACACCCGCCTCGTAACCCTGGACAACTCAACCAGAATGGCTAACGCATTCGAGTTTTCCAATATGAGCCTGGTACCCCGTCTCGCTGTAACCATGGGCTTAAGTACCATTTTCAAAGCGAAACGTGTAGTACTGCTGGCATGGGGTTCTCATAAATCAAAAATCGTTCAGCGCTCTGTAGAAGGTCATAGCTCTGACCAGGTGCCAGCTTCCCTGCTGCAACAGCACCCTGACTGCAAATTCGTAATCGATGAGCAGGCAGCAGAAGACCTGACCCGCAACAAAGAACCATGGCTGACAGGTGACTGCGAATGGACGCCAAAACTGCGTCGTAAAGCGGTAACCAACCTCGCCCTGAAGCTGAACAAGCCAATCCTGATGTTGACTGACAGGGATTACAATGAAAACGGCTTAAACGACCTGATCGTACAATACGGTTCTGCATATGAATTGAATATCGAAGAGTTCAACGGTCTCCGTGATACCATCACCGGATGGCCAGGCGGTAAGCCAGGTGCACAATTGCCTAGCCACCCTGAACGCTCCGAGCCACTGAAAAAACGTGTGCTGATCTTCTCTCCACACCCTGATGATGACATCATCTCTATGGGTGGTACCTTCATCCGCCTGCACGAACAGGGTCATGATGTACACGTAGGTTACCAGACTTCCGGTAACATCGCTGTTACTGACGAGTTCGTACTGCGTTACATCGACTTCGCAGTAGGCTTTGAAGATATGTTCGGCATCGACCGTAGCAAGAGCTCCCAGGTACTGGCAGATGCGAAAGCATTCCTCGGTAGCAAGAAGCCTTCTCAGAAGGATACTCCTGAAATCCGTGCTATCAAAGGCCTGATCCGCCGTGGTGAAGCAAAAGCTACCTGCCGTTACGTAGGTATTCCTGAAGAAAATATCCACTACAATAACCTGCCTTTCTACGAAACAGGTCTGATTGAGAAAGCACCTGCCAGCCAGGCTGATATCGATATCACCAAAGAACTGATCCGTAAAATTAAACCACACCAGATCTACTGTGCCGGTGACCTCGCGGATCCACATGGTACACACAAGGTATGTCTGGAAATCATCTTCGCTGCGCTGGATCAGCTGAAACACGAAGAGTGGATGAAAGATTGCTGGGTATGGTTGTATAAAGGCGCATGGCAGGAATGGAAGATCAATGAGATCGAAATGGCTGTACCAATGAGCCCTGACCAGGTAAGACAAAAACGCCTGGGTATCTTTATCCACCAGAGCCAGAAGGACGTAGTGCCATTCCAGGGTACTGACAGCCGTGAGTTCTGGGAAAGAGCGGAAGATCGTAATGCGGACACAGCGAACCTGTATGATCAGTTAGGTTTACAGAAGTATGCAGCGATGGAAGCTTTTGTAAGATATCATTTTATGTAAGTATTTGCTTGTTATACGAAAAGGGTGACTGGTTCTCCAGTCACCCTTTTTTATTGGGGTGGGTGGTCGCATGACATTCCCAATTTAATTTTGCACAATTAAATATCAGAATGAAAATATTCTTTACATTTATAAATCAAAAATTTCAACCAGATCTTGATTCACCCGAATACTAGTATTCCACGATTGTCATTATCCTAAATTGTTATTTATATGAGACTGGTCCTTGCCAGCAGATCCGCCGCTTTCCTGGCCCTATTCCGTGCCATCGCATCTAACAGATTACCCAGCCAACGGCGTTATCTTTTCCATGACCCGTATGCCAAATATTTTCTGCCACCCGCCCTCCGCATGGTGGCTAACTTTTCTGCTCTCCCTGGCCTCAACTACGTCATCAGCAAAATCCTCGATACCCGTTTCGCCGGCGCCCTCACCTCCTGCCTGGCCCGAACGCGGCTCATAGATGTCATGGTACTCGAAACTATCCATAACTACGGTATCAATCAACTCATTATCTTCGGCGCAGGCTACGATTGCCGCATTCACCGCCTCGATTTCAACCCCAAAGACCAGAAACCCAAAGTACAGTTTGTCGAAATCGATCATCCCTACCTTCAGGATGCCAAAAGAGAGGTACTCGAACACCTGAAAAACAAACCCAAAGAATTTATTGACTATATCCCTGTAGATTTCAGCAATCAACAGCTGGAAACCACCATCCCTCACCACCTGTTCAAAGAACATTACAAGACATTACTGATCTGGGAAGGTGTGACAAATTCACTCACAATTCCAATTGCTGATAAGCTCTTCCAATATTTCAGTAAATTTACAAGCGGCACCAGGATCATATTCATCTACATCGATGAAAAAGTCCTTACCCATACCCAATCTTTCTTAGGCACAGCGATTTCGCCCAAAGAGTTACGCCAGCAACAGGAATTCTGGAATTTTGGAATGGACCCCTCCAAAATGAAACAATTCCTTGCAGGTTATAATATGGAACTGTTGTACGACGTTGATGCTGATACCTACAGGCATACGTCCTTTGGCAAAAGCGCTGACAAAATGAATGGATTGGAATACTATCGGGTAGTAATGGCCGTTGTAAAATAACGTTATGCATATACAAATCTTCATGCACGTGCCCTTTGAAGGCCCGGGATGTATTATTGACTGGATTAACTCCAATACTCACGAAGTTACCTACACACACTGGTACAACCACGCTAACCCACCGGCTGTAACTGATTTTGATTTTTTGATTGTAATGGGAGGGCCTATGGGCATTCATGATGAAAGCGAATATCCGTGGCTGGCTGTAGAAAAAGCTATTATCAGACAAGCGATTCTGGACAATAAACCCGTATTGGGTATCTGCCTGGGAGCACAGCTGATTGCACATGTATTAGGCGCAAAAGTGTATGCCAATGAACAGCGCGAAATAGGTTGGTACCCGGTGCAATTCAGCCCGTATTCTCCGGTCAAAGTTCTGCCGCAGGAAGCAAAGGTGTTTCACTGGCATGGGGATACTTTTGATTTGCCAGCAGGCGCCGGTGGGTTTGCGGCTTCCGCAGCGACACCGAATCAGGCATTTGTGTATAAGGAGAAGGTGATAGCGTTGCAGTTTCATTTTGAAGTAACGCAGGAGAGCCTGGAAAGTATGTTGCAGCATGGAGAGGAGGAATTGGTGGCGGCGCCTTATGTGCAGGAGCGATCATTGATACTGGATCTGGCAGAGTTTATTCCGGAAAATAATGAGTTGATGTATGGGGTCCTGGATTATTTGGCGGGAGTTAAGTATTGAATGAATAAATTACCCAAAAGGACATTTTCGTAGATGCCGATTATATTGAAAGATCGCTGACGGAGTAATTTAGGGAAATGGCGATTGAATCTGAGGGATTTCTTTTCTGTAAGTAGCTATTGAATTATAAGTAGCTATTGAATTAAATGACTATTGCCTGAATAACCTACCACCATTGTTAATTTTGTACCTTTGCAATCATGGAAAAGTACGATATCCTGATTGTTGGTGCTGGTCCTATTGGACTGGCATGTGGACTCGCAGCAGAAAAGGCCGGATTAACCTACCTCATCGTGGAAAAAGGCTGCCTAACCAACTCGCTCTACAACTACCCGCTATACATGACTTTCTTCTCTACTTCTGAGAAGCTGGAAATCGGAGGCATTCCGTGGGTGTCTATCAGTGCAAAGCCAATACGCCCGGAGGCCCTGGAATATTACCGCAGGGTAGCTGTGTCAAATAAACTAAATGTACACCTGTTCGAACAGGTGGAAAGTATCACACCAGGTTATACGATCAAAACTACTAAGGAGACTTATTCAGCAGATAATGTCATTATCGCTACAGGTTTTTATGACATACCGAATTTGCTGCATATTCCGGGGGAAGACCTGCCGAAAGTATCCCACTATTATAAGGATCCTCATTTTTATGCTACGCAGAAGGTATTGGTAGTAGGAGCGAATAACTCCTCTGTGGATGCTGCGCTGGAAACGTATCGTAAAGGGGCGGATGTGACGATGGTGATCAGGGATGGTGAGATTGGGAAACGTGTGAAATACTGGGTAAAACCGGATATAGAGAACCGTATCACCGAAGGGTCTATCAAGGTGTATTATCATTCTAATCTGAAAGCTGTGAGGGAAAGGGAAGTTGATATTCTTACGCCGGAGGGGATGGTGACGATTCAGAATGATTATGTGTTGGCATTGACGGGGTATCAGCCGAATTTCAGTTTTCTGGAAAAAGCAGGGATACAGTTGTCGGATGATGAATGGAGACGTCCGAAATATAATCCGGATACAATGGAGACGAATGTGCCGGGAGTATATCTAGCAGGAGTAGTTTGTGGTGGAATGGATACTGGCGTGTGGTTTATTGAGAATTCGAGGGATCATGCAGATAAGATCATTTCGAATATATTACGCAAAGGATAAGGTCTCGCGAAGTGAGACCTTATCCTTTGCGGGCGGCGATGTTTGCTGCGGCTGGCGCCGTAGCAAACATCGTTGAGTAGTTAATGCCATAGCAAACATCGCCCATTAGCTTAATGCCGCAGCAATCACGCCGATTAGTTTCGGTTATATAATATTTACTTCTCTTTCCAGTAATACGCCAAACTTTTCCTCCACACTATCCAACACCTTCTGAGATAAATTATAAATCTCCCCTCCTTTCGCCCCTCCATAATTCACTAACACCAGCGCCTGCTTGGCATGCACACCTGCATCCCCTTCTCTATACCCCTTCCAACCACACTGCTCTATCAACCACCCTGCAGCCAGCTTAAACTGTCCGCCATCTACCGGATACGCCACCACATTTGGAAACGCTCCTTTAATACGCTCGTATACTGCTTCTGAAACGGTCGGGTTCTTAAAGAAACTCCCCGCATTCCCAATCTTAGCCGGATCGGGCAACTTAGAAGACCGGATATTTATCACGGCCTGACTAATCGCCTGTATACTCAGCTCCTGCACCCCCATTTCCTTCAATTCCGTCTCTATCGCCCCGTAACTGGTATTAAAATGAGGCTGCTTACTCAATCTATATGTCACAGACAGTATCGCAAACTGCCCCTTATACTTATGCTTAAACACACTTTCGCGGTACCCAAACGCACAATCTTCTTTAGAGAATGTCACCACCGCCTGCTCTTCCAGGTGCAACGCTTCCAGCGAATAGAAGGTATCCTTGATCTCCACCCCATATGCCCCGATGTTCTGCATCGGACTCGCGCCTACATTACCAGGAATCAAAGACAGGTTCTCTAACCCCGCCCTGTTCTGCTTAATATTCTCCATTACAAACCCATGCCAGCTCTCCCCTGCCCCTGATTTCACATATACATACTGGTCATCTTCCTTCACTACCTCAATCCCCTTCATCTCATTCTTCAATATCACCCCATCAAAATCCTTTGTAAAGAGCACATTACTCCCTCCCCCCAATATCATATGGGGCAACGCTTTGAACTGAGCAGCACTCAACAGTTCCCGCAACTCATCAGCAGAAGAAAAAGCAGCAAAGTACCTGGATTGAGCAGCTATGCCAAACGTATTATAAGGCCGGAGCAAAACATTTTCAGAAATCAGCATATGGTCGTAAATTTATAAACATACATTACTGACAAAGATAACAAAAGCATGTCTCAAACAGCCGTAGTAATAGGAGGTACCGGATTGACGGGTAGTCACCTGGTCACCAGACTCCTGCACGATGATCGCTTCAGCAAGGTAAAAGTGCTGCTGCGTACGCCCAGTCTGAAACTGCGCCCAGGTCTGGAACCCATTATCGTTGACTTCAACGACGAAGAAGGGCTGGCACAGGCACTTACAGGCGATGTCCTGTTTTGCTGTATCGGCACCACCATTCGTCAGGCAGGGAGCCAGGAAAAGTTCAGGGCAGTGGATCACGATATCCCTGTTCGTTGTGCTACCATTGCCCGCAGGCAAGGGATGAAGCAATTCCTGCTCATGTCCAGTATCGGTGCCTCCGCCATCTCACGTAATTTTTATTTGCGTACCAAAGGTGAGACTGAAAATGGGGTGATGGCACTCGCATTTCCCGGTTATCACATTTTCCGTCCTTCTATTTTAGTGGGACTCAGGAGAGATTTCAGGTTAGGTGAATGGTTTGGGTATATCCTTACGGGGTTATTTTATTTCTTCCTTTTGGGAAGATGGAAGAAGTACCGGCCTATCAAAGCCAGCAATGTAGCACTCGCAATGGTTTATGCAGCGGTCAATAAGCCGGATGGCGCGCATATTTATGAGTCAGATAAAATCAGGGAAATGGCGGAAAGGGAGAAAGAAAGAACCTATAGAGCGAATCGATAACACACTCCTGGAATGGTTGAATAGGCAATCACTCAAAAGAGCTTATACATAATCCACATCAGGCACAATAAACACACTCCTGAATTGTTTCTCCGCCAGTAACTTTATAAAATGCTCTCTGAGCAACTGCTTTGTTTGCGCAATTATTTTCGTATCCCGGGGCAGCTTGATCATCATCTCCTGCAAATAATAATTCCTCACCCTGCCTACCAAAGGTGCCGCCGGGCCTACCAGATGTGGGCCTATATGTGGTCTGAGCCAGTTCGCCAATACCAGCGCCGCCTGCTCCACCACCTTCTGATCTTTATGTTTCAATGTCAGCTTCAGCAAACGGAAAAACGGCGGATACCCAAAGTTCTGCCGCTCTGCAATCTCCGATGCATACATCGCCTTATAATCATGTGCCGTTACAAAATGTAAAATAGGATGCTGCGTCCGGTAAGCCTGTATCAACACTTTCCCTTTTCCATGCTTACGTCCCGCACGCCCACTCACCTGCTCCATGAGCTGAAACGCCCTTTCATTCACCCTGAAATCAGGGAAATTCAACAGGTTATCCGCACTCAGTATCCCCACCAGCGTCACATTATCAAAATCCAATCCCTTCACCACCATCTGCGTACCCACGAGAATATCAATCTCCTGATTTTCCAGCAACTGGATCATCTTATTATGACTATCCTTATTCCTCACGGCATCCATATCCATACGGGCAATGCGTGCTTTCGGAAACAATTCCTGCAAATCAGTTTCTATCTTCTCCGTTCCAAAACTCTTTGGTATCAGCGATTGACTACCACAGGCAGCACAGGTATGTACATAAGGATAACGGGTGCCACAATAGTGACAATGTAACAGATCCTGATGTTTGTGATACGTGAGCGACACATCACAATTCTTACATGTCGGAATCCAGCCACAGGTGGTACACATCAGGAAAGGTGCATACCCTCTCCTGTTCTGGAACAGGATCACCTGTTTGCCTTGTGCGATGGTCGCAAAAACCGCCTGTATCAGTTGTGGTGAGAAATTTTCCTGCATCTGCTTCTCCGCCTGCACTTTCTTCACATCCACAATCTCAATCTCCGGCATTTCCAATCCACCAAAGCGTTCATTCAGTTCTACTAATCCATACTTGCCCTGCGTAGCATTAAAGTAAGATTCCAGTGAAGGCGTGGCTGAACCTAACAATACTTTAGCCTTAAAGAGACCGGCATAATAAATAGCCGCATCCCGGGCATGATAGCGTGGCGCCGGATCCTGTTGTTTATAGGAAGGGTCATGCTCTTCATCCAGTATGATTAATCCCAGCTCGCGGAAAGGCAACAACAGGCTGGAACGTGCGCCCAGCAAGATACGCAGCTCACCGCTCTTCACCTTATGCCATATTTCTACCCGCTCGTTGTTACTAAAACGGGAGTGATAAATACCAATCTTATTACCAAAATGCTTTTGCAAACGGCGTACAATCTGCGTAGTCAATGCAATCTCCGGCAAAAGGTACAGCACCTGATTGCCGCTGGCAATATATTCTTCAATCAGCTTGATGTACAACTGGGTCTTACCGCTGGAAGTGACGCCATGCAATAAGGTGACCGGTTTCTGTTCAAAGCTGTTTCTTACTTCCTGCAGGGCTTTATCCTGGGCAGGACTGAGCGTAAAGTCAATCTGCACATCTACCTTGCCACCACCGGGTACGCGGTCTACCACTCTTTTTTCAATCCACACGATCTCCTTATCAACAAGACCTTTCAGTTGTGCAGCGGAGGCGCCTGATTTTTTGAGCAGTTCACTTTGCAATACACTCCCCTGTGTTTTTATCAGGTGCAGGTAAGCCAGCAACAATTCCATTTGCTTGGGTGCTTTGCCCAAAGTATTGAAAAGGTTGGACAGTTCTTCCTCTGCTTCGTAGCGGGCATGGAGTTGTACGTAGTTTTCCTTCTTCTCTTTATATACTTCTTTCAGCTCTTCGTATACCAGCAGTACTTTCTTTTCGATCAGTTTTTTGATCACAGAATATACTTCTGACTTGTCGAGAATGAGCTGTACTTCTTCAATACGGAGTTCTTTGCGGATGTGCAGTGCTTCTGCAATCATGTACTCATCATCATCCAGGGCGGTGAAATCATCGCCATAGTCATCGTTGAACAACAATACTGTTTCGCTGGAAAGTTTGAGGTGTGCAGGCAGGGCGGCATTGAGCACTTCTCCTTCACTACACATATAGTAAGCCGCCAGCCATTCCCAAAAGGTAAGCTGGGTAGGATACACTACCGGATCTTTGTCCAGTACGTCCAGCAGCGGTTTTGTTTTATAATCAGGTGGTGCGAGTTCGTGAATAGCCTTTACAATACCGGCATACTTCTTTTGCCGGCCTAACTGTACAGCAATGCGGCTGCCCACTTTTACGCTATCCAGCATATGATCGGGCACAGCATAAGTGTAGTTCTTAGGCAGTGCTAATGGAAGTATGACGTCTGCAAATTTCATCGGTAATTTAATAATTCTTTTTCCATGATATCAAACACCTGTTGTTTCAGCACTGGCAAATCGTCCATGGTCATCCCTGCTACTTTTACAGGAGGCAGGTAAACGATGCGGCAACGGCCAGGGTTCAGTCGCTGTAATTTAGAACGAGGCATACGATCCTTACAATCCAGGTACAATATGGGTTGCAGGGGTGTTTGTGTCTCGATTGCTATTCGGAAAGCCCCGTTGTGAAATTGAGTGAGGGGCTTATCAGTATCGTTGGTGGTACCTTCCGGGAAGATGAGGATGGATACTCCTTCCCTGATGGTAGCAATGAGTTCGCGCACGCTTCTGGAGCGGGCTTGGGCATCAGAACGGTCTACAGTAACAACAGCATGTTTGTAAATAAAACCGAAGAGCGGAATTTTCTGCATTTCGATTTTGCCCAGGGGGCGAAAAGGGAGGCGCATGACACCTACGGCCAGTGCGGCATCGAGGTAGGTGCTATGATTTACAACATAAATAAATGGCGTTTTATCAGTACGATCGTATTTATAAATTCTTTTAACGATGATGCCCACAGCAGGGAACCAGGTGCGTGACCAGAACCACAGGAAATAATAAATAATATTACCACCTCTGATTCTACCTGAAAAGCTGGCAAGGAAGATAAATGGAAGTATGAGCAACATTATACCGATAAACATAATGGAGGCATATATGGTATACATCCATTGAATTGGTCTTAGCAAAAGCTTCATGATAAATGCCTGTCTGTTTTTAGTCACATGCAAGCCTGAAAATTACATTAATTGTGTAAAGATGGCGAATTTTTATTTTATGATAATTCCTGCGGATGGCCGGTGGAATGCCTCCGTAAAATATACAACCAAATGATAATCAATGGCAATCACATTGCCATTCTTTATCCAGGTCTATACAGGTCACTACTTTGGTTTCGCCGCTGCAGGGAGCGAATACGATCCGAAGGTGTTGACCATCGTCGGAATATCCTTCCAGTGCGTAGGTAGGACAAGGTAAATCGTGTGGATTTGACTTTTCAGTATTGATTTGCCCTGTTTCCAGGATCTCCGCCACTTCCCTTTCGGTGATCTGCCTGCAATCCATGCGGCAAAGGGCGTGTTTGGTGTAAGTAAGGCGTGCGTGCCTGTCAAGATTCGATGGGTCATTGACCGGGTTGGGTAATGATCGCTCCACAGTGCCATTATCCTTTACCTGCGGGCGGTGCAATGGACCTCTCCACCATTGTTGCTGCCATGCCAAAACAAGTAGCAGCGCCAACAACAACACTGGAATGTACTTACCATTTGATCTCATAGTGTCTCACAGATTGCTGAAAGATTGCATCTTGGAGAGGCAAGCTATACATTTTTAACAAAATATCCTTAAAAATTCCCCCTTTTCAACTCTCATAAAAAGGAATTACCTTTGCGGGTTCGGTAGCAGGCCATTCCGGCTCATACCCTTAGTGGACAAAGTAATTGAAACGATGACAACAGCGAAAACAGTAGCTTTCCATACACTCGGCTGTAAGCTGAACTTCTCCGAAACTTCTTCTTTGAGCAGGTTGCTGGAGCAGGATGGCTTTGTGCAAACAGATTTTGAAGGGCAGGCAGATGTGTATGTGATTAATACCTGCTCTGTGACAGACAATGCCGACAAGGAATGCCGTTACCTGGTACGCCGCATCCAGCGCCGGGCCCCGGAAAGCAGGGTGGTGATCACCGGGTGTTACGCGCAGCTCAAGCCAAAAGAAATTGCTGAGATCGAAGGGGTTGACCTCGTACTCGGTGCTGCTGAAAAGTTCAACCTGGTGGAACACCTGAAGAACCTGACCAAGGGAGACAGGGCAAAAATATGCAGCTGTGATATTGAGCAGGTGAATACTTTCCATGCATCTTATTCTATGAACGACCGTACCCGTACTTTCCTGAAGGTACAGGATGGTTGCGATTATACCTGTACATTCTGTACCATTCCCATGGCAAGGGGCAAGAGTCGTAGTGATTCAATTACCAACGTGATGGAACAGGTGCAGCAGATTGCTGAGAGCGATGTGCGCGAAATTGTACTGACCGGGATCAACCTGGGAGATTTCGGGAAAGGGTTGCAGGGTGGTAAGAAAAGAGAAGAGACATTTTATGAACTGATACAGGAACTGGATAAGGTAGAAGGTATAGATCGTTATCGTATTTCATCTATCGAACCGAACCTCCTGAGTAATGAGATCATTGAGTTCGTAGCGAACAGTCAGCGGTTTATGCCGCACTTCCATATCCCTTTACAGAGTGGTAGTAATGAGGTACTGGGAGCCATGCGTCGTCGTTATCGCAGGGAACTGTATGCGGAAAAGGTAGGACTGATCAAACAGTTTATGCCGCATTGTAGTATAGGGGTTGACGTGATAGTAGGTTTTCCGGGAGAAACGGATGCACATTTCCAGGAAACGTATGACTTTTTACATGCGCTGGATGTAAGCTATTTACACGTATTTACTTACTCGGAGCGAGCGAATACAGCAGCGCTGGAAATCCAGCCAGTAGTGCCTGTACACGTGCGGAACGAGCGGAATAAGGTACTGCGTAACCTGAGTCATAAGAAGGCGCAATACTTTGCAGAGCAGTATGTGGGTGAGACAAGAAAAGTGTTGTTTGAAAAATTCCACAAAGAGGGTATGATGGAAGGGTATACAGACAATTATATCAAGGTAACAACGCCGGTAAGACAAGAATGGGCGAATAATATTATCGACTGGAAACTCAGATAGACAAAGGGGTTCAGAGGTAAAAAGAAAATATTTTTGAAAGATTTCTAAAAAAAATTTGGCGAAATAAAACAATTTTCTACCTTTGCAATCCTCTCAGACGAGAGGGCAACAAACGAAAAAGGGAGTTTAGCTCAGCTGGTTCAGAGCATCTGCCTTACAAGCAGAGGGTCGATGGTTCGAATCCGTCAACTCCCACCTCTTCAAAAGTTCTTTCACATTACCATTAATTGGGAGTTTAGCTCAGCTGGTTCAGAGCATCTGCCTTACAAGCAGAGGGTCGATGGTTCGAATCCGTCAACTCCCACATTTTTTGAAACGTTCTTCTTAATGGTAATTTAAGTAATGGGAGTTTAGCTCAGCTGGTTCAGAGCATCTGCCTTACAAGCAGAGGGTCGATGGTTCGAATCCGTCAACTCCCACAAAAAGCCTTAGCGATTGCTAAGGCTTTTTTGTTTTAGGGAATGAGGAACTTCTTTGCTGCCACAGGCCAATTAATCGCCCTTTTCTACCGGCGTCACCCTCACCTCCTTCATCTCACTCCCTCTTATCACTTTCAAAAACTGCCACTGCCCGATCTTCTCCTCCGTCATCATTTTAAAAAACTGGTCCGCCGTCTCCACCATCATATCTGCAAATCCCACAATGATATCCCCACTCAACACACCTGCTTTTGCCGCCGGACTATTTCTCTCTACCTGCGTTACAAACAATCCCTGTCGGTTCTTCACTTCATGAATGGCTCTCAACCTCGGCACCAGATCTACCTGCTGCATCGCCACACCGATATACGCACGCTTCACCTTTCCAAAACGGATTAACTGATTTGCGATCGATTTAGCCGTGTTTATACTAATGGCGAAACACAATCCCTGTGCACCATTTATAATCGCTGTATTGACCCCAATTACGGCCCCATCGCCATTTATGAGCGGACCTCCTGAATTACCAGGATTCAATGCGGCATCTGTTTGTATCAATGCATCCATCATCATTCCATCAGCACCTCTCAACGATCGGCCTAATGCACTGATCACACCTGTCGTTACCGTATGCTGAAAGCCTAATGGATTGCCGATGGCAATGGCGAGTTGTCCCACCTTTAATTCGTCAGAATCTCCAAAGGGTACTGTCGTCATCACCCCTGCTTCTATCTTCAATACAGCTAAGTCTGTTGCTGCATCCTGCCCTGCAAGATACGCGGGGTAAGTCCTCCCGTCCTGCAACATTACCCTCAGATGGTTGGCGCCTTTTACGACATGACTGTTCGTAAACAGGTATCCATCTGAGGAAAAAATAAACCCGGAACCAGATCCTCCCACGACATCACCGCGTGGGCTGCGTTCCAGGCGTTCTATTTTAACCACCGCCGGACTTACTTTTTCTACGGCGGAAATAATTACCTGGGAATATGTGTCCATGTCAGGAGGACATCAAATATCTTACCCTGAAGAAATAGGGGACAAGGTGACAGGGAGATGAGGGGCTGGGCTGACAATAAGGCTAGCGGGGGTAAATAATGGCTTTTTAACAGGTACAAAGGGTTTGATATCTTTTCAGTTCTGTACTACTATATTTCAACCAGGGTTTTTGAATAGGTATAACAGGGTTTCCATCATCCTCCCCTTCGGTACTACCATATTTTCCACCATGGCTTTTTACTCCCCACAGCTGCTTTTTCCTCTTCCTGCTCCAGCCATATCGCTTTTCCAGTTTCGAGGTATCTATCATCATAAATCTCGCCATCATCCCCTTGTACTTTCCCCTGCAATACATTCGCCATCCGAATCATCTTATGGATCGTCACCTCATTCGGATTCTTTGTTCCAATACATCCCATTCCATAATCAAACCAAACATGATCGTTCGTGTCTTCATACACCTCTGTAAGCCAGCGACAAAATCCCGCAGCTAAATTGTCATCTTCCGGCTGTAGTTCCAATTCCTCATCCAATTCAATATAAGCCAGCCATTCCTCCATTGAGATATTGCTATCCTCCTCCCAGTCAGCATAATTTTTCTTCCTTATAATGTTCAGGTAGTATCCCATATAACTTCGGTATAGATTCGTCACTAATAGGTCACCAAAAGGGCACTTCAATATCCCAGGGATAATGAAGTGCCCTTTTGGTGACCTTAAGATAACGAAGTTATGACGAAGTTGTACTGAATCTTTGCCGAAGAAATACTGAACTTTCCCCCAATTGTACCATACCTTTTTCCACTCAACCCCTCATTATCGCTTCGCCAAAAAGTTTTATCGCTTCGTCAACGACTTTTTTCGCACAGCCTCCCCCTATCCCCTAATATTGCCCAAAACAATTGTATGGCAATAGTCAAAGACAACATCCTCCTTCAGCTCGTCAACGGCAGCCTGGGGGACATTATCACCATCTACATCCGGAACGGACAAATCATCATGGCAAAGAAAAGAGGGGCATCTACCCTACCTCCTACCTCCAAACAATTATTAGCGCGCCTGAGAATGAAAATTGCCGCAGCACTGGCATTAGAAATGATCAAAGACCCGGATGTAAAAGCAACCTTCGCTGCCAAAGCCGGCCCGGGACAAAATGCGTTTAATATGGCGGTAAGAGAGGCGTACAAAATGCCCATCGTGCAGGAAACGGAGCTGCCTCCTGCTAAAAAAAATATCCCGCCTCAAAAGAAAAGAGACGGGATAAAAAATCTATTGATTCCTGAACATCTGCTGCATCCGGAAAAATTGCTTTCCGGGAAATCATTTCCTGAAAAAATACTTCCTGAAAAATTGCTGCCTGAGAAAATACTTCCTGAGAAAATATTTTCTGAGAAATTGCGCCCTTAGAACTTATTTTCCCCTGGAAATTGCACCCTTAGAACTTACTTCTTCCTGAAAATCTTTTTCATGAACCTACCCAGTTTCGAGAGATTGGCTAGCTGTTCCTGGATAGGCCGTAGCGTCAGATCTTCTGGTTGGATACCAGCTTCGATATACTCAATTTCTGTCTGTTCAGGATAGATCAGAATCACATTGTTATGCGTAAAATACTTGCTGATACGGGAAGGCAACCCTTCCAGCGAAGGCCTGTAAGACAACGTACCTTTGCGGGCAGAAACAATAATGATCAGATCATTCTTCGTGGTATCATACGCCAGCGCCGGCAGATCTACCAGGTCATGCCAGAGTTTGAAACCAATATCAACCGTCTGCTTCAGATTTTGGATCAGGTCTTCCAGGAACCGCTGCGTGGCGCCTTCACAATACACCATCAGCTTACCACCTACCTGCTTACTAAGCAAAAACAGTTTTTGCATGTAATGAGCAAAACCTATTTCCAGTTCAGCATTACGTGGCAATACCAGCATAATACGGCGTGTTGTATTTAGTGGAAAAGAAAAATCGCATACATACAGATTCTCCCATACACTCTGCAACACATTGTCCAGGGTGGTACCGAAAATAGAGCCAAAGAGTCTGTCTGTAGTACTCGTTTTGTCCGTCCAGCCGATGATCACATCTGTAATACCCAGCTCTTTAGAAGCGCGGGCAATACCATCAGATACGTTCAGATCGATGCGCGTCACCACCTGCACTTTGCTTTCAGTAGCGGCAGCGTGTGCGATCACCGCTTCCATCATTCTGTTTGTCTGGGTCATACGGGCTTTTGCCTCTTCATCGTCCTGCACCACTGCCAGAGGGTATACCGGTGTCTTGGCATTGGGATCTTTGATCATCACGGCAAAGTCCAGCATTGCCTCCATCTTTCCTGGATTCGCAATAGGAATGAGCATGCGCTCTGTCACTTCTTCAGCTTCCGGTTGTTTATCCGATTCTATGATAGCCAGTTTACGCCCGGCGCTTTCTGTCACGAAACTACCCACCAGGCAGGTGATCAGAATAAGGATAACTGTACCATTGAGTACATTTTCATTGATAATCCCCATATTGAAACCGATGAGGATGATGGCGATCGTGGCCGCAGCATGTGCACTACTCAAACCAAAAATCACATTCCGCTGTGGTACGCTATATTTAAATACAAGCTGTGTAAAGATCGCCGCCAGGTACTTACTTACCAACGCCATTACTGTGAGTACACCTGCAATCAGCAAGGCTTCCGGCCCTCTGAGCAATACCCGCAGATCTACTAACATCCCCACACTGATCAGGAAAAAAGGTATGAACAATGCGTTCCCGGTAAACTCAATCCTGTTCATCAATGGTGAAGTATGCGGGATGAGCTGGTTCAATGCCAGTCCGGCGAGGAAGGCGCCAATAATACCTTCTACCCCGGCCATCTCAGCCAGGAAGGCAGCCAGGAATACCATGCCCAGTACAAAGATGAAATGGGAAGTCTTGTCGTCTTTGATTTTCTTAAAGAACCACCTGCCTATCATGGGGAAGATCCACAGCACCAGCCCCGCAAATACGGTAAGGCTCACACTGAGTCTGATCCAGAAGTGCTGATTCAGGTTACCTGCAGCAGCCCCGGTAATGATGGCCAGGATCACGAGTACGGCGGTATCCGTAATGATCGTACCTCCAACCGCGACCGTCACCGCTTCATTTCTGGTAATGCCCAACCGGCTTGCCAGCGGGTAGGCCACCAGCGTATGTGTAGAGAACATACTGGAAACCAGCAGTGTAGCCATAAAGTTGAAATGCAGCAGGTAGTGACAGATCACAAACCCTAAAATCAGCGGGATAAAAAACGTAAATGCCCCAAATACAAGGCTCCTATGCTGGTTTTTACGAAACTCCGTCATATCGAGTTCCAGGCCAGCAAGGAACATAATGTATAGTAGTCCGGCCTTGCCGAACAGGTCTATACTTCCCTTCTCAATGATTTTAAATCCGTGATCACCAATGAACATCCCCGCAATGATCAATCCTACGATGCTTGGGATCCTGAACTTACGCAGGATAATTGGCGCCAGGAGGATAATGAACAGTACCAGGGCAAAAATTGGTACCGGATCTTTGAGTGGTAAACTGATATCAATCAATAATTTAGTGCCATTCAATCCTATCATAGTTCCAGTTTTCAATGTTCACAATAATAATGATAATCAGTGAGATTGTCACCCCGGATAAAATGGTGGGAGTTTAATTTAAAATCACGATTGTAAGCTGTATTTTTGTGCAAATTATACATTTTCGGATATGAGCCAGCGTCAGCAAACAGGCACACACACCAAAGAGTGGGAAGATGTGTTGGTAGCAGAGGATGAACAATTTCCATACAGCCTCATCGTGTGGAACGATGAAGTAAATACATTTGACTGGGTCATTCAGTCCCTGATGGAAGTATGCGGCCATTCGCAGGAACAGGCTGAGCAATGTGCTTTGATCATTCATCATAATGGCAAGTATGCTGTGAAGCAGGGTGAGTTTACCGACCTGCGTCCTATGTGCGAAGCGTTGTTGGATAGAGGAATCAGTGCAACTTTAGAAGAAGCTGTTGAAAGATAATGCCTGTCTTTTATCTCACAGATGAGCTAATTTTCCCTCCTGTTAATTTAGCAGATGAAGACGGTCTCCTTGCTTA
>Ga0316604_10001413_pt1 | contig 21426 bp, 19 predicted proteins | sample OWC_soil_day20_C_FD_207650 | JGI IMG/M metagenome (GOLD analysis project Ga0316604, IMG submission 207650) | Wetland soil microbial communities from Old Woman Creek delta, Ohio, United States - OWC_soil_day20_CT | ecosystem: Environmental > Terrestrial > Soil > Wetlands | place: USA: Ohio...
TTGCGCCGGCCTTGCTTCATCAGTCCGCAAACGGATGTTGCTTGAGAATCGTCTCGTCGCGCTCGGGCCCCGTCGATACGATTGCAATCGGCACCTCACAGACCTCTTCCAGACGATTCAGGTAAGCCTGCGCAGCCGCCGGCAGGTCTTCCCAGCGTTTGACCCGGAAAGTGGTTTCCTTCCAGCCAGACATCGTTTCGTAGATGGGCTCGCAAGCCGCCACGTCATCAGCACCAACCGGCAACAGATCGATCTGCTTGCCATGCAGCATGTAGCCCGTACAGATTTTCAGCTCATCCAGCCCATCCAGCACGTCCAGCTTGGTGATGCACAGTCCGGTCAAACCATTGATCCGTGCCGAGCGACGCAACGCGGCCGCATCGAACCAGCCACAGCGACGCTTGCGCTTGGTGACCGTACCGAATTCACGTCCGATCCTGGACATCTGCTCACCCGGAGCCCCGGCCGTTTCGATATCCAGTTCGCTCGGAAACGGGCCGCCACCGACACGTGTGCAATAGGCTTTGGTTATCCCCAGCACGTAATGCAGCATTCCGGGACCAACCCCAGATCCCGCCGCAGCCTGCCCCGAAACGCAATTCGAGGATGTCACGAACGGATAGGTACCATGATCGATATCCAGCATCGAGCCCTGCGCACCCTCGAACAAGAGGTTCTGACCGACTTTGTTGGCATCGTGGATCAGCGCGGAAACGTCTGCCACCAAAGGCCGCACAGCCTCGGCATCCTTCATGGCCTGATCGTATACCGTCTGGAAATCGATGGCTTCAGCGCCCAGGTACTGGGTCAGCACGAAATTGTGATAGTCCAGCACGTCACGCAGCTTGGCTGCAAAACGCTCCGGATTGAACAGGTCATAAACGTGCAGGGCCCGTCGCGAAACCTTATCGGCATACGCCGGACCAATCCCCTTGCCGGTCGTTCCGATCTTGTCGGCAGCACACTTCTTGGCTTCACGCGCTTTGTCCAGTGCCGAGTGATATGGCAGGATCAGCGGACAGCCAGGGCTGACCTTCAGGCGCGAGCGCACATCAATCCCGTCCTTTTCGAGGATGGCGATTTCAGACAGCAGATGATTGACGTCCAGCACCACACCGTTGCCGATATAGCATTGCACGCCTTCGCGCACGATGCCCGAGGGCACGAGGTTGAGCTTGTATTCCTTCTGACCGACCACAAGGGTATGGCCCGCATTGTGGCCGCCCTGGAAACGCACCACGCCTTGCGCGTGATCCGTCAGCCAGTCGACGATCTTGCCTTTGCCTTCATCGCCCCACTGGGTGCCGACGACCACTACATTCTTTGCCATTTGAATCTTCCTCAGTCTTCCAGTGCCACGACGCACCAAGCGCCATTCTGCAATACGATGCGCCGGGAACATCCGGCTTTGCGCCAGTCACCGGCATGTCCCGGCAACTCCAGCACGACCACTTCGCCTGACTTGCGCAGATCAGCCACCAGCGCCGCCAACTCGGGGGAATTGTCTACCGGCGCCAGTACCGCACCCGGCTCAAGCTGCGCCGGCCCCAGCGCCGCCAGTTCGCGCAGATCCAGACTGAAGCCGGTCGCCGGGCGGGCTCGTCCAAACGCACGCCCCACCTCATCATAGCGTCCGCCCAATGCAATTGCCGTCGGCGAAGCCCCGTTATAAGCCGCAAACATCAGACCGGTGTGATAGTAATAACCACGCAAGTCGGCCAGATCGAAACTCAGCGGCAGGTCCGCCAACTGGCGTGCCAGATGCAACAACTCATCAAGCGCCGCATGCACGCCGGGAACATCCGGCAGCACGTCACGTGCCCGCAACAGCACATTGGCATCCCCGTAGAGTTCTGGCAGCGCCAGCAGACCGGAACGCGCGGGTTCGGCAATGCTGGTTACGAAATCCCGCAGGCCGGGTACGTCCTTGGCCTGCAAGATCCCGAACAGGACTTTCTCGTCCCCGGCACTCAAGCCAGCCAGGCTGCTCAGTGTGCGGAACAGGCCGACGTGTCCGACATCGATGCGGCTCATCCGGGCGCCCGCCAGCTGCAGCGTACGCGCGAGCAGGCGCAAGACCTCGACATCGGCTTCGATTCCGGCGTGACCGTACAGCTCGGCTCCAATCTGCAAGGGCTCGCGCGAGGCCGTCATGCTGCGCGGGAGCACATGCACCACCGGCCCACAGTAGCAAAGCCGGGTCACACCATTGCGGTTGAGCAGGTGAGCATCGATCCGGGTGACTTGCGGCGTGGTATCCGCGCGCAGGCCCAAGGTGCGGCCCGAGATCTGGTCCGGAAACTTGAACATGCTGTCGGCCATCTCCTGCCCGGTCCCCGACACCAGTGAATCGAGAAACTCAACCACCGGAGGAATGACCAGCTGATATCCATGCAGACGGAATTCGTCGAGCAGGATCCGGCGCAGATGTTCGACGCGCTGCGCCTCAAGCGGCAACACGTCTTCGAAATATTCGGGCAAAGACCAGCGTGGCAAAGCCATGAGAACTCTTATTTGATCAGGATGAAAAGTACGGCGCCGACCACCAGCGACATCAGGCCGATGAAACGGATCTGCCCATCCGCCATACGCGTGATGCGGAGAAAGGTTTCACGCCAAAGGGTCGGCGCCACGAGGGGCAGCAGGCCTTCGAGCATCAGCATCACTGCAAATGCCGCCAGGACGAAACGCAACATGGCTACTTGCCGCCCTCTTTGCCCGTACCACCGCTCTTCATGTACTTGAAGAAATCGGAGGATGGATCGACCACCAGCACATCGCTCTTGCTGCGGAAGGTCTGCTTGTACGCTTCCATGCTGCGCCAGAAGCGATAGAACTCAGGACTGCGCCCGAATGCTTCGGCGTAGATTGCCGCCGCCTTGGCGTCGCCCTCGCCCTTGATCTTCTGGGCATCACGATACGCCTCGGCCACCACGACCTCACGCCGCTTGTCAGCATCCGCCTTGATCTGTTCCGCTTCTGCACCACCAGTCGAACGCAGCTCATTGGCCACGCGCTTGCGTTCAGCTTCCATCCGGCGATACACCGAATCACTCACGTCGGTGGGCAATTCCACGCGCTTGACCCGCACATCAACGATCTCGACGCCATATTGCACGGAGTCTGCAGCAGCCTTGGCCTTCACGGCAGCCATCAGATTCTGGCGTTCACCGGAAATCACATCGTGCATCTGGCGGGTCCCGAACTCTTCGCGCAGCACGGCATTGACGGTCTGCTCAAGACGGCTGCGCGCCCGGACTTCTTCCACGCCAAAAGCACGATAGAAGACGGCCGGATCCTTGATGCGCCACTTGACGAAGGAATCCACCAGCACGTTCTTCTTCTCAGCCGTCTGGAACAACTCCGATTCGGGGGAATCGAGCGTGAGGATGCGCCGGTCAAAGTACTTCACATCCTGGATCAGCGGCAGCTTGAACTTGAGACCAGGCTCCATTTCGAAACGCTTGATCTCGCCCATCTGGAAAACCAGCGCGTAATTACGCTGGTCGACCGTAAAGACAGACATCGACAGCAGGACCACCACAAACAGGGCCAACCCGGCAAAAACAGGCAAACGCGAATTCATCAGCGATCTCCCCGCTCGCGATTGCGCAAGGCATCGCGGCTACGACTATCGGCATCTTGCCGCGGCAAAGCCGACGGCGTCTCGGGTGCGGCAGGTTTCGAAGACGTGGCACTGGCCGCGTCCGGCTGTACGGGCTGGCCAGACTGCATCAGTTTGTCCAAGGGCAGATAGAGCAGATTGCCGTTGCCTTTGGCGTCGATCATGATCTTGCTGGTGTTGGAATAGACTTGCTGCATCGCGTCGATGTACATGCGGTTACGTGTCACTTCAGGCGCCTTGGCATACTCTGCAAAGACCTGTTTGAAACGGCTCGCATCCCCTTCTGCCTGTGCCACCACCCGACCGGAGTAACCCATGGCCTCTTCCCGCAAACGCGCAGCCGAGCCCTCGGCTTTCGGCACGACATCGTTGAAATAGCTCTGGCCCTCGTTCTTGAGACGCTCGCGATCCTGTCCGGCCTTGACGGCGTCATTAAAAGCTTCCTGAACCTGCTCGGGCGGTTGTGCGTTCTGCATCGTCACCTTGCTGACCTGGATGCCGCTGCCTTTGTAGTCACCCAGCTTGTAATCATTCAGGATGCGCTGGATCAGCAGATGCGCTTCTTTGGCTACCGCCTCACGTCCTTCGTAGAGCACGAAATCCATCTTGCTCTTGCCGACGATTTCGCGCATGGCCGATTCGGCCACCTGCTTGACCATGGCATCCGGATCCTTGTTGCTGAACAGGAACTCGGCTGCGTCACTCAGGGTGTATTGCACCGCCAACTGGATGCTGACAATGTTTTCGTCATCGGTCAGCATCAAGGATTCATGGAGATCTTTCGCCCGATCCGACGCACGAAAGCCGATTTCCACCGTCCGCACGCGGGTCATGTTGACCAGCTCGACTGATTCGAACGGATAGGGGATATGCCATTGCAGGCCTTCTTTGGTCACTTCCTGGAACTTGCCAAAGCGCAGTACCACGCCGCGTTCGCTCGCATCGACGGTATAAAACCCGCTGCCCAGCCACAACAGCACGACCACCCCTGCGATCAGGCCGACGCCGCCACCCCATTGCCTCGGCGAGACCGGAGGCGGATTGTCTCCCCCTCCAGCGCCACCACGACCGAACATGCCGCCCAGTCGCTTGTTGAAATCACGCCAGATGTCTTCGAGATCCGGAGGGCCTTGGTCGCTTCCGCGCTTGTCGTCACTCTGGTTGTTGCCCCAGCGTGGATCATTGATTGACATGAGAAGTCCGGTAATCATGTGGATGCTCGGTCGGGATCGTCGGTTGGAAAAACCAGTCCGGCTTCTTCGGTCTGGTCGGTGGATAGTGCGGGAAAAATCTGGGTTGTCAGCGCACTGCGCAACAAGCCTAACCCATCGCCGGTACGGGCACTGAGCAAAACGCGATTGATTTTACCATAGCCATCTCCCTCAATAGCCGGCAGCCCATGGGTCATATCAATCTTGTTCCAGACCAGGATCTGCGGGACATCTCCCGCCCCGATCTCGCGCAGGACACTGTTGACCACCGCAATCTGCGCTTCACGGTCGCTGGACGAAGCATCCACCACGTGCAGCAAGAGATCCGCGTTGGCTGTTTCTTCGAGCGTGGCATGAAAGGCTGCCACCACTGAGTGAGGCAAATCCCGGATGAAGCCTACCGTATCGGAAAGCACAACATGACGCTGTGCATCTTCCAGGTAGACGCGCCGTGAAGTCGTATCAAGCGTTGCGAACAACTGATCGGCAGCATAGGCCCCGGCTTTGGTCAGCGCATTGAACAAGGTTGATTTGCCCACATTGGTGTATCCCACCAGTGAGACCATCGGTACCTCACTACGTTCCCTTGAGCGGCGCCGGACTTTACGCTGCTTTTCCAATTGCCTGAGCCGATCCTTGAGGAGCTTGACCCGGTTACCCAGCAAACGCCGGTCAGTTTCAAGCTGCTTTTCGCCCGGGCCACGCAAACCTATCCCGCCCTTCTGGCGCTCCAGGTGGGTCCAGCCACGCACCAGGCGCGTCGCCATATGCTCAAGCTGGGCAAGCTCGACCTGCAACTTGCCTTCATGGCTTTTTGCACGCAAGGCAAAAATGTCGAGGATCAGGGCGGTACGATCCACCACGCGCCGCTGCAACGCTTGCTCAAGATTCCGTTGCTGGCCCGCACTCAGCTCATGATTGAATATGACGATATCCGCATCATGAGCCGCTATGGCTGCAGCGATTTCCTCCACTTTGCCGGAGCCTGCATACAGCGCAGAGTCCGGTGCACGCCGCCGCCCCTGGATGATTGCGGCCGTCTCGGCACCTGCAGAGGCTGCGAGTAATTGCAACTCGGCGAGGCATTCAGCCAGGCCTGCGTCGCCAAAATCCAGCTGCACCAACACAGCACGATTGCCTGCAGAATCAGGGCGTTCAAACATGCGGACAGACAAGCAAAAGTCCAGCGGTGACCGAATGCCACTGCCGGACGGAAAGGATATGGAACATGCAGGAAGTGTGTATCAGGCCAGCCTTGGCTGGCCCGGCCTGAAACAACGTTACTCCGTGGGAGCCTCTGCCGCAGCGGCACCGTTTTCATGCGGGATGGACACCGCGCGAGCCGGTACGACAGTCGAGATGGCGTGTTTGTAGACCATCTGGGTGACGGTGTTCTTCAACAACACCACATACTGATCAAAAGACTCGATGTGACCTTGCAGCTTGATGCCGTTGACCAGATAGATGGAAACGGGAATATGTTCCCGGCGCAGGACGTTAAGAAAGGGGTCTTGCAGCAATTGGCCTTTGTTGCTCATGGTTGTGGCCCTCATGTGTATTGTTATGGGGTGATACAGCTACAGCCCGGTCCGGTGTGGAGCACGAACAGGCGTGAAAGGATAGCAGGCTTAGTCCTTCTCGGCATAGGGGTTGCGCGCAGTTCGGAACTCAATGCGCAACGGCGTTCCCTGCAACTTGAACACATCCATGAAGGTCCGCTCCAGATAGCGGCGATAGGCCTCGGGGATATGCTCCAGCGCATTGCCATGAATGACCACGACAGGCGGATTCTGCCCACCCTGATGGGCATAACGCATCTTGGGTCGGAAAATGCCTTGCCGCGGCGGTTGCTGCTTGGCAATCGCCTCGACCAAGGTGCGCGTCAACTTCGGCGTCGGCAATTTCGCCATGGCCGCGGCGAAAGCAAGGTCGACGGACTTGAGCAAAGGGCCGATTCCCTGAGCCTGCAAGGCCGAAATGTAGTGATGGCGGGCAAAGCCCAGGAAGTGCAACTTGCGCTCGATATCCGCCTTGACGCGCTCACGGCGGTATTCGTCCACATCGTCCCACTTGTTCACTGCCAGGACCAGCGCCCGACCGGCCTCCAGCACGAAGCCGGCAATGTGGGCATCCTGATCGGAAATATCCTGACTGGCATCCAGTACCAGCACGACCACGTTGGCTTCTTCAACCGCCTGCAAGGTCTTGATCACCGAGAACTTCTCGATGGCTTCAAAAACCTTGCCGCGTCGACGCAGCCCTGCCGTGTCGATCAGGGTATAGGCTTTGCCGTTGCGCTCGAAGGGAATTTCGATTGCATCCCGCGTTGTCCCCGGCATGTCGAATGCAATCACGCGATCTTCGCCGAGCAGGGCATTGATGAGGGTGGACTTGCCGACATTGGGGCGTCCGACAATGGCCACCTTCGGGCCAGCCCCCGCATCTTCCTCACCCTCCGTCTCTTCCGGAAAGCCTTCCATGATGAGATCGATCAGATTGCGCACGCCTTCGCCATGCGCCCCCGAGATCACATAGGGCTGACCAAAGCCCAGTTCGTGGAACTCGGCACTGAAGGTGTCGCGATTCATCCCCTCGCCCTTGTTCACGGCAAGGTACACCGGACGGCCCGAACGACGCAAAGTATCGGCGATCTGCTTGTCATGCGGGGTCAGACCCACCCGGCCATCCACGAGGAACACCAGGGCATCACCTTCCGCAATCGCAGATTCAGCCTGCCGCGCCATTTCGGCAACAATGCCATCCTTGGCGTTCGGCTCGAAGCCCCCGGTATCCACGACCAGATAGGCGCGCGCGCCGACACGTCCGATCCCGTAATGGCGATCCCGTGTCAGACCGGGCATATCCGCCACCAGCGCATCACGCGTCCGTGTCAGGCGGTTGAAAAGAGTGGACTTGCCGACATTGGGTCGGCCGACCAGCACCAGCGTAGGTTTCACTGCGACTCCAGCAACGACTTACTGCGGAATGGCCAGCGCATACAGGCTGCCATCATTGGCTTGCACAGCCACCGCATTGTTTGGCAAAGCCGCCAAGGGAGCGCTGACGCCGGAACTATCCACGCGCAAGCGGGCGATGAAATGCCCGTCCTGACGGCTCAGCACATGCACATAGCCTTCCGCATCGGCAACCACCAATGAATTCCCGACGATGACGGGTTGCCCAAGCTTGCGGTACAGGAGCTTGTCCTGTTTCCAGTTGGTGGAGCCAGAACTTGCGTCGAGCGAATACACGGCATCCGACGCCTCTGTTACATAGAGTGTCTTCGCATCGGCATCCACGCCGACAGCCGCGGAAAAGTCGCGCGTCCAGCGCACCACGCCGCTATCCTTGTCCACACACGCGACCCGCCCCTGGAACGCGGCAACGCAGACCATGTCGCCCCGCAATACCGGGGTGCCAACCACGTCACTCATCCGCTCCAGTTCATTCGACCCCTTGGGTTGGGTAATCGTCGCTTCCCAGCGCTGCACGCCACCATTGAGGCTGACGGCCACCAGCTTGCCGCCGGGGAATCCCGCGATCAGCAATTCACCTACCTGCAGCAAACCGGCGTGATTACGCAGCGCCAGCGGAGACTGGGCGCGCTGGTAGATCCAGCGCCGTTTGCCGTCTGCCGCACCATATGCAGCCAGCAGATTGTCACCCACCCGCACAACAACCAGATCACCAGCGACCAGCGGGGTCGCCAGCACTTCGCCTTCGACCGGGACCTTCCAGCGCAAGGTTCCCTTGTCGGCATCATGCGCCCACAACTCGCCATCGCTACTGGCAACGACCACCAGCGCGCTGTCACTGCCTACGCCACCCGACAGGCGAGGACCGCTCTTCACCCGCCACAGTTCACGACCCGCCGCATCAAAACGCGCCAGGTTGCCGCTGCGCCCCGCCGCATAGACACTGCCGCCCGCCAAAGCGGGACGCAGCATGGAAGCTTCGGTGGAACCCACCCCGCCATGCCAGAGCGCTTTCAACGAACCCGTCGGTTGAAACACAGGCAGAGGCGAAGGTTGTGGTCCCTTGCTGGAAGACCACAGAAAACAACCGCTCAGGGACGAAGCCAGAGCCAGAACAGCGAGTACGCGAAGTTTCATCAGGCCCCTCCGAGGGCATCCAGTTTGGTTTGCACGACGGAGCGGAAGCTGGCCGACTGTGTGCCGCCTTGCTTGGCAATCGCCTCTGCGGCCTTTTTGTAGGCGTCACGCGCAGCATCCTGCTCGCCCTTGGCAAACAGTACATCGCCGCGCAAATCCTCGAACCGTGCGGTAAATGCCTCGCCGGAAGGCGCCGCTTCGAGCGTCTTGAGCGCTGCAGCATAGTCCTTCTCGTCAAGTTGAACGCCAGCCAGACGCAAGCGGGCCAGGTCACGCAGCAGCGGATCGGAACCTTTGCTAGCGGCCCATTCCAGTTTGCTGCGCGCAGCTTTGCCATCTCCTGCGCCGATCTCTGCCTTGGCGACCAGCAGCGCAGCCAATTCTGCCGTCGGCATGTTGGCATGCTTGCTGATGAGTTCATCCGTCAGTACGCGCAGTTTGGCGACATCCTTGCCCTGATCTGCCTGGGTCACCGCACCGAAAATTGCGCCCGCTTCGGCAGCCTGCCGTGCCTGATACCAGCGCCAGCCCTGTACCCCGAGCACGACCAGCGCAATCGCGAGGACCACTCCCGTCACACGGTTACCGTTCTTTTCCCACCAGGCCTTCATGGCCGAGAGCTGTTCCTGCTCTTCAAGATCGTAAACTGCCATTTGTCTCGTTCCTTGCTTTCAAAAATCAGGCTGGTTGAACACCGTAAAGGCGATCTGCCAGCAATTCAGTCAATCTTTCAGGCGTCACACTGATCTGCTCGCCCACTTCACGCAGTGGCTTGAGCGCAACCACACCAGCGGCCGCCTCATCATCCCCTACGATCACGGCATACGTCGCTCGCGAACCATCAGCTTTTTTCATCTGGGACTTGAAACTGCCACCACCACAGTGGAAAACCACCGAAAATCCGGCACTGCGCAGTTGCTCGGCCGCGCGGAAAGCGAAGCCCAGCGCGGCGTCCCCCTGATGCACGACGTATACATCGGGACTCACCAGCGGCACGTCCGTGTCCTGCCCTTCCAGCCAGAGCAACATCACCCGCTCCATCCCCATGGCAAAACCACACGCCGGGGCCGGCCGGCCACCGAGCTGGGCAATCAGGGGGTCGTAGCGCCCACCGCCACAGAAAGTCGCCTGTGCGCCCAAGCGCGAAGTCGTCCATTCGAACACGGTACGGTTGTAATAGTCCAGCCCCCGCACCAGGCGCGGATTGATGCGATAGGGCACGGCGGCCTCTCGCAGCAAGGCTTGCACGGTTTCAAAGTGCTTCAAGGATTCTTCGCCAAGATACGCGATAAGCTGCGGTGCCCCCTCCACAATGCCTTGCAAGGCCGGATTCTTGGTGTCCAGCACCCGCAGGGGATTGGTCAGCAGACGGCGTTTGCCATCTTCGTCCAGGTCCGCCTCGTGACGTTGCAGATAGGCAATCAATTCGCTGCGGTGACGCGCACGTTCTTCCGCATCGCCCAGCGAGTTGAGCTGCAGCTCGACATCTTCCAGCCCAAGGTCGTCCCACAAGCGACGGCACATCACGATGTGCTCGGCATCGATGTCCGGCCCGGCAAAGCCCAGTGCTTCCACCCCGACCTGATGGAACTGACGATAACGCCCTTTCTGGGGACGCTCGTGGCGGAACATCGGTCCGCTGTAATACAAACGCTGCGGCTGCTGGAAGAGCAGGTTGTGCTCGATCACGGACCGTACACAAGAGGCCGTGCCTTCAGGGCGCAACGTGATCTGCTCGCCGTTCAGACGATCCTCGAACGAGTACATTTCCTTTTCGACGATGTCGGTGTGCTCGCCCACCCCACGGCAGAACAGAGAGGTCGCCTCGACAATCGGAGTACGGATCGGCCGGTAGCCGTAGCTCTTGAGCCAGTCGCGCACGATCGCTTCGAACGCTTCCCAGCGCTCCGCCTCATCCGGGAGCAAGTCATTCATGCCACGCAGGCCTTGCAGTTTGGTGCTCATCAATCAGTTCTTCTTGGTGTATTTGGTTGCCACGTAGTCGTTCAGGATGGCGTGGAATTCGGCGGCAATGTTGTCGCCCCGTAAAGTCATGGCTTTTTGCCCGTCGATGAAAACCGGCGCAGCAGGCGTCTCGCCCGTCCCTGGCAGGGAAATGCCGATATTGGCGTGCTTGCTCTCACCGGGGCCATTGACCACACACCCCATCACCGCCAGCGTCAGATTTTCCACGCCGTCATATTGGTCACGCCACACCGGCATTTGTTCCCGCACGTAGTTCTGCACGCTCTGCGCCAGTTCCTGGAAGAACGTACTGGTGGTACGACCGCAACCAGGACAAGCCGTGACCATCGGCGTGAAGGCACGCAACCCCATGCTCTGCAGGATCTCCTGGGCAACGACAACTTCCTGGGTCCGCGCACCACCGGGCTCCGGGGTCAGGGAAACACGGATCGTGTCACCAATCCCCTCCTGAAGAAGCACGCCCAGTGCGGCAGTCGAGGCCACAATGCCCTTGCTGCCCATGCCCGCCTCGGTCAGCCCCAGATGCAGCGGATAGTCACAGCGCCGGGCCAGTTCGCGGTAGGTGGCGATCAGATCCTGCACACTCGACACCTTGCATGACAGGATGATGCGGTCCCCCGCCAGGCCTACATCTTCGGCCATCTGTGCAGACTCCAGCGCGGACACCACAAGCGCCTCGCGCATCACGGCGCTCACACCCCACGGCTCGGCACGCTGACTGTTGGCATCCATCATGCGGGCCAGGACGGACTGATCGAGACTGCCCCAATTCACCCCGATGCGAACCGGTTTGTCATATTTGCAAGCCAGTTCAACAATCTGCCCGAACTGTACGTCATGCTTGGCGCCCTGCCCCACGTTGCCGGGGTTGATGCGGTATTTGTCGAGCACTTCGGCACAGGCCGGATTGTCGATCAACAGCTTGTGGCCGTTGTAATGAAAATCGCCGATCAGCGGCACGCTCACTCCCATCTTGAGCAACTGCTCGCGGATCTTCGGCACCGCCTTGGCCGACTCGTCATTGTTGACGGTAATCCGCACCAGCTCCGAACCGGCACGCGCCAGCTGGGCGATCTGGATCGCGGTCGCAACGTGATCGGCCGTATCGGTGTTGGTCATCGACTGCACTACGATCGGCGCAGAGGAACCCACCTGCACAGGCCCGATCCGGACCAGTCTCGTGGCATGGCGCGCCATCGCAGCGGCCAAAGGAATGTTTTGCATCATGAGATACCTGTTACTGCAGGGTCAGCCGGGCAACATCACCCTTCGTGTAAGGAAGCAGGTCCACCGGTTTGCCCTTCCAGGACAACTTCACCTTGGGTGCGTTGCCGATCACCAGCGTAAAGGGGCCACTGCCTTGAATTTCCTGCACCACGCCGGCCTGGCTCAGGCGCCCGAATACGACCTTGGCCGAGGCATCCCGCACTTCGACCCAGGACTCGCCATCAAATCCGAGCACGATGCGCGGCAAACTGTTGGCCGCAGACTGCGCTGCGACCGCGACCGCGACCGGAACAGATTGTCCCGCCTGCGGTGCAGACGCCGGCACGACCGGTGCCGATGCCGCGGGTGCAGCAGACATGGCCGCACCCGGCTCACTCGCGCCGACTGCGCCAGCGCTGGCAGCCGCAGAAGCCTCAGGTGCACTGGCAGGCACTTCAGACACGGGCTCGGACTGAACCTCCCCCTGCTGTAATGCTGTTTCTTCGCGTGCTTCGAACCAGCGGAAATACCAGCCGGCCCCCAATACGATAACCAGCAGCAATACCAGCAGCGCCGCCGGCAGCGCGGAGAAGCGGGGGTTGCCCGATGAAGGCATGCGCCCCAGGCTGGGGGAATACATCTGCGCGGAGATGCCGGCCGGCTCATGCCCCTCGATCACATCGATCAAGGCCAGGAACGGGGCAGGATCCAGCTGGAGAAAACGGGCGTAATTGCGCACGAAGCCTCGTGAAAACGCAGCGCCGGGCAAGGCGGACAAATCCCCGTGTTCGATGGCCTCAATCTGCCGGGGGGTCAGCTTGAGCTGTGCCGATACCTGCGAGAGCGACAAGCCTCGCGCTTCACGTTCGGCACGCAGTTGCGCCCAGTCCACGACCTGCTCGGACGGGATCTGACGCATGTCATCATCCTGAATCGGTTCACTCACTCGAATTTCCCCTGCAGAAAGAACTGATACTCGTTGGAGCCTGGAAAGTCGTTGCGCATCTTGCTCCCATAAGCCTGCACCAAGCCCTCGTTCCCGAGTTTTTTCTCGATCCGTGCTGCCAGCCAGAGGACATCGGCACCTGGGGCCTTGGCCTGCTGCTGCGCCAGATCGATCCAGTGCTTGGCACGCATGAAGCGATTCGTCCGATACGAAATGCTGGCCAGATAGATGAGCGCCGCGACATTGGCCGGATCGGCCTGCACCGCGCGCAAGAACCGCTCTTCGGCCCCCGCTTCATCCTTCAGGCGCAGCATGCACAACCCCGCGTTGGTCCAGGATCGCGTCGGCGTCTTGTAGTAAGGATTGCGGGCAGCCTGTTCGAGACGCTGCAGGCCCGGGGTTTCCTGCCCCTGGGAGCACAGGAACCAGCCGTAGGCATTGTTCACCACCGGATCGCCTGGGGCAAGACGCGCGGCCTCCTCGAAAGCCGGTCGTGCCTGCGCGAACTGCTCCTGATTCGCATAAACCATGGCCATCAACAGGTGCGCTGGCGCGTAGCTGTTGTCGGCGGCAATCGCAGTCCGGGCTTCGTCCAGCGCCACGCCACTGTTGCCGCTCAGAAGATAGACCTCGCCAAGTTCGACGTGCGCTTTGGCCGACTTCCTTGTCGCAGAAGTGGTCGGCAAATCCGCCATCGGCCGCACAAACTCGCCGCTTGCCACCGGGCCGGGAGCTGCCGCATCAAGCGTGCAGGCGGACAGCAGCATACACAGCACAGGCAAACAACATCCCTGCAAGTTCTTCATCATGAACGCACCTCATTGATAGGCACTACACGTTTCTGGGTCCTGCGCGTTTTATCCTTCACCTGTCCGGCCAACTGGCCACAGGCCGCATCCACGTCGTCGCCGCGTGTCTTGCGTGTGGTCGTGACAATACCGGCCTCGTTGAGCAGTTGCGAGAACCGACGGACCACCGGCGCGGCAGAACGCCGGAAACCGGATTGCGGGAAGGGATTGAACGGAATCAGGTTGAACTTGCATGAAACCTGGCGTGCGATTTCGATCAGCTGACGCAGATGCTCATCCTGATCATTGATCCCCGCCAGCATGATGTACTCAAAGGTCACGAAGTCGCGCGGCGCTTTTTCCAGATAACGGCGACATGCCGCCAGCAGATCCTTGAGCGGATATTTCTGGTTGATCGGCACCAGTTTGTCGCGCAGGGCATCGTTCGGCGCATGCAGCGACACGGCCAGGGCAACCGGGCACTCGTCACGCAGGCGATCCATCGCCGGGACGATCCCCGAGGTCGACACCGTGACACGTCGCCGCGACAGGCCATAGGCATTGTCATCCAGCATGAGGTTGAGTGCCGACACCACATTGTCGAAATTCGCCAGCGGTTCGCCCATGCCCATCATCACCACGTTGCTGATGATGCGATCTCCGTCGGGCATAGCCCCCAGCAGGCGATTCGCCAGCCAGAGCTGCCCGATGATTTCCGCCGCACTCAGGTTGCGGTTGAAGCCCTGTTTGCCCGTCGAGCAAAACGCGCAATCCAGCGCGCATCCCGCCTGTGACGACACGCACAAGGTTCCGCGACTGGCTTCCGGGATATACACCGTTTCAACCGCATTGCCATTGCCAACATCCATCAGCCACTTCCGCGTCCCGTCCTCCGAGACGGAGTCCCGCACAGGGACCGGCGGTTGTATGCACGCAGAATCCTTGAGCAAGGCCCGCAGGCTTTTCGCCACATCGGTCATGGCGTCAAAATCGGTCTCCCCGAAACGATGGATCCAGCGCAGGATCTGGCGCGCACGAAAAGGCTTCTCACCACGTTCGGCAAACCAGGCGGTCAGTGCATCGGCATCAAAATCAAGGAGGTTTTGCATGGGTTCTCAATCAAGGCCCAACCCGGCGTAGAACCGGTCGGGCGGGTACGACTCAACGGCTATACACATTCATGCCGGGGAAAAAGAAAGCAACTTCCACGGCGGCAGTTTCCGGCGCATCGGAGCCATGCACGGCATTGGCGTCGATGGAATCGGCAAAGTCGGCACGGATCGTTCCCGCCGCCGCCTTCTTCGGATCTGTCGCTCCCATCAGCTCACGATTCTTGGCAATCGCGCCTTCGCCTTCAAGCACCTGAATCATCACCGGGCCGGAAATCATGAAATTCACAAGGTCCTTGTAGAACGGACGCTCCTTATGCACCGCATAGAATTGGCCGGCTTCCAGCGCCGACAGCTGCACAAACTTGGCTGCCACGATTTTCAGGCCGGCCTCTTCAAACCGCTGGTAGATCTTGCCAATCACATTCTTGGCTACAGCATCGGGCTTGATGATGGACAGGGTACGTTCGATCGCCATTTTTCTTTCTCTCCTGACGGATGGGGCTGTTGAAAATAATGATTTTTGTAAAAAGCTTCTCATTTTATCAGTAGCGCCCCTATCCCGGCAGTCTCAATGCAAAGCCACCAGCCCCCATCTCGCGCTACCATTGCCACATGCCCGTGCGCTCCACTCCCCTGCTTGCCCTCTTTCCACGCACCGGCGTCTGGTTCTGGCGCCTGCCCCTGCTGGCCATTACCGCCCTGATCGCCATCATCAGCTTTTTCGTCTGGTTCGGCCTCAGCCAGGAACACGATGAACGTCGTGCGGCGCTGGTCAGCGACACCCTCTGGATGGAACAGAACCTGCGGTATCAATTCGAGAGCACGGAAAACCAGCTCTCCCAAATCGGCAACGAGTTCGGCGGCGGAGGTGAATTGCATTCCGAACGGGCACAAGACAAGGTCCGGGAACTGCTGCAGGGCTCTTCGGGTTTGGTCGCCATTCTCTGGCTGAACTCCGAAGGCGTGATGCTCAGCACCCTGCCCGCCAGCGCGGCACCGGTACAACTGGCAGACGACCATCCGATCGGCGTCCTGCGGGCTCGTACCCTCAACCGTCCGACCTACACCCATTCCTTTCAACTGCCGGATAGAACCTATGCCATCGAATTGGTCATGCCGATATTTGGCGCAAACGATTTCAATGGCTACGCAGTCGGCATCTTTTCACTCCCTCGCATCATCAGCACGCACGTCCCCTGGTGGTTTGCCGAGCGCTATCGTCTGTCCTTTACCGACAGCGCAGGCCAGGAGATCGCCAGCACCACACAGGCGAACCCCCTGAACGAAACCCAGGCCTTTGGCGTGACCTTCGATCGCATGAACGGTCTGGGCATCCGCGTGAATGCCTATCGGGCAACCACCCGGGTCATGCCCGCCATCGTCGTTGTCGTCCTGGTCGCCTTCACACTGGTGATCGCCTGGAGCCTATGGATGCTACGCAATCGCGTACTGCGCCTGCAGGATACGGAAACCGCCCTGCGCAGCGAGCACGCCTTCCGTCTGGCCATGGAAAACTCGACCCTGATCGGGCTGCGCGCCCGTGATCGACAGGGTCGCATCACCTATGTCAATGCTGCATTCTGTCGCATGGTGGGCTGGAGTAGTGAAGAGCTGATCGGCCAGCGCCCGCCGATGCCATTCTGGCCAGCAGACGAACCCGAGCCGATCACCCCGGAAGCCGAGGGCAGCGAGGCGGGGCATGCGGCCCCTTCCGCGGTGGAGATGCGCTTCCAGCACCGCAATGGCGAGATTTTCGATGTTCTCATCTACGAAGCACCGCTGATTGATGCGGACGGGCATCATGCAGGCTGGATGGGCTCGGTTCTGGATATCACCGAGCGCAAGCGGGCCGAAGCCCTGGCCCGCGACCAACAGGAACAGCTCGAAGCCACCGCCCGCCTGGTCACGATGGGCGAGATGGCATCCACCCTCGCCCATGAACTGAACCAGCCGCTGTCCGCGATCACCAGCTACAGCGCGGGCTGCCTCAATGCCTTGAAAGCGGGTCGCTACGACGAGAAGCAATTTACCGACGTGCTGGGCAAGATCAACCACCAAGGCCAGCGCGCCGGCCGCATCATCCACCGCATCTACGGTTTCGTGCGCCGCAGCGAATCCCGCCGCGAACGCATGGACGTGAATGCCGCAATCCTGGAAGCCACCGGCCTGCTTGAAACGGAAAGTCTGCGGCGCAAGGTCCGCCTGCAGATCGAAATGGGCATGGACCTGCCCGAGATCATGGGCGACCGCGTCATGATCGAGCAGGTGGTGGTCAACCTCTTGCGCAACGGCATGGACGCAATGAAACACACGCCAGAGACCGAACGCGTCCTGCACGTCAGCAGCGAAGCCCTGGCCGATGGCGTGCGCATCGCCGTACGCGACCATGGTGCAGGCATCTCGCCGGACATCGCAGACAGGCTGTTCGATTCATTCTTCACGACCAAGCCCGAAGGCATGGGCATGGGCTTGAAGATCTGCCGCTCCATCGCCGAACAGCACAATGGGCGTTTGTGGTTTGAAGCCGATGCCAACGGGGGCACCACCTTCTACCTGCAACTGCCCGTCGGCGCAGACATCAACGCCTGATCCCGTCAGGGCCTCGCCAGGCAATCTGCCACCCCGCTTCGCCAGCGCCTGCACGCACGCTGGCAGCCCCGCCCACACCACCGATCCAGACCAGCTCGTCGGCACGCCACAACATGGGTACCTGTTCGCGCCACCACGGTGGAATGCCGTTTTCCTGACTCAGTTGCTTGAAACTGCGCGTTGGCCGATTTGCACTCAGGCGCAGGCATTCCCCGCCTGCACGCAGCCGGATCTGGAAACACGCCGTTGCAGGGTCCAGGCGCAGCGCCCCGGCACCGACCGCCGGAACGAAGTACAGCTCGCCGCGCCCCCAGGGCAAGATGGCTTCGCCACGCCAGCCTACCGGCGCAAGCGGCGGCAAAGCCTCGGCCGGCTCCCACCACAGCGCCTGATGATAAGCGCACAGGGCCAACCCTGCATGCGACCAGCGCATCGGGCCGGACTGACAGACTGCTTGCCACAGATCTTCGAAACGCACGGCATCCGGCGCCAGGACGCCCGCCTGTGCTATCCAGAAACGCAACAAGTTGCGCGCACGCGCGGGCGACAAGGCGCACAAACGCGTCCGCGCCCCAGCCGCGCCCAGTGCGACCTGCGCAGCATCCTCGACGGCCAGCTCACGGAGCAACTCGGTCGCTTCGGCAAAATGCCGGGTAGCCCGCAGCATGTTTGCGGAACTTGCCGGAAAGCGCTGCCACAGCGGGGCCAGGATCTGCCGGCGCAGAAAATTGCGGGTCAGCGTCTCGTCCGCATTGCTGTCATCCTCAATCCAGCCCAGCCCCTGCATGCGCGCCCAGGCCAGCAAGGTCTCGCGCGTTTCACCGAGCAGGGGACGCCACAACCGGCGTGCCGCATCCACTTCGGACATGGCCGCCGCACCGGCCACACCCGTGCCCCGCAGCAAGCGGTGCAACAAGGTTTCGGCCTGATCATCGGCATGATGGGCCAGGACAATCCAGCCCGGCGCTCCTTGCTGCAAGGCCTGATAGCGCACTGCACGCGCCGCAGCTTCGAGGCCTCGCCCGGCATCGCGTGCCACTTCGACCGCACACACCTGCAGGGGAACGCCCAAATGCGCACACGTTTCGGCGCAATGCCGCGCCCAGGCCTCGGCATGCATACTCAGGCCATGATTGACGTGGATGGCAGACAGACGAAAGCCGAGCGAAGAAGCTAGCCCGGCCAGTACATGCAGAAGAACGGAAGAATCCAGACCGCCACTGAAAGCGACGGTCAGCGCGCAGGGTGCATCGGTGGCAGGCAGGCGCGCAAACCGCTCGCGCACCCGCGCCACCAGGGCATCAGGCTGCAAGCTCCTTGAATTTGCCATAGCTGAGCAAACGCTCATAGCGCTTGTCAGTGAGTTCCTGCAGGGAGAGTTCGCTGAGCTGACGCAGAGAGTCCTGCAATGCCCGCTTGAGTGACACCGCCATCGCACGTGGATCGCGATGCGCGCCGCCCACCGGCTCGTTGATCACCTTGTCGATCAAACCCAGCGATTTCAGGCGCGACGCGGTAATCCCCATGATCTCTGCAGCTTCGGAGGCCTTATCGGCACTCTTCCACAGAATCGAGGCGCAGCCTTCCGGCGAGATCACCGAATAGGTGGAGAACTGCAGCATGTTGACCTGATCGGCCACCGCAATCGCCAGCGCGCCGCCGGAACCGCCCTCTCCGATCACCGTCGTGATGATCGGCACCCGCAATTCGGTCATGGCATACAGATTGTGACCAATCGCTTCGGACTGGCCACGTTCTTCCGCATCAATCCCGGGATAGGCTCCGGGCGTATCCACAAAGGTGAACACCGGAATGCCGAACTTCTCGGCCAGTCTCATCATGCGCAAGGCCTTGCGATAGCCCTCGGGGCGCGGCATGCCGAAATTGCGCAGGATCTTTTCCTTGGTATCGCGCCCCTTCTGATGACCAATCACCATGCAGCTGCGCCCATTGAAACGGGCCAGCCCGCCCACGATAGCCTTGTCGTCGGCAAAGGCGCGATCACCATGCAGTTCTTCGAAATCGGTGAACATGTGCTCAACGTAATCGAAGGTGTAAGGCCGCTGGGGATGGCGTGCCACTTGCGCAATCTGCCAGGGGCTGAGCTTGGCGTAGATATCCTTGGTCAAGGCTTGGCGCTTGACCTCCAGTCGCGAGATCTCTTCAGAAATATCGACGGCAGAATCATCCTGCACGAAACGGAGTTCCTCAATCTTGGATTCCAGATCGGCAATCGGCTGCTCGAAGTCGAGAAATGTAGTCTTCACGGGAAGTCGGTTGAATCAAAAAAGAGTGGTGCATTGTACCCGATCGGCGCAAACCCGAAGTCGTCGAAATAACTATTAAAAATCATATAGTTAAAAACAAAAGACAGGATACGCTGACGTACGGTCCGGCTCAGGCGGCCACCAGCAGATAGGCCCGGATCTCATGATCCAGGCCGAATTGGCGTCCTGGCAAGGGCATCAGCTTGAACGCCCGGTGCTGGTCCAGCAGGAACAAGGCCTGCTCACCACGCTGGGCGGACAGCGGCAAGACCAGCCGCACTGGCGCGCCGCGCTTGAGTGGATCGAGCAGCACAACCTGGATGCGGTTCTCGCCATCATCGGCCAGCACACTCACGGGCGCATCGCCGAGCAGCTCGATGCCGATCTGGCTCTCTCCCTTGCTGGAACGCCACAGGCGCCGCACCGCACCAATGCGCCACCGATCCCCATCCGGCGAGTGCATACCGAGCAGACTGCCGATCTCGACCCCTTCGAGATCGCCGCTCGGAGCATCCGCACCAACCCCCTGCAGGCTGGCATCCCTGATCGCCCAGTCCCGCGGCGGAAGCGCCGTATCCTCTCCGCTCAGGCGACCGATCAAGCGTTCCCAACCATCCACCACCAGCAGACGTCCCGGCATGGGATGACGACGATGTCGCCGCACGGGCGCGGCACTCGACCAAAGACGGATCATGTGGGACAGGACGCTGATCAGCAGACTGCCCTGGGCATCCTGCAGCAAGACGAATTCCGCCGGCAGATCGCCCGCCGACACCCGCTCCAGAACTTCCTGCAAAACTTTCGCCGCCCGGACGCCGCCAAAGAACCGCGGCAATGCGGCGTGCTGGGGCATCTGCACCAGCCGTGCCGGAGGCAGGGCGAGCGCCGCATCGATCCAGTACAAGGTGGTGGCGACCGGCGCCTCCCCCAGCTCCAGCGAGGGCAGCACGTAATGCACCAGCCGCGAAGCCAGTTCCAGGCGCTCGGCATCCAGCTGGTCCAGACCCACGCTGTGCAAGGCTATCGCCCGCAGGTATTCACGCTCGACCGTGAATACGGCATCACGGTCCGGACGTAAACGAACAGGCTGCTGCACTACGCCTGCACGCGAGGCCAGCCGATACGCCAGGTTCAGACGATCCCAGACCGCATCATCAATCGGACCATGCCGGAACGCATCCCACTTGGCACGGTTTGACGCAGCCCGCATGGCCCGCACGGCGAGTTGTGCGATCAAGCCGCGCTCGGCCATCTCGCCTTCGACGGTCTGCGCAACCAGCAATTCCCCATAGGCATCCAGCACCATGGCCCAATAACCGTGGGCAATTGCCCACAGCCGACGGCGCTCAAGCGGCGAAGCACTTCCTGCTTTCAGGTACAGATCGATGCACAGACGGGCGGCGCGCTGGGAGGCTTCATCCAGGGCAAACAGCAGGCGGGCGCGCTCGGAGAAATCCAGTTCGCCGTTCCCGATCAGGGAATCAATCCACGGCGCGATCTCGCTGATCGCCACTTCAGGCGCGCGTTGGGACAGATCCACAACGACACGGTCGAGCGCATGCTTCTCGGATAGAGGATGATTCT
>Ga0316604_10001414_pt1 | contig 21415 bp, 16 predicted proteins | sample OWC_soil_day20_C_FD_207650 | JGI IMG/M metagenome (GOLD analysis project Ga0316604, IMG submission 207650) | Wetland soil microbial communities from Old Woman Creek delta, Ohio, United States - OWC_soil_day20_CT | ecosystem: Environmental > Terrestrial > Soil > Wetlands | place: USA: Ohio...
TGCAGTTGCGAGGCTTTGGTACGCTGGCAGCATCCGCGCCTGGGCTTCATTCCGCCGGGAGATTTCGTCCAGTTCGCCGAAACGAGCGAATTGATCCGCCCGCTCACCTTGTGGGTTGCCCGCCAGGCCGTGATGCAGATTGCTGCCTGGCATCGGAGCGGCCTGATGGTGTCGGTATCGGTCAATCTGTCCACGCGCAACCTGCTTGACGTGACCTTGCCGGATGCCCTGGCCGGCTTGTTGCGTCAGTACGATGTGCCGCCCGATGCGCTGGAGCTGGAGATCACCGAGACCGCGCTGATGACGGATCCGGAACGTGCCATGCAGGTGGTCAACAGCATCGCGGCGCTGGGCATGCGCCTGTCCATCGACGATTTCGGTACCGGCTATTCCTCGCTGGCCTACCTCAAACGCCTGCCGCTGCATTCCCTGAAGATCGACCGCTCCTTTGTGCATGAAATGCTGCACGACGATCAGGACACCATCATTGTTCGCTCCACCATCGGGCTGGCCCACAGCCTGGGGTTGCAGGTTGTTGCCGAAGGCGTGGAAGATCTGCCCACCCTGGCGCGCCTGCGCGAATATGGCTGCGACGAAGCACAGGGCTTCGTTCTCAGCAAACCCCAACCTGCCGAACAGGCGGGCGCCATCATGCTGGTGCCGCCTCCCGGCAGTGACGCTTGAATCTTTAATAAGGCAGACCATGGCCAAACTCCTGAATCTCCTGCGCTCTGTTGCGGACCGTGCATGCGCCATGCTGCCTGCCCGCTTCGCGCTCTCTGCCGACGCCCGTCGCCGTCTACAGCCCGGAGCCTTGCTCGCGGAATTGCGCGGACACCATAGTGAATTCCAGCAAGCCTGGCGTCAGGACAAGATCGGCGCCGTATTCAATCCGGGTATCCGCCGGCTGAACCGCCTCAGTTACCCGTGGAAATTCGGCATGATCGGCCTCCTGGCAATGGTCTCGGTCAGTTTCTACGTGATCTCACTGAACATTTCGATGCGCAGTGAACTCAATGCCGCACACGACGAACGTACGGTGCTGGGCCTTTATGTGCCGGTGCTGGGTGCCCTGCAGAAAGTTCAGAACTACACCCTGCTAGGCTACGGTTCGGCCAGCAATGCCGAGATCAAACCAGCCTGGCAGGCTCGCGGCAACGAGGTCGCCACCGCCTTCCAGGCGGTTGATGCCATGCTCGCCCGTGACGATGCCTTTGATCTTGCGGACAAATGGAAATCCCTGAAGGCCTCCTGGCAGAAACTGCATGCCGCCGAAGCTCAGTTGACACCCGAACAGCTCGCCACCGAGCTACCCAAATTCAGCCGGCAGATGCTCGATTTCGTCGGCGATCTGGGCGAAGCCTCCGGCCTGGTCAGCGACAAGGGGCAGGACAGCAGTTACCTGGCGGACATCCTGATCCGCAAGATTCCACAGGCGGCTGACCGGCTGAGCGCACTCGACAACAACGCCATCTACATTATCGGCACGCACGACATGGGCGCCGAATGGACCCGCATGAGCGCGCTGACGAGCAATGTCGGGCGCAGCCGTGATGATCTGCATGAAGCACTCCGGCGTGCGGGAGGTGCCAATGTGAAATTGCAGGATAGCCTGCAAAAAGTCGATGCCGCCCTCGGCGAGATGTATCCGGCCCAGCTCGAAATCACCGACCGTGAAATCATCAAGGGCAGCTTCTCCATGCCCAGCGCCGAATTCGCCGAAGCCTCTATCAAGGCCACAGATACCCTGTACGCCCAGGCCCCAGTAATCACCCAGGCACTCGGTGCTTTGCTGGATGTACGCGTCGCGCAGCTTGACGACAAGTTCTGGTCCTCCAGCCTGTTTGCCGGTGGCATGTTGCTGATCCTGGCCTACTTCGCAGCAGGCATGTTCCTGACCATCCTCGATTCGATCAGTGAACTGGGCGAGGGTGCCCGGCACATCGGAGAAGGCAATCTGACCTACCGCATCAACTATTCAGCCCGCGACGAAATGCTCACCGTGGCGGAACAGTTCAATCACATGGCCGCCACGTTCGGCGAGGTGATCCGGCAGGTGCAGGACACCGCGAGCGAGTTGATCGTGCGCGCCGAAGCCTTGTCCGGCTCGGCCGCGCAAGTCACCCAGGGGTCGGAACGGCAGAGCGAAGCCGCCTCCAGCATGGCCGCAGCGGTTGAGGAAATGACCGTCGGCATTGATGAGATCTCGCGCAGCGCCAGCGCGGCCGATACCGCATCGAACCGCTCCGGCGAACTCTCGCAGGAAGGCAGCGAGGTTGTCGCGCGCACCGTTGCGGAAATGGAACAGATCGCCACGGCGGTGGATGAATCCGCTGCCGTCATTGAAGCACTCGGGCGCAACTCCAACCAGATTCATTCCATCGTCAAGTCGATCAAGGAAATTGCCGACCAGACCAACCTGCTGGCCCTGAATGCTTCCATCGAAGCGGCACGTGCCGGCGATGAAGGCCGGGGCTTCGCGGTGGTGGCTGACGAGGTGCGCAAGCTCGCCGAGCGCACCACCAAAGCCACCGTCGAGATCGCCGGCATGGTCAGTGCCATCCAGGCGGGTACAACGCGTGCAGTGGCGGCCATGCAGGACGGCGTGCAACGTGTCAAAGGCGGTGTGACCCTGACCAATCGCTCCGGCGAAGCCATGGAGCGCATCCGCGAAGAGTCCAGCCGCGTCGTACGCTCGGTCAGTGAAATCTCCGCCGCCTTGCGTGAGCAGGCCAGTGCCAGCACCGAGATCGCCCACAGCGTCGAGAACATCGCCAGGATGGCGGAAACCAACAATGCCGTGGTCGCCCAGACCGGCACCACCGCACATCACCTCGCCACCCTGGCCCAGCAGCTGGGTCAGGACGTCCGGCGCTTCCGCATCTGAGCCCGGCCAGGAGCCAACCATGAAAATCCTCTCCATCCTCCTCGCCCCTGCCGTGCTGGTGCTCAAGCGTCTGCGCTACCCCGCACGCTTCGGCCTGATTGCCGCGATTGCGTCCATCTCCGTGCTGTATTTCATGGTCACGCTGGCCGTACAGATGCGCGCCAACCTGGCCAGCTCGGTACGCGAACAGAGCGGCCTCGAAGTGCATTCCATCAGCATCGTTGCATTGCAACGGGTGCAAACCTTCATCGGAATGGCACAGGGCGCAACAGGCGTCGATGCGCTCAAGGGCGGGGCCCAGATCGCCGAGAAGGCGGTTGACCAGGCCATGCAGGATGTCGCCGCACAAGTTGAAGACAGCCCTGAACTGGGGCTGGCCAAACCCTGGGCAGAAGTGAGCAACCAGTGGCTGGCATACAAGAAGAAAGCCGCCAGCTTCGAACGTGCCAGCATGACCACCGAACATCAGGCCCTGATCGCCAGCATGCTCGGATTCCTGCGCGAGAATGCCGACGCTTCGGGCTTGTCACGCGATCCCGATGTGCGGGGTGCGTACCTCGCCGAGGCGGTTGTCCGCAGCCTGCCGGAAATGGCCGACCAGATCGGGCAGCTCAATGCCACCGGGATTGTGGTGCTGGGCGTCCCCGGCTTTGCCAAGGAATGGCGGCGAATGACGACAATGATCGACACCTTGCAGGGCAAGCGTGCCGAGCTCGACGATGCGCTGGAACGCGCCGGACGCATCAGCAGTGCAAGCACCATGGCAAGTGCCAGCAAAAGAATTGCCGAGAGCACCGACAAGTTCATCGAACTGACCAAGAAAAGCATCCTCTCCGGCAGCCGTGACATGCCCCCGGCAGCGTGGGCCGATGCCGGCAACAAGGCTCTGGCCGATTTCTATCTGGTCGCAGACGACACGGTGGTCGACGAACTGCGCAGCGTCGTCGGCTGGCGTGCCCGTTCGCTCTCCCTGCGTTTCTGGGGCATGAACCTGCTCGCGCTGGCGACCGTGCTGGTCGTCGCCTATGCAGCGATCAGCATGTTCCTTTCTCTGCGCCAATCCGCCCGGGAACTGGCGGAAGGCACGCGGCAGATCGCCTCGGGGGATCTCTCTCACCGCATCCACTTCAGCGCCCAAGATGAACTCAAGACCGTGGCAGACCGTTTCAACAGCATGACCGAGTCACTCGAAAGCGTGGTCCGCCAGGTCCAAACCGCTGCCACCGAAGCCAACCAGGCCGCCGCTGCGCTGAATCAATCGGCCACCACGGTCTCCACGGAATCCGGCAAACAGAGCGAAGCTTCGGCCGGGATGGCCGCAACCATCGAGCAGATGACGGTAGGCATCAACGAAATCGCGCGTTTCGCCACGGATGCCGAACAGATGGCAGCGCAGTCCGGCAAGGTGTCTGCCGATGGCGAGAAACTGGCCAGCCAGACCGAGAAGGAGATCGAACGCATCTCCGACGCCGTACAGCAATCCTCCGTGGTCATCGACGAACTGGTGGCCAATTCGACGCGCATCAGCGCCATCGTCACCACCATCAAGGAAATCGCCGAGCAGACCAATCTCCTGGCCCTGAACGCCGCAATCGAAGCCGCACGGGCCGGTGATACCGGACGCGGTTTTGCCGTGGTGGCCGACGAGGTGAGGAAGCTGGCAGAACGCACCTCGCGTGCGACGGTGGAAATCACTGGAATGATCGAAGCAATCCAGCAGGGCACCGAACAGGCCGTTGCATCAATGCATCAGGGGGTCGAGCGGGTGAGCGAAGGTGTCGGCCTGACCCGTGCCGCCGGTGAAGCGATGCGCAAGATCAACGAGGCCTCGGCACAGATCGTCGGACTGATCTCGGATATCTCACTGGCATTGCGCGAACAAAGTGCCACGAGCAACGATATCGCCAGCAATATCGAACGCGTGGCGCAGATGGCCGAAGAGAACAACCATGCGGCCCGCCAGACACTGGATACGACGCAGGCCCTGGAAGCCCTGGCTTCGCGCCTTTCCGACCAGATCCGTCAGTTGCGTGGCGGACGCACGTAATCTGGAGACAACATGAGCGGCTTGCAGGAATTCATGTGGCGCAGCAACATCAAGTGGTCTGAACTGGTGGCAACGGCCGAAGGCGTGATTGCACGCTGGAACAAGGTCACCACCTTCGTGACCCAGACTGACACGCGTGAACACATCTGGACCGTGCGTCACAGCAGCGTAGCCTTGCCCTTTCTGGTTCTCAATGAAGACTCGCTGCTCGGCTCGGTGCCGCGCATCGGCAATCCGATGCCCTTCCTGCTGCTGCTCGGCATCTGCATCAGCCGTCCTGGCGCACTGAACCTGTCTTTCGCCAACGGCCAGAAGATCGACCCGACCCGCTTCGAGCTGGATGACCTGACCAATCTCTTGCCCCACGCCACACACGCCGCGCACCGCAAGCTGGCCGAACTGGCCATGCAGCCGAATACGCCTCCCGTCAGCAGTTGACCCTGCCGCAGCCATGCTCCGGCAAAGAAGTTTGGCCAGCCCTTCCCGCGCCGACCGGTTCTCTGCTCCAATGGCGCTTTATTCCTGAGTCGGTCTGATCATGTCTCCCAAACTGCCGTGCTTCACCCTGTTGGGCTGTGCCTTGTCGATTTCCACTGCGTATGCCCTGCCGGCCTTTCCCGGCGCGGAGGGTTTTGGTGCCGAAGCCAGCGGCGGGCGCAACGGCAAGGTGGTCTTCGTCACCAATCTGGATGACTCCGGCAGCGGCAGCCTGCGCTCCGCCGTCAGCGGCTGGGGTGCGCGCACCGTGGTGTTTCGCGTCGGCGGCGAGATCCAGCTGAAGTCACCGCTGAGTCTCTCCGGCAGCGACATCACCATCGCCGGCCAGACCGCCCCGGGTGACGGCATCACCCTGCGCGGCCAGCCACTGATCATTTCCGGCAGCAACCAGATCATCCGCTTCATCCGCATACGCCACGGCAACGAAACCGGTCGTGATGACGACGCCATTTCCATCGTGGACGGCGCTTCAAGAATCATCATGGACCACGTTTCGGCCAGCTGGTCCATCGACGAAACCCTGTCCCCTTCCGGTTACATCAAGGACATCACCCTCCAGTGGTGCATGATCAGTGAAAGCCTCAACAACAGCGGCCACAAGAAGGGCTCGCACGGCTACGGCAGTCTGCTGCGCGCTGCCGGCGGAGTAAGCCTGCATCACAACCTGTGGGCCCATCACCGTGGCCGCAGCCCGCGTTTCGGCGACAACTACGGCAAGCTTTTCAGCCCGGTGCCTACCTTCGATTTCCGCAACAACGTCATCTACGACTGGGGCAGCTACGCCAGTGGCACCATCGACGGCGACATCCGCGTGAACTACGTGGCCAATTACCTCAAGCCCGGCCCCAGCACCAGCAAACTGCAGCCGATCACCTTCACCCGTTTTGCGGATGCGAAGACGCGCTTCTTCCTGGCTAACAATGTCGTCGAAGGCCACCCGGAAATCAACGAGGCTGCCGGCAACTTCACGGGGCCCGAAACCGGCAATCCGGAACCTGCCATCACCCTGGCCAGCGCCCCCTTCACGGCGCCCTCACTGACGACCCAGACCGCAGCCGACGCCTATGCGCTGGTATTGGCTCATGCCGGTGCCAGCGTACCGGTGCGTGATGCGGTGGATGTCCGTGTCATTGAACAGGTCAAAACCGGAACAGGCCGTCTGATCGATTCCCAGAACGAAGTCGGCGGCTGGCCCAAACTCGCCTCCGGTACGCCACCCGTCGATAGCGACGAGGATGGCATCCCTGATGACTGGGAACTCGCTCACGGCCTGAACCCGAAAGATGGCAAGGACGCAGCTACGCTCAGCGCCAGCGGCTACACGAATCTGGAGGTGTATCTCAACGAGCTGGCCGACCGTGCCATCACCCGGCTCAGCGGCAAATAGTCAAAGCACCGCGGCTGTAGCGCCCCGGCCGGGGCATCCTGCAGCCGCTCAGCCCAGTCTGGCAACCGCGGCCGCGTGGATCCGGAATGACGCAATCACCGTCCGCCGCCACAGTTTTTCCCTGTTGCACCTGCGCGTGAGTTCCACGTTCTCGAGATTGAAATATGCATAGGCTTCGCCCGGGCATTGATAGACGCTCGCCCGCGCATAGCGACAGGCATCTCCGGCTGCGTGCTGAAGCATCTCGCGCAACAGGTCAGGGGTACTTTCGAGCTGGCTGACAAAAGCCTCGATATCCCCCACCCAGACATATTTCGGCCCCAGTTCGGCTTTCTCGAACCACAGACCGAGCCGTTCCGAAAACGGTGTCGTGCTCTGGCTGTAAGCCCCCAACGCAGGTACGCCGAGCAGGATCAGCGCCTCGATTCCCCACACGAGCGTCAGCCAGCCTCCCGTCAGCGGCATGCCGCCGGGACGCAGCGACCATGTGCCGGCCAAATTCACCTGCCAGACCGCGCGCCAGCTCTCCTGCGGATGTCCCAGAAAATACAGCCAGCCAGCCGCAGGCTGATGATCCGCCAGTGCCCAGCCCAACCAGGCTGCCCACTGCACGTAGCTGCCGAGCAAACCCGCTGCCAGCCCCAGCAACGCTGCCAGAGGCGGATTGCGACACAGGCCCCGGTCCAGCGCCAGCATCATCAGCACGGCCATGCCCCCCGCAAAACACAAGGTGATCAGGACGTTCAGGTGAACCAGCGGAACATGCCAGGTCAGCCAGGCATACAACCACCCCATCGGCACGGCCGCCAGCATCGCCAGCAGAATGCCGGGCAGGGCTTTGGCCGGCAACTTGCCGGAAGGCTGGTAGTACAACAGGCTATCCATGACGTCCTCTAAACAGGCTGACGCGATTGCAGAGTCTGTGCAGCGCCAGAGCATCGAGCATAAGTCTCAGCGCCGACCCCGACGCAACCATCCGGAACAAATGCAGCGCCACCCGGCGCACAGACATGACCCTGACCGTGAACAATCCGGGCACCCTGGCACCACATGTTGCACAGACGATGCCGGACAGGCTATCAATCATGCATATTCACGATCTATCATTAGGCTGTTCCATCGGCATTTCGCATGCTTCCGAGACCCCTTGCCATGACCCACAGCCAGCCCGTCATCAATCCCGTTCAGAAGAACCACGTCACGATTGCTGGCGATCCCGCAGCCCGCAGCACGCTGCTATTCCTGCATGGTTTCGGCACGGACCAGACAGCGTGGCGCCAGATTGTCCCGGCCTTCGAAAAGCATCACCGGATCATTCTCATGGACAACATGGGGGCCGGGCAATCTGACAAAACCTTCTTTTCGAATACCCATTACCTGAATCTCCAGGCCTATGCGCAGGATCTGCTGGATGTCTGCGCAAGCCTGCAGCTTGAAAACATGGTCTTCGTAGGCCACTCGGTAGCCGGGATGATAGGCGTCCTGGCCGCCATTCAGGCTCCACAGTACTTTTCAAAGCTGATCCTCATCGGCGCATCGCCGCGCTATATGAACGACAGCAACTATCACGGCGGATTCGCCAAGGAGAACATTGATGCCATCTATGCAAACGTGATGAGCAGCTACGCCAGCTGGGCCACCGGGTTTGCTGCGCAAACCATGGGCAACCCGGACCGGCCCGAACTGGCCAGATACTTTGCAGCCTCCATTCAGGGGCAGGACGTCAATCACGCCCTGTCGGCATTGTGCGCGATTTTCCAGTCAGACCACCGCGCGGATCTCCAGAAACTGAAGACACCCACCCTGCTGGTTCAGACCAAAGAAGATATCGCCGTCCCGCTCTGTGTCGCCGAATACATGAACCAGCATATCGAGGCCAGCCAGCTGCTTGTCATCAACGCGACCGGCCACCTGCCGCACATCAGTGCCCCCGCCAGCGTCATCCAGGCCATCCAGGATTTTCTGGATGCATGAATACCCTGCGGCATGCTTCACAGAGCTGCGGTTTTCATGGGCAGGCAGCAACACGAAGCACGATTGCCCCGCGTTTCCCGTTCTGGAAAACTAACCCAGCCGGCAACGCTCTCCCAACAACGCCGCACGCGTCACCGGGGTTTGCAGCTGGTCAAGCCACCACTGCAGGGCACGCCCGTGCCCGGCCTGACCGCTCTTGCGCCAGGCGTAACTGGACTGGACTTGCTGTTCGGCCCGTTCCACACGTTTGACCACCAGACGCCCGGTCTCGATATACGGATCCGCCAGGCATGTCGGCAGGAAACCGGCGCCCAGCCCCCGGATCTGCGCATCCAGTTTCGCCGGCATGTCGGCCACGGTGAACACATCCTGACCGGTCAATAACCCGATTGTCATGCTCGTTCCGTGCTGGATGGAATCGGCAATCGCCACCGCGCGATGCTGACGGATGACGTGGTCGGCCAAGGGCTCAGACGCATTCGCCAAGGGGTGATGGGGCGCTACGGCAAAGACGAAGTTGACCATCCCCAGCACTTCACGCTGCAGACCGGTGCGGGTGTTGTCATCCATCACCACGCCCAGTGCCAGATCCGCCTGACCCGTGCTTAAGGTTTCCAGCGTGCCGGAAAGGGTTTCGCCACGCAGCTTCAAGCGCGTTGGCGGATTCAGGCTCAGAAAGCGCGCACAAAGTTCCATCACCGTGGCACGGTCGATGATGCTGTCAACCGCGATGGTGAGCTGCGCTTCCCAGCCGGTAGCCAGACGTTTGACGCGATTGGCCACGGCATCGATCTCGGCCAGCAGACCCGCGCCTTCCCGCAGCAGTTCCACCCCGGCCGCCGTCAATCTGGCCTGGCGCGAGCTGCGGTCGAAAAGCAGGACATCGAGAGCGTCTTCAATCTGCCGCACGCGATAGGTCAGGGCGCTGGGCACCATGTTGCTGGCACGTGCCGCCGCCGCAAAGCTGCCGGTATCGGCAATCACCTGCAGCATGGCGAGAGCACCGGGCGTCAAGACATCACGGGGAGTGGGCATGTGCGCTTCCTGAGTTCAACTGACCGGAATCCTGCCATCAAATCGTCGGGGCCGATAGCCGGGATCTGTGCCGGCCACACCCTGCATAGGGGTATCACCGCAGCAGTGAATGTCTTCCCTCCGCAGCCAGTCAGGCGATAATCCCTCTCAAGCTGCAGCATTTTTCTTACGGAGGATCCAGAGATGACGATTTCAGTTGATTGGCAGGCAGATCGTGGCGAAAGTGCCTGCCGCATCGAGTTTGAAGGCATGGAATGGTTTGCCGATATCGACCAGACTGCGGGCGGCGCGGGCAAGCATCCTTCCCCGCACGAACTGCTCGACTCCGCCCTGGGTGCCTGCACGGCGCTGACCATCCAGCTCTATGCCAAACGCAAGGGCTACCCGCTGACAGGCGTTCAGGTCGAAGTGGATCGTGAAGTGGCAGCCGGCGTGTATCGCCTGCGGAGCCGGATCCATCTGCAGGGAGAACTCGATGCCACGATCCGCGAGGATTTGTTGCGCGTCGCCCACAAGTGCCCGATCCACAAAGCCTTGAGCGGGCAATTCGTGATCGATAGCGAGCTGGTTTAAACCGCGGTTGGTCTCATGAATCCGGGCCGGGGTTTGTATTGGGCGTTGCACGAAGCCCTCCCGGCCTCCCCTTGACAGGGGAGGGTTGGGGAGAGGTTGAATGACAAACAAATCATCGCGCGCAGCCTCCAAATGAAAAGCCCTCCGACCTGGCCGGAGGGCTTGCTTGGGTTTGCAGACCTTGACTGCGCGGGCAGCGCTCAGGCCTTGCGGCGGGCGTCCAGACTCCAGGCCCCGGCGCCCCAGGCGGCCAGCGTCAGCAAGCCGCCGACCACTGCGATGTTCTTGAAGAACAGCAACTGGGTCACGAATTGCTGGTCAGCAGGCGCAGCCCAATATGCGTGAAAAAAGAACGAGGCGACAAGGGTGAATACCGCCAGCACCAGCGCAGCCAGCCGCGTGCCGTAACCCGCGATCAAGGCCACACCGCCAAGGATCTCGACCGTCAGGGCAAGAATGGCGCCCAGCGTCGGCAGAGGCAGCCCCACCGAGGCAATGTAGCCAACGGTCCCGGCAAAGCCGGTGAGCTTGCCGATGCCGGCGGGCAGGAACAGGGAGGCCAGCAGCAGACGGCCGGCGAGGGCGAGCGGGTTTTGCAGTGTGTTGGACATGGAAGACGCCTTCGGGGTAAGTTGGTTTGTTGTTGGAATACTCAGGCGGCCAGATCAAAGACGAGCACTTCAGCATCGCTGCCTTTTGACAAAGAAATGCCATGTTCATGCTCGATCCTGATTGCGTCGCCCGCACTGATCTGCAACCCATTCACCTGCAGGCTGCCACGGATCAGATGTACATAGGCTTTGCGGCCCGGATCAAGCGCCAGTTCGGCCTGCTCGTCACCGTCGAACAAACCGGCGTAGAGCGACGCATCGGCATGGATCAGGACAGAATCCAGCGCACCATCCGGTGAAGCCACCAGACGCAGGGCGCCGCGTTTCTGCGCTGCCGGAATGGTCTTCTGCTCATAGCCCGGTGCGATGCCGGTTTCGTTCGGCAGGATCCAGATCTGCAGGAAATGCGTGACCTGCCCCTTGGCATGGTTGAACTCGCTATGCGTCACCCCCGAGCCGGCACTCATGCGCTGCACGTCTCCGGGCGGAATGCTTTCGACATTACCCATGCTGTCCTGATGGGCCAGCTCTCCGCTGAGCACATAGCTGATGATCTCCATGTCATGATGACCATGGCGGCCGAAGCCTGTGCCGACTTCGATCCGGTCTTCATTGATCACACGCAGGTTGCCCCAACCCATGTGATCCGGATCGTAATAACCGGCAAACGAGAACGAGTGATAACTCTTGAGCCAACCGTGATCGGCGTAGCCGCGGTCTTGTGATTTGCGCAGGGTAAGCATGGTGGGATCTCCTTGTTGATGGGATCCATTCTGGCCCTGCGGACAGGCTTGATGCGTCTCGGGATTTGACGAGAGCGTTCAAATAAATTGAACGGAAAGAGGTTGGTGGTTTGCCAGGCTCTTTTTTGAAAAACCTAGCGCTGGAAGCAAACCACCACGCAATCCTGCAATACGACGCTCAGCCCAATTTCTTCTTCAGCAGCTCATTCACCTGCGCCGGCGAAGCCTTGCCCTTGCTGGCTTTCATGACCTGACCAACCAGTGCGTTGAAGGCCTTTTCCTTGCCGGCACGGTATTCCTCGACGTTCTTGGCGTTGGCGGCGAGCACTTCGTCGATGATCGGTTCGATGGCGGAGGCATCCGTCACCTGCTTGAGGCCTTGCTTCTCGATCACTTCGTCAGCCGTAGCGCCTTCGCCATTCCACAGCGCCTCGAAGACTTTCTTGGCGATGTTGTTGGAGATGGTGTTGTCGGCGATCCGCATCACCAGACCGGCGAGTTGGGCGGCGGACACGGGGCTGGCGACAATCTCCAGTTCGGCCTTGTTGAGGCGCGCAGCGAGTTCGCCCATGACCCAGTTTGCCGCAATCTTGGCCTGTGCCGCGCCCGCCAGTTTGACGACTTCGACGTAGTACAGCGCGGTGTCTCGGCTGGCAGTCAGCGTGGCGGCGTCGTAGGCAGAGAGGCCATATTCGCTCTGGAAACGCGCGGCCAGCTGAGTCGGCAGCTCCGGCATGGTGGCGGCGACTTCGGCTTTCCATGCGTCACTGATCACCAGCGGCAGCAAGTCGGGATCCGGGAAGTAGCGGTAGTCCTGCGAATCTTCCTTGCTGCGCATCATGCGGGTCTCGCCGGTGTCCGGGTCGAACAGCACGGTGGCTTGCTGGATCTTGCCGCCGTCTTCCAGCGTCTCGATCTGCCAGTTGATTTCGTACTCGATGGCTTGCTGCAGGAAGCGGAAGGAGTTGAGGTTCTTGATCTCGCGGCGCGTGCCCAGCGGCTGACCGGGCTTGCGCACGGAGACGTTGGCATCGCAACGGAACGAGCCTTCCTGCATGTTGCCGTCACAGATGTCGATCCATTGCACCAGCGCGTGCAGCGCCTTGGCGTAGGCCACGGCTTCGGCCGCCGAGCTCATGTCCGGCTCGGTAACGATCTCCAGCAAAGGCGTACCGGCGCGGTTCAGATCGATACCGCTCTGGCCACGGAAGTCTTCGTGCAGGCTCTTGCCGGCATCTTCTTCGAGGTGGGCGCGGGTCAGGTGCACGACCTTGGTGTAGGCCTTGTCGCCTTCGCCGACCTGGATCGTGATCGCGCCACCGACGACGACCGGCAGCTCGAACTGGCTGATCTGATAGCCCTTGGGCAGATCCGGGTAGAAGTAATTCTTGCGGGCGAATACCGAACGCGAGGCGACTTCGGCGCCGATGGCCAGACCGAATTTGATCGCGCGCTCGACCGCGCCACGGTTCAGCACCGGCAGCACGCCGGGCAGGGCGATATCCACGGCACAGGCCTGTACATTGGGCTCGGCACCGAAGGCGGTGCTGGCTCCGGAAAATATCTTGGAGGCGGTGTTGAGCTGGGCGTGGGTTTCCAGGCCGATGACTACTTCCCAATCGCGACGCATGGCAGACTTTCAGAACAGGTTTTGCGAACCCGTAATGTTAGCGCATGCCGTGGCGTGGCCCGTTTACATTTGCGCTGACAGGCCACGCGCCGGATCAAATGCACGCGTCTTGCCGGTTGAGACATACCCCCGTCGGTGCTAGGGTTGCGGCCAGCGCTTGCCGTCATGACAAGCCCACGTGCACATCCTTAACCGGAAGGAGCAGATCGAGATGAAGTCTTTTGTCGCAACAACCGCCGCATCGGTCCTGATGCTGGCCCTGAGTGGATGCAGCCTGATGAGTCAGACCCCGTCTTCACCCCAATTCGCGCCGGGAACAAGCAGCCGCCCGATCCTTTCTGCCGCGGAGGTCGCCGGCTTCACGCCGGAACGTTACTTTGCCCAGGGTGGCGCCCTGTCCGCACCGGTCAATGACCCTTGGCAGCCGCTGGCCATCGATCTGGCCGGCGTGAAACCCGATTTCATCGTCGGTTCCGGTGGCAGCCATGCCACCGTGCAACAAGCCGTCAATGCGGCCGTCACGAACGGCAAAAAAACCCGCCAGTTCATCAAGGTTCTGCCCGGCACTTACACCGGCGCAGTCTACGTGCCGATCGGCACGGCCCCGCGGACGATCTATGGCGCCGGCGCCAAGCCGGAAGACGTGAACCTGCAGCTCAAGCTCGATGCGCGCGTCCTGCCGAGCGTGTATGTGGCAACCGTCAATCCGGCCGGCCAGTTCAAGGCCGGCGATCCGGCCTGGACGATGTACAACACCTGCGCGACCCTGCCCGCCAACAAGGTCATCGATACGCCATGTTCGGCAGCCGTCTGGTCACAAGGTGATGGCTTCCAGCTCAAGAACCTGACCGTGACCAATGCGCTGCTCGACACCGTCGATGGCGAAACCCACCAGGCCGTGGCGCTGCGCACCGATGGCGACAAGACCCAGCTTGAAAACATCCGCGTGATCGGACGGCAGGACACCTTGCTGGTCAACGTCGGCGAAGCGCCGACTGCCGCCAACAAGCTCGGTACCTACCCGACCGACAAGATCGCCCGCGTGTTCATGAAGGATAGCTACGTCGAAGGCGACATCGATTTCGTCTTCGGCCGCGCCAACGCCGTGTTCGACAACTGCGAATTCCGTGTCGTGTCGACCCGCCGGCAGAATTCCGCCATCGTGTTCGCGCCGGATACGGTGCCGGCCTCGTCGCTGGGCTTCCTCGTGATCAACAGCCGCATCACCGGGGACAAGGGCTTCCAGGGCACGGCCCGCGCCAAGATCGGCCGCTCCTGGGATCAAGGCGCTGGCGGTACCGGCTACCTGATCGGCAAATCACCGAACGGCCAGATCGTGATCCGTGACAGCTTCATCGATTCCAGCTTCAACATCACCAACCCCTGGGATCAGGCTGCCACCACCAACCGCAAGCACACCGGCAATGCCGACCCGGCACGCAAGCTGGACGACCCGGCCTTCAACCGCCTGTGGGAATTCAATAACTACGGTCCCGGTGCCGGCCCGGCAGCGAAGTAAGAACCTGCTGCGTTTCATCGACAAGGGATGGCTGCGGCCATCCCTTTTTCCTGTCGGGAACCCAATCGCGCACTTCCGTACTAAACTGCCACCATGGCACACGCGCTTCGCCTCCTTCTCGTCTGGCTGATCATGCTGACCCTCCCGTTGCAGGGGGTGTCTGCATCTGTCATGGCCATGCGCATGGGGGGCGATCCGGTCCGGCCAGCCGGCACGGCCCATTCGACCAGCACCATACAAATGGCCGATTGCCATGAAATGCTGATGTCAGCCAGCGACACACGCCATGATGACCGCCCCGGTCACAACAGCCCCGCGCCCCTCAAGGCCAAGGTCTGCAGCAGTTGCTGTGTCGGCGTCATGCACGGTGCAGGCGTAGCGCCACAGATTGCCAGCCTGCCGGCCAACAACACCTACCTTCTCCAGTCCTGCCAAGAACCTGCGGGTTTCATCCCGGACGGTCTGGAACGACCTCCCCGCGCACTTTCCTGATTCCACTTCACGTATCAAGCCGCACGCTTGCCGCGCTGCCACTTGTCTGTCGTATTCATTGATCAGGAAATTGCCATGAACCTCCGTATTCTGTTGACCACCGCGGTGCTGCTCTGCGCCGCATTCGCCCTGCCCGCACAAGCCCAGCATGCCGGTCACGACATGCATGACATGAAATCCATGTCGGCCACCCCTGCCGAATTGAGCAGTGGTGAAGTGCGGGCCATCGACCTCAAGACCCGCAAGCTCACCATCAAACACGGCGAGCTGAAGAACCTCGGCATGCCAGCCATGACGATGGTTTTCGTCATCAAGGACGGTGTGGCCGTGCCAGCCGGTCTGAAGCAGGGCGACGCCATCCGTTTCCGTGCCGAAGATGTCGGCGGCGTCCTGACTGTCACGCAGATCCAGCGCTGAGGGACATCGCCATGAAAATCCAGCTCCGCCACCCCGGCGGCTGGGTTCTCGCTGCGTTGCTGTCGGCTGCCGCCCAGGCAGCCGAACCGCTCACGCTCGCCGAGGCCCAGCGCATTGCCGAAACCCGTTCGCCCCAGATCGCCGCCAACCGCGCCCAGGAAGCCGCCGCCCGCGAGATGGCGGTGGCCGCCGGCCAGCTCCCTGATCCGGTGCTGAAGCTTGGCGTCAACAACCTGCCCATCAGCGGCGAAGCCGGCTGGAGCCTGGTGCAGGAAGGCATGACCATGCGTTCCGTGGCACTGATGCAGGAATTCACGCGCAGCGACAAGCGCCAGGCGCGTAGCGAGCGCGCCCTGCGCGAAGCCGATCTGGCCAGCATGAGCCAGCGCCTGGCGCTCGCCGACACGCGCCGCGAAGCAACGCTGGCCTGGCTGGATGTGGCCTATCAAGACAGCATGCGGGCGCTGCTGGCAAGCCAGATCGATGAACTGAAGCTGCAGCAGCAAGCCGCCGAATCCGCCTTCCGTGCCGGCCGTGGCGAACAGGCCGACGTGTTCGCCAACCAGCTCGCCAGCGCCCGCATGCAGGACCAGCTCGCGCAGATGCAGCGTGACATCGCCATGGCCCGTGCCCGTCTCGCCCGCTGGATCGGCGAGGACGCCGAACGCCCACTGGCGACGCCACCCCGGCTCGATACACTGGATGCGTCCCTCGGCAATCCGGATGAAACCCTCAACCAGCATCCCACTCTGGCCGCCCAGCAAGGGCAGGTCGCCCTGGCCGAAGCCGAGGCGCGCATCGCCCGCGAGAATCGCAAGCCGGATCTGGCCGTCGAACTGATGTACAGCCAGCGTGGCCCCAGCTATGCCAACATGGTTTCGCTCAACGTCTCCATGCCTTTGCCCTGGGATCGTGCCAACCGGCAGGACCGCGAACTCGGCGCCAAACTCGCCCAGCTGGATGAGGCACGCGCCCGGCAGGAAGACATGCGACGCGCTTACCTCAGCGAGCTGCACGCCAATCTGGCCGCATTGCAGAACAGCCGCGAACGCCTCCAGCGATATGACGATTTGCTGATTCCGCTGAGCACCCGCCAGATCGACGCAGCCCTCGCCGCCTACCGCGCCGGCAGCGGTTCGCTCACGCGCGTACTCGAAGCGCGGCGCATGGTGGTCGACACCCGCATGGAACGCCAGCGCGTCGCGCTGGAAGCTGCCCGCGCCTGGGCGCAACTCAATTTCCTGAATCCGCAGGAGGGCACAAATGTGCCGCAATGATGGAAGCACGCGTCGCGTAAGAATTCAAACGCCTCATACCCCACAAACCGTTCATGCCGAGTGCCCGACGCAGCCGGGTGTATCGAGGCACGTGCCCTGCCCTCGATACACGCTTTCAGCGCACTCGGGCCGAACGGCTGTTCAGGCACTCATTTTCCGGAGCATTCAGTCATGAACACTCGCCAGAAATTTCTCACTTTCGCCATCCTGCTCGCCTTCGGCGCGGTCGGTTACAGCGCTTACCAGCTTGGCAGCCGACACGCAGCGCCGGCCGCAACAAACACCAGCGATACAAAAATTGATCCCGCCAGCGGACGCAAGGTCCTCTACTGGCAAGACCCCATGGTGCCGGGCCAGAAGTTCGACAAGCCCGGCAAGTCGCCCTTCATGGACATGCAACTGGTGCCGGTGTTTGCCGACGAATCAGCGGATGCCGGCGGCATCAGCGTGAGCCCACGCCAGACCCAGAACCTGGGCCTGCGCACAGTTGAAGTCGTGCAGGGCAGCCTCACCCCGCAGATCGACGTGAGCGGCAGCGTGGCCTGGAACGAACGCGGCTTGGCCGTCGTGCAGGCCCGCAACACCGGCTTCGTCGAAAAACTCTTCGTGCGCGCCACGCTGGATCGTGTCGCCAAGGGTCAGCCACTCGCCGAACTGTATGTGCCGGACTGGGTCGCGGCGCAGGAAGAATTCCTCGCCGTGAAAAGGATGCAGGGCGAAGGCGTCGCGGCATTGCTTGATGGCGCCCGCGTACGCATGCGTCAGGCCGGAATGCCGGAAGCATTGATTGCACAGGTTGAAAAATCCGGTGTCGTGCAAGCCCGCATCACGATCACGGCACCCGCCGCTGGCAGTGTGGTGGAACTCGCGGTGCGCGAAGGCATGACGGTGATGGCGGGCGCCACGCTGTTCCGCATCAACGCACTGGACAGCGTGTGGGTGAATGCCGAAATCCCCGAATCGCAGGCTGCTCTGCTGAAAGTGGGGATGCCGGTCGAAGCCCGTCTGCCGGGGCTCTCCGGAGAGGGTTTCCGTGGCCGCTTGCAGGCCATCCTGCCAGAAGTCGAGACCAGCACGCGCACGCTGAAGGCACGCATCGAGCTTGCCAACCCCGGCGGCACGCTCGCCCCTGGCATGTTCGTGCGCGTTTCACTCGGCGGCGCTCGGCAGTCGGGACTCGTGATCCCGAGTGAAGCCCTGATCCGCACCGGCACCCGCAGCGTGGTGATGCTCGCCGAGGGTGAAGGCAAGTACCGCCCGGTCGATGTGCAGACCGGCCAGGAAGCCAATGGCCAGATCGCGGTCACGCGTGGTCTCGTCGCCGGGCAGAAGGTGGTCATCTCCGGCCAGTTCCTGCTCGATAGTGAGGCCAGCCTGCGTGCGGTCGGCACACGTCTTGTTGACGCATCCGCTCCGGTCGCCATGACGGCAAAGGAATACCAGGTCGAGGCGGTATTCGAATCGGTAGTGGATGACATGGCCATGCTTTCGCACCCGGCCATCCCCGAACTGAAGTGGGGTGCCATGACCATGGGCTTCAAACTGCCGAAAGACGGCCTGCCCAAGGATCTGAAGCCGGGCCAGAAGGTGCATATCGCCTTCACCACCCCGGCCAGCGGCGAGCCGCAGCTGACCCATGTGATGGTGATCGGGGGTGGGAAATGAGTACGCGTCGTCTTTCATGTTGGAGCGGCCATTGGCCGCGAAGCTTTGCAGACGATTCGCGGCCAATGGCCGCTCCAACAGGAGGCCAGCCATGATCGCCAAACTCATCCGCTGGTCGATCAGCAACCGCTTCCTCGTCCTGCTCGCCACCGTAATGCTCACAGCATGGGGCATCTACGCCGCACTGCGTACGCCGCTGGATGCGCTGCCAGACCTCTCCGATGTGCAGGTCATCATCCGCACCAGCTATCCGGGGCAGGCGCCGCAGATCGTCGAGAATCAGGTCACCTATCCGCTCACCACCACCATGCTCTCGGTGCCGGGCGCGAAGACCGTGCGCGGTTTCTCCTTCTTCGGTGACTCTTTCGTCTATGTGCTCTTCGAGGACGGCACGGATCTCTACTGGGCGCGTTCGCGCGTGCTGGAGTACCTGAATCAGGTGCAGTCGCGCCTGCCGCCGTCCGCCAAGACTGCGCTGGGGCCGGACGCGACTGGCGTGGGCTGGATCTACAGCTATGCGCTGGTCGACAAGAGCGGCAAGCACGATCTGGCGCAGCTGCGCAGCCTGCAGGACTGGTTCCTCAAGTACGAGCTGAAGACCTTGCCGAACGTAGCCGAGGTGGCCTCGATCGGCGGCATGGTCAAGCAGTATCAGATCGTATTGAATCCCGACCGGCTGCGCGCCTATGGACTGAGCCACCAGATGGTCATCGACGCCATCGGTCGCGCCAATCAGGAAACCGGCGGCTCAGTGCTGGAGCTGGGTGAGGCCGAGTACATGGTGCGCGCCTCGGGCTATCTGCAAACGCTCGACGACTTCCGCAAGATTCCGCTGATGGCGGAAGCCTCCGGCGTGTCGGTGCGCTTGGGCGACGTGGCCACTGTGCAGACCGGGCCCGAGATGCGCCGTGGCATCGCCGAGCTGGATGGCGCGGGCGAAGTCGCCGGTGGCGTGGTGGTCTTGCGCAGCGGCAAGAACGCGCTCGAAACCATCCATGCCGTGCGCGCCAAGCTCGAAGCGCTCAAGCCCAGCCTGCCTGAAGGCGTGGAAATCGTGCCGACCTATGACCGTGGTGACCTGATCGAGCGGGCGGTGGACAACCTCAGCCACAAGCTGCTGGAGGAATTCATCGTCGTGGCGCTGGTGTGCTTCATCTTCCTGTTCCACCTGCGTTCCTCGCTGGTGGCAATCATCTCGCTGCCGCTGGGTGTGCTGATGGCCTTCATCGTGATGCACTATCAAGGCGTGAATGCAAACATCATGTCACTCGGTGGCATCGCAATTGCCATCGGCGCAATGGTGGATGCAGCCGTGGTGATGATCGAGAACGCGCACAAGCATCTGGAGAAATGGAAGCACGCGCATCCCGGCGAAGAGCCGCGCGGCGAGGCGCACTGGCAGATCATCGGCGATGCCGCCGCCGAAGTCGGCCCGGCCCTGTTCTTCTCGCTGCTGATCATCACCCTGTCCTTCATTCCGGTATTCACGCTCGAAGCGCAGGAGGGCCGCATGTTCGCACCGCTAGCCTTCACCAAGACCTACGCCATGGCCGCCGCCGCCGCGCTGGCGGTAACGTTGATTCCGGTGCTGATGGGTTACCTGATTCGCGGCAAGATTCCGGACGAGCACACGAATCCGCTCAACCGCTTCCTGATCGCGCTCTACCGCCCGCTGCTCGATGGCGTGCTGGCCTGGCCGAAAACCACGCTAGCCGGCGCGCTGGTGCTATTGCTTTTGAGTTTATGGCCGCTGCAGCACATCGGTGGCGAATTCATGCCGCCGATGGATGAGGGCGATCTGCTCTACATGCCTACGGCATTGCCGATGCTCTCTGCCGGAAAGGCCAGCGAGTTGCTGCAGCAGACCGACCGCCTCATCAAATCCGTGCCCGAAGTCGCGCGCGTCTTCGGCAAGGCGGGGCGCGCCGAAACGGCCACCGATCCGGCACCCATCGAGATGTTCGAAACGACCATCCAGTTCAAGCCGAAGAGCGAATGGCGACCGGGCATGACCACCGGGAAACTCATCGAAGAGCTCGACCGCGTGGTCAAGGTGCCGGGCCTCGCCAACATCTGGGTGCCACCGATCCGCAATCGCATCGACATGCTCGCCACCGGCATCAAGAGCCCGGTGGGCATCAAGGTGGGCGGCGCCTCGCTGGCCGAGATCGAGCGCCTCACCACGCAGATCGAACGCGTGGTCAAAGAGGTGCCCGGCGTGAGTTCAGCGCTGGCTGAGCGCCTCACCGGCGGGCGTTACATCGACGTGAACATCGACCGCGACGCCGCCGCGCGCTTTGGCATGAACATCGCCGATGTGCAGAGCGTGGTGAGTGCGGCGATTGGTGGCGAGAATGTCGGCGAGACCATCGAGGGGCTGGCGCGCTATCCGATCAATGTGCGCTATCCACGCGAGCTGCGCGACTCGGTGCAGAAGCTGCGCGAGTTGCCCATCGTCGGCCCGCGCGCCCAGCGCCTGTCGCTCGGCGATGTGGCGCAGATCCGCATCAGCGACGGCCCGCCCATGCTCAAGAGCGAAAACGCGCGCCTCTCCGGCTGGGTGTATGTCGACATCCGTGGCCGCGATCTGGCGCGCACCGTGCATGACATGCAGAAGGCCGTGGCGGAGCAGGTGAAGATGCCGGCTGGCTATTCGCTGG
>Ga0316604_10001415_pt1 | contig 21403 bp, 19 predicted proteins | sample OWC_soil_day20_C_FD_207650 | JGI IMG/M metagenome (GOLD analysis project Ga0316604, IMG submission 207650) | Wetland soil microbial communities from Old Woman Creek delta, Ohio, United States - OWC_soil_day20_CT | ecosystem: Environmental > Terrestrial > Soil > Wetlands | place: USA: Ohio...
TTGTGACTGACCGTGAACTCATGATGTATCCTCAACCGCAAGGACTGCCTTATAAACCTAAGGGATAATTTTATATTTTAAAAGAAAAAATCTCTGGTTCGACAAATTACCGAACTAGAGATTTTTCTATATTTACCCAATATTCTATATTCTGGATAAATATTTATACAGAATATGTTATAATTTTCTGAAATATGATATTATAAGTATAAAGGCATAGTGTAGATAACCATGGGATGTAGCCGTTCTTTAAAATTTCGCTAGTATTTGCGAGAAAAGGAAGAGGTGAAGTTATGGGGATATGCTTAGCTGAACGGGGCGATATAGACTTACTCTCTGGTTCAAAGGAGGATTTTTTTACCTGGAGTGAGGTTAAATTATCTAGCCAGCACCTTTTGGAGGCCAGGCTCATGTTAGCGATTTTGCAGGCCAAGAGAAATCGTGAGCAGTTGGCTGTTGCCATGTTTAGTGTTGATAATTTTCAGTGGATTGTTGATACCTATGGCCAGGCGGCCGGCAATGAGCTGTTACAAGAGATAGCCAGACGGACAGTACGATGTCTCCGTCAAAGCGATACCATTGCTCGCGTCGAGAACGATACCTTTGGTATTATATTGCCTGCAGTCAATACCAGAACAAATGCCGTAATGGTGGCTAACCGTGTGCTAGAAGAATGCAGGCGTCCTCTTCTGTTGAGAGATGTAACGATAATAGTATCAGGTAGTATAAATATCTGTTTTTTTCCACAAGACCAAGTGAATTTTGCTGAAATGGTTAGCCCGGAAGATGTCAAAATGTATTTGTCAAAACAACGAAGGTATGCGCAGGTTTGTTTAACTATTTAACAGGAAAGTGAGATGCCACCGTTTACGATATAGAAAGAGTGTAAACGGTGGCATCTAATTTGAAAAAATAACCAAATAATAACATACAATTAACACAAAACTAAATGGCAAATGGTATGCTGAAACAGAGGGTGAGCATATGTCAAACAAAGTGGTGTACGGCTTGGTCCTGTTAGTGATAATTCTTTATTTGGTCATGTACTTTTTTCAATTGCACATTCTTTCCGAAAGCACGGGAATGTTCGAGCTTCCTTCATCGTAAAGAACTAAATATTGCTCCCGCTTCCTTCCTGACAGACCAAAACAGGGAGGGTGCGGGTGGCTTTTCGACTTATTCCAGGGTTTAGTTTCAAATCAAGTTTATATAGCTAAGAGATATTTGAAGTCTGAATTTAACTAAAAAACCAAGGCAAAGAGAGGGTCCCTTTGTCTTGGTTTTTTACGCTGTAAAGCGGCGATCGTAAGAAAGCTTTTTGGTTACAAAATTTAGGTAGTTTGTACAAGATGTGATTTGGTCAGACATAAGTATTATTTTCGATTGTTTTCTTTCAATACTAACGCTATTTTTGCGTTTACTTCAAGCAGTTGAAGAACAATACTCGGATCAAAGCCATAGGCCTGAGCGGTTGTTATTACCTTGTGCCAGTTGCTGTCGATAGATGACTGATAGTTGCCAGCAGCTTCGTGAAATTGAGGTGCTCTTGCGGGAAAAGCTTCTTTTTCAAGTTTATGGTTGACAAGCCAATCAACGCTTACTTGGAAAAAAGTTGCTATGCGGCATAATGTTGCTATATCGGGCTCTCGCCGGTTAACCTCCCAAGACGCCAGCGTTGAGCGATCTACTCTGAGTAAGCCTGCCAATTCTTCTTGTGTTAATTTGTTTCTCAGTAGTTTGATTTTTTCTCCAAGGGTTTCCATAAGCCACACTCCTTACTACTTACAATAACGTGCTTATGCCCTTGATTTCAATTATTGTGTCCATAAGACATTTCCAAGAAGGAAAATGGAAACAATTGGCGAAATGGTGTCATAGAGACACTGAAAGAAAGAGGGTCTATATCTAAGGGGGCGTATTCGGTGGAGGGTATTGAGCGAAGGGTAAGTCATGCCAGGTTAGGTAAGAGTTCTCACCGGGCTTTAATTGGTCGAATGGCAATTGGGGTGGCACACGAAATAAGAAATCCGTTAACTGTTATTAAAGGCTATTTGCAACTGCAGGAAAAAAGGGCTGCATGTTGTACCAACGAATCACTAGGCATTATATTTCAGGAATTACATCAGATCGAAGTACTGGTAACCAATATTATATCATTGGCTGAGAACAAAGCTATTAAGAAAAAACCGGAAAACCTTAACCAGATACTTGAAAGGATTTATCCGGTTGTGCAAAGTGCTGCAGTTAAGAGCGGTATTATGACTGAACTACGGTTAGCTGATAATTTACCAATGTTGAACTTACATGCGGAAGAGATAGAGCAAATGGTACTAATTTTGGCTAGAAACGGCATAGAAGCCATGCAGGTTAGCGGGAGTTTACGTATCGGTACTATTCGTAAATCAGGCAGCGTTGTTTTATATGTTAAAGATGAAGGCAGTGGTATTCCGCCAGAACAAAGAGGAGAAATTTTTGATCCATTTTATTCGACTAAAGCAGGTAATGCAGGTTTAGGACTCGCTATCAGCCTCAATATTGTTGAAAGGCATCAAGGAGAAATTGAGGTAGATTCAACGTTGGGCGTGGGCAGTGTATTTAAAGTTTTGTTCCCAATAGGTAAGCAGTGACAGTGGACTGGTTGCTGCAATAGCTGATTCGTTGCTTGCCTTTCTAGAATGTGGTAATATAAAATAAATAGGCAATGGTGCGGATGGTGAGAAATGAATTATTTGATGTCGCAATTGACTGCTGGTGTTTATGTAATCGCTGTTAAAGATACCCATACATGGGATGTTGCATCATACACCAACTTGTATGTATTACAACGTCCCGGCCAAACCATCTTAATTGATGCGGGGCTGAAAGAATATCAGACTGCTATTATCCCGGCGCTAGCTCAAATTGGAATAGCGCCTGATATGGTTACACATGTGCTCTTGACCCATGGCCACCACGACCATGTCGAGGGCGCAGCCTTGTTTACCAAGGCGAAGAAGTTTGTACATAGTGCTGATTTACCTATGATAGCGCCGGCATTGGCGACACAGTTTGCTGTGTTTACGCCACAGTTGGAGAATGTTACGTATGCAGTCGAAGGCGTAAAGGGGCTGGAAATAGTGCTTGTTAACACGCATTCTCCCGGTTCGGTCGCTATTTTTGATAAGGTATCCAAGGCTTTATTTGTTGGCGATTTTTTCTGCTATTTTGGCGAAAGTCTGCCTGAAGGCGAGTTAGTCACGACTAGTGAACGTATTAAGCGAGGCTCATGTGACTATGTTGCCGGCCAGGCAGTGGCTGGCGAGCCGGAATTTGACAAATTTATGCTGGGTCTGAGCAGGCTGCGTACTTATCAGCCGGAATTCTTCTGTACCGGTCATGGTGTAGTGCTGCGACAGGATATTCAGACTTTCTTAATGAATATGTGGCAAAGCGGAACACAAATGTAGTACCGATTAAAAAAATTCACATAGGGAGTGATGATGTATGAACTTTAGATTTACCCACAATAACATTAATGTGTTAAACCTGGAAAAAAGCATGGCCTTTTATCTCGAGGCGTTGCAACTGACTGAAACCCGGCGCATTGAAAAGCCTAGTTTTACTATCGTTTATCTAGGAGATGGCCAGACGCCGCATAAACTGGAATTAACCTGGATCAAGGAGCGTAAGGAAGCGTATAATCTAGGGGAAAATGAGTTCCATCTGGCTTTTATCACCAGTGACTTTGAGAAAGCGTACAACCACCATAAGGCCATGGGCTGCATCTGTTATGAAAATAAAGAGATGGGCATCTATTTTATTTCTGATCCAGACGGATATTGGTTGGAAGTTCTTCCAGAACGTTTTTAAAACAATACACAATAGTGAAAGCCGGAACCTTTTATTCGTCAGGGTTCCGGCTTTTACTATTGTGCCAGAAGACTAATAAGAAACACGGGGACCCTAGCTTCTTTCACACTGCATAGCATATCAGGCAAGCGACGGTAGGACAAATTTCCTATATAATCAGGACATTTATTACACGATGCAATTTATAATAAATATCTCATAAAAGCTCCCGGTTGTGCTTAGCTAACTGTGAATTCAGAGTAATATTTATGTGTACATCGGTTAGTCTCCGGAGAGTGCAATAGTTATAGTGCCTTATTTAGCAACCTGATTAATGGACTAGGATGTGGTTTTATGGATGAAACAGTTTTGCCTGTGGCGCAAGACGGCCAATATCAAATTACTGCTAATGATGTTGGCATATACCTGAGTGTATGGGCTCCAGCTAGGGGCGGCTGGACAGTGACAAAAGCTGCAATTATTGAGGAATTAACAAATCGGAAATGTACCAATTTTGATAGTGATTTCATATCAGTGGTAATTAGAGAAGCTATGGGGACACCAGTGCTCATTGCCAATACAGGACCGAAGATCGATGGGCGGTATGAAATCAGTGCCAATGACGCCGGTGTGTATCTCAGCGTGTGGGCTCCCGGCAATGACGGGTGGCCGGTATCAAAAGCAGCAATTATTCAGGATTTGACAGATCGGAAATGCACCAATTTTGACAGTGATTTCATTTCCGTGACAATCAGAGAAGCCATTGGGGCACCGGTACTCATTGTCAGCTCACAGCTATCAGTTTTGCCGTCAGAGAATCTGGTTAGAGTCAAGGTTGGATACAAGCGCCTTGAAGCCAGGGTTAGTGTCAATATCCCTGTAGATAGGCCGCCGGTCACATATTCACAGCTATTAGCCGATTTGAAAGCTGCCGGTGTTTGTTATGGTATCGACGAAGATGCTCTTAACATGCTTACGCAAACACATACAGCAACCAATATTATTTGTGCCCGTGGTATGCCGCCCTGCAAAGGCGACAACGCCTTCCTAAAATATTACATCGATCCTGACAGCCAGGGGCGGCCGGTAGAACTGGAGGATGGGCGGGTTGATTTCAAAGAAACTAACAATTTTCTCTGTGTGGAAGAGGGTCAATTGTTAGTAGAAAAAATTCCTGCAACACCAGGTACTCCGGGAACAGACGTATTTGGGTTACCGCTTCCGCCTAAGCCCGGTAATGACATCCAAATGCCTGTGGGACAAAATGTAATTAATGTAGACGACTGGCGTCTTTATGCTGCGATTAATGGGCATTTGCATATATTCCTTGATAAACGCATTAATGTCATACCGATTATTGTAATTGACGGGGATGTTGACTATTCTACCGGAAATATCGATTTTAAAGGCAGTATCATTGTTAGGGGTTCTGTCCAACCTGACTTTTTTGTAAAAGCCGGCGGTAATGTTGAAGTATGTGGTACAATATCCGGTGGCACGGTAGAGGCCAACAACATCATTGTGCGCAAGGGAATTCAGGGCATGAAGCGTAGTGTAATCAAAGTACGGGAACGTCTTGTGGCCAATTTTATTGAAAGTGCTACTGTTTTTGCCGATGAGGACGTTATCGTCAATGATGTTATCTTAACTAGTTCCGTGTACGCAGGTTCGCGCGTCATTGTTGAAGGCGGTCGGGGACTTATCCGGGGCGGACGTGTATCGGCCGGTGAATTAATCCGCGCAAGTACCATTGGCAATCAATCCGGTGTTGTTACTGAGATTGCGGTGTCGGCTAATTCACTTCTCAAGGATGAACTAATTAGTCTCCATCAGCAAATTAAGAAAGCAGAAGTTACATACAATGAATTGCAGTTAGCAATGTCTCACTTTCGCAATCAGGGCAGTAAACATCTTTCAAGTGAAAAAAGGGAACGCTATACAAAACAGGAACTGGAGTATAAGACTCTGCCCGACCGGGTGGAAACGATGAAGCAGCGCATAACCAATATCGAGAGGATTCTCAATACCACCAAGCCAGGCAGGGTTCGGGTTAGCGGCTATATTTATCCTGGAACCATAGTCTTTATCTGTTCATTAACCAAGAGCATCAATGATTCTTTGCAATTTGTCTCTTTCTATGTGGTTGGTGGTGAGATTACGTTTAGTTCTCTGCGGTGATTTATTTTTTTTGTTTCTTACTGGAGAGTGAAAAGTTTGAGAAACACGGGGACCGGTGAAGTGTTTCGAGGTGAGAGGGTGTTAGTCAAAGCAGACTAATAAGTTTCAACAAACACTTCAAAGTAGCCTTGTGGATGCGCACAGGCCGGGCAGAGGTCAGGAGCCTGATCGCCGGTATAGATGTAGCCACAGTTATTACATTTCCATTGAACAGTGGCAGGCTTTTTAACTACAGTGTCATTGACAATATTGTCATGCAGCTTTCTGTAGCGGGCTTCATGATGTTTTTCTACTTCAGCGATCTTCCGGAAAACAGTGGCAATAGCCGGGAAGCCTTCTAGGTCGGCAACATCAGCAAAATGCGGATAGAGTTCAGACCATTCCTCATTTTCCCCTTGCGCGGCAGCTAAAAGATTGGCTTTGGTGTTGCCCAAAGCAACGGGAAAGTCGGCTTGAATGGTAACGTTTTGGCCATCAAGGCATTCCACAAGAAACTTATAGAAACGTTTAGCATGTTCTTTTTCATTGTCGGCTGTTTCAGTAAACAAGTTGGAGATTTGCACATAGCCTTCTTTTTTTGCAGCAGAAGCATAGTAGGTGTAGCGCATTCTGGCTTGGGATTCTCCGGCAAATGCTTGCATCAGATTGACCGCAGTTTTGGTATCTTTTAGTGATTTCATACTAATCCCCCTTATGACAATTAAATTTTTCTGTTTTTGCATAGAACTGCCGGAATGTTTATTCGCGGCAGCTCTTTATATGTAATTAATTACTACAAAGTAATGGAAAATCCTGCTGCAGATAATTAATTATATATATATATAGGATACGCCTTGGAGCAACAATAAAAGTAGATCTAGCCTAAGCAATTAGGCCAGATCTACTTTTTTCTACTTCGCAATTCTTACGGAATCATCCAGGATAGGGCATAAGCTTGCAGATAGGTCATGATTCCTACCAGGATAGCCAGAGTGATAGAATGCATGACAGTAAAGCTGAATAGATCCCCTTCTTTACCGACAAGACCGGTAGCGGCAGTGGCTACGGCAATACTTTGCGGTGAAATCATTTTACCGGTAACGCCACCAGAAGAGTTGGCTGCCACGGTCAAAATAGGGTCAACGCCTACCTGCTGGGCAGTGACTGATTGAAGATTACCAAACAGGGCATTGGCGGATGTATCTGATCCGGTAAGAAATACTCCCAACCAACCAAGCCAGGCAGAGAAAAAGGGGAAAAATGTCCCCGAGCCTGCCAGAAAGAGGCCCAGACTGGAACTCATGCCAGAGTAATTCATGATATAAGCCAGACCGAGTACCGCAGGAATGGTAATCAAGGGTTTGGTTAGTTGGCTAAAGGTTTTACCAAGGATGCGGAAGAACTGTCCAGGGCCTACACCCAGTATTATAGCTGAGAGTATGCTGGCAATAAATAGTGCTGTGCCAGCAGCGCTTAGCCAGTTTATTTTGTATACTGCGGTCATAGCAGTAGGTGCTTTGGCGATAGGCGCAACCTGCGTAACTAGATTGTGTAAGCCGGGTACATAAATTGATAGGGTAGGCATATCCAATATCGCCTTAATAGGTTTTAGTCCCCACAGAATAACCATAACAGTCAAAATGATAAAAGGGCCCCAGGCGGTAACAAGCTCTGTTGTAGAATAGGTTGGTAAAACCACTGTTTTTGATTTTTCAGCCTCTTCACCAGGAAATCGCCAGATGGAGGCTGGTTTCCATATCTGCAGAAAGAAGGTTAGTGAAAAAATGGATGCCAGTGAGGAGAGAATATCCGGAAGTTCAGGGCCAAGGTAATTGGCAGAGAAGAACTGTACGACAGCAAAAGAAACGCCAGCCACCAAGCAGGCAGGCAGTACTTCTCTAGTTGCCTTCCAACCAGACATAAGTACCACCAGCCAAATGGGGATGAAAACTGAAAGAAAAGGCAGTTGCCGTCCAACCATCTGGCTTATCTTCATAGTATCTAGGCCTGTAACCTGTCCGGCCACGATGATCGGAATACCAATGCCCCCAAAGGCAACTGGTGCGGTATTGGCGATAAGACAAAGGCCAGCGGCATACAACGGGTTAAAGCCCAGTCCAACGAGCATGCCGGCAGAAATGGCTACTGGAGTACCAAAACCGGCTGCGCCCTCTAAAAACGCGCCAAAGGCAAAGGCAATCAGCAAGGCTTGCAGGCGGCGATCATCGGTAATTGTGGCAATAGAATTTTTGATTACATCGAATTTACCTGTCTCAACAGTCATGTTGTAAATGAAGATGGCGGTCAATACTATCCAAAATATAGGAAAAACACCATAAGCTATACCCATCAGAGCTGCTAGAAAAGCAGTGTTCAAGGGCATTTTGTAGACAAGCACTGCTACCAAAAAAGCTGCTATCAGAGCTGAAATTCCCGCAACTTGTCCAGGTGAGCGGCGAATAGCCAATAAATAAAAAATTATGATCATCGGGATAGCGGCGGCTAATGCGGATAATGCGATACTGCCTAACGGCACATATTCTTGTGTCCATGTCATAATGATAGTTCCCTCCTGAGCACTTTAATTTCTTCTCTGCTATTATTTGTCACTAAGAGGAAAAAAAATCAGGATAATGCTGGATAAAGTGCACAAACTAAAAATGCTTCAATGGCTAAGGCTTACTTTATTTGTGGAGGTCACATGTGATGAAAGCATCCATATTTATTACTTGCATTTGTGATAGTATGTATCCCCAGGTTGGTGAAGCTATGGTTCGCGTTCTGGAAAAACTGGGCGTAACATTAGATTTTCCGCCTGAACAGACTTGTTGCGGCCAACCAGCGCTTAGCAGCGGCTACTGGGAGTATGCTCGGCCAGTTGCTGAGACTATGCTTACCGCCTTCAAGAACAGCCAGTACGTGGTTGCACCAGCTGGCTCGTGTATTACCGCGGTTAAAGAGTATTATCCGATCCTGTTTGAGAAGGATCCTGAGAAGTATCGCCAGGCCAAAGAGTTGAGTGCTAAACTATTTGAATTTAGTGAATTTGTGGTCAAGATTTTAAAGAAAGAGGATGTAGGAGCGCGTTTTCCTCACAGGGTAACCTATCATTCCAGCTGTCATGCGCGCAGATTTTTAAATACAGACCAATATGTTCGTACATTGCTCACCAACGTAAAAGAAATTGATTATGTACCCTTGCCGCATGAAGAAGCTTGCTGCGGTTTCGGGGGAACATTTTCAGTGAAGCTGCCCGAAATATCAGAAGCCATGGTAGATGAAAAGGCCCGAAATATCATGGAAACCAAGGCTGATGTACTTGTTGGTGTTGATTTAAGCTGTCTGATGAACATTGACGGTAGATTAAAGAAGCAAAAAACTAACGTGCGGGTCATGCATGTGGCTGAATTATTAGATGAGGGGATGAGACTGTGAGCGAGAGGCCAACTTTGCACCTGCGCGACAGAGCGGTCAAAGCCTTAAAAGATGACCAGATGCGGCAAGCTGTCCGCAAAGCGGTAGACCGTTTGAGCGCAAACAAAGATAAAGCGGCCCGTGAACTTCCCAATTGGGAGGAATGGCGGGAGCAGACCAAGCTTATCAGGCAGCATACTGTCAATCATCTTGACTATTACTTGAAGTTGCTAACAGATAATGTGAAGAAAGCAGGTGGAAAGGTTCACTTTGCTCCAAATGCTGAAGCGGCGCGTAAGATTATTGCCGACTTATGCAAGGAGTACAATGCTAAAAAAATTATTAAATCAAAGTCCATGGTGACTGAGGAAATACATCTTAATACAGCACTTGAGGCAGTTGGTATGGAAGTAGTCGAAAGTGATCTGGCAGAATATATTCTGCAGCTGGCAGGAGAAACACCCTCCCATATTATTGTTCCTGCCATCCATAAAAACCGAAACCAGATTGCTGAACTATTCTCTAAGGTAGCTGGTAAAAAGGTTGAATCCGATACACCCGCCCTTACTGCTTTTGCCCGTAAAATTTTGCGCAACAAATTTATTAGCGCCGATGTTGGCATTACCGGCTGCAATTTTGCCGTTGCCGAAACTGGTTCTATTACACTTGTTACTAATGAAGGAAATGCCAGGTTAACAACAACCTTGCCGAGGATTGTCATTAGTGTCATGGGTATGGAACGGGTTGTCCCGACCTTTGAGGATTTGGAAACTGTCTTATCAATGCTGCCACGCAATGCAACTGGGCAGAAGCTTACCAGTTATGTTTCGGTTATCAATGGCTCGCGGCAGCCAGGCGATATTGATGGCTGTGAAAAGTTCCATCTGGTGATTGTTGATAATGGCCGTTCACGTATGCTGGCAGATGAAGAATACCGTCAGGCGCTTAATTGTATCCGCTGTGGTGCCTGCTTTAATGTGTGTCCTGTATACCGTCAAATCGGTGGACATGCGTATGGATCAGTCTATGGCGGTCCCATAGGATCGGTTATTACTCCGTTATTAGAAGATGATATCGACTTTTGGGGCGAACTGCCATATGCTTCGACCTTGTGCGCTGCCTGTACAAGTGTCTGTCCAGCAAAGATTCCGTTACAGGATTTGTTGTTCAAGCTACGGCATCGGCGGGTGAGTGACGGTTATGGCCAAGTAGTTGAAAAGTTTGCTTTTAACATGTGGAAGCGGTTTTTCAAATTGCCTAGTACCTATAAATTTGCCATGAAAGTCGCGTCGCTGGGGCAAAAGCCTTTAGTCAATAATGGCTATATTACTGCTAAATTACCGTTGCTTGCTAATTGGACTAATTCACGTTATATGCGGGCGGCTGCAGATACAACCTTCCGCGAGCGATGGGAAAAACGTAAGAAATAGGTGAGCATATGACAAATATTCAGGAAGATATTGCGCAGGAAACTATGTTTTTGCAAACGGTAGCCAAGGCCTTGGGGAGGGATAAAGTACTTACAGTAGCCCCTAACCGGAAAGAAGTTGGACCGCCGGCTTTTTGGCGGGAGCAGAAGTTTGAAGCGGATCAGCCGCTTACACTATTTAAGGCCAACCTGGAAGCGCTAACCGGCAAAGTCGCCATCGTTAACAATGGGGTAGAGGCTACCAATCAGATAAAATTGTGGCTCAAAGTGCTAAATGCCAAAACTGCTATTGTGTGGGATCACCCTGAGTTACGTAAGCATATAGAATTCTCCAGCTTGGGCGTAAAAACTGAGCTTTGGAATAGTGATAAGTCCCGGCAGGAACTAATCGAAATTGCAGAACAGGCTGATGCCGGCATTACCTGGGTTAACTATGCTATTGGCTACACCGGGACGGTAGCTTTGTTCAACGGAGCCAATACCGGACGTTCTGTGAGTTTGCTGCCGCCTACCCATATTGCAGTCATGCACAAGTCAGATATTGTGCCAACCATGTCTACGGTAATGAGGCACCTCATTGAGCAGCGCGGACAGGGCCAGTTGCCGTCTGTCGTTGATTTTATCACAGGACCCAGTCGCACCTCGGACATTGAGATGGATCTATCAATAGGGGTGCATGGCCCATTTCGTATGTGGGCTGTGGTCATCGATAATTGAAGCTATATAATGAGATCTTACCAGCAAAACGTGGATTTCGTACGCTAAGGAATTTTTGACAGGAAGAAAGCCAATTTCTCTGTATGCTAAGAGAATGGCTTTTTTTGTTTACCAAAATTTGTAATGAAATTATGTTACCATAAGAACGATTAAAGCTTTTGTCGGCGACACACCCGGATGGCTAGTGCCGATTGCGCCATGGATGGCATAGCAATTCGGCCGTCCTGAGGGACTTGGCACAAACCAAGTCTTATCTTATGATTTATCGCTATTATATTCCTTTTCGGAAAATATAAAGATGATCTTTCGAAGAAAGGGGGCGTCGCGCATATTCAACCTGATACTCATAAATTCAAACCATTTAATAATTCTCCAGCCCTTCCTATCAGAAGAAAGTTTTGTTTAGATCACAGCATGACATAGGGAGCAAGAGAAGAACGAAATCGCTCCCGCGATGGCTTCGGCCTGGATAAGATAAAATTGTAATGTACACATTTATAATCATGAGAAAACGTCGAAATAAGTCGAAAAAGATTGAAATTCCATAGCTGTGAAGCCAACGACTTCATTCTTCTGAGGCAATCAAAAATTTTGCGCGTAGATAGTTTTGTGGCTCAACTGACAGTCGGGAGCTGTTAGTTGAGCCTTTTTGCGCGCAAAACTTCCGATTGAGCCCTTCAAGAACCGTCCCGGAGTTTCCGTTTTCCTTCCGCACTTAGCCTGTATATTTTGGGGATATATGTATAAAGATACAATTATAATCTATATGGAGGTGTCAAGAATGAGTGAAAATTGTTCAACCATTATGGCTATTTTGCAAGAGAACAGAGTGGACACAGCAGTGAAAGTTCAGGATGTATTAACGAAATATGGCTGTAATATCCGGGTCAGGTTGGGACTGCATGACGCGCATGTTGATAGTTGTTCAAATAGTGGTATTATTTTACTCCAGTTGTGTGGCGAGCAGGCATTAACTACCCAGCTAGAAAAAGAGTTACAGGCCGTGCCTAATGTGAAAGTAAAATATATGAATTTGGATTTCTAAAATGGGAGCGGCTAACCGCGCTTATTATTTTTGATATATTCCTAAAAATTTAAAATAATTTGCGTATAGTAATGCCGCTAGTATTACCATAATAATTGTGGTATCGAAAAGAAAATGAGTAATTAATTTAAGAACAAAAAAAGTTTGGAGGGGTTTATTTTGGTAAAAAAATCTTATGGGTATTTTATGCCTCCGGTAAGCATTATGGGAGTCGGCTGTTTGGAAGACATCGCGGATTACGTCAAGCCTATGGGTTTCAAAAAAGCTTTGGTAGTCAGCGATAAGGTGCTTGTTGAAATAAAACTTATCAAAAAGCTAACCGATGTTCTTGACAAAATTGGTGTGGGGTACGTTATTTTTGACGGTGCTCAACCGAACCCTACAGTTGGCAACGTGAACTCTGGCCTGAAAATGCTCAAAGACAACAACTGTGATTTCGTTGTTTCCTTCGGTGGCGGCTCACCGCATGACTGTGCTAAAGGTATTGCCCTTGTTGCTTCTAATGGTGGAAAGATTGAGGATTATGAAGGCGTTAATAAGTCGGCCAAACCACAAATGCCGTTGATCGCTATTAATACCACTTCAGGTACAGCTAGCCAAATGACCCGCTTTTGTATCATTACTGATGAAAGCAGACATGTTAAAATGGCAATTGTTGACTGGCATACAACCGCTATTATCGCTGTTGATGATGCTGAACTGATGGTGGCTATGCCTCCTTCTTTGACCGCTGCTACCGGTATGGATGCTTTGACCCATGCTGTAGAAGCGTATGTTTCTACAATCGCTACTCCTGTTACTGACTGCGCTGCTCTCAAAGCGATTCAATTGATTGCTGATTTCCTAAGGAGAGCTGTTAAGGACGGCAAAGACATTGAAGCCAGAGAAATGATGACCTATGCTGAATATCTTGCCGGTGTTGCCTTTAACAATGCCAGTTTGGGTTACGTGCATGCGATGGCCCATCAACTTGGCGGATTTTACGACCTGCCGCATGGCGTTTGTAATGCCATCTTGCTGCCCGCCGTTTCAGACTATAACGCAAAAGTTGTTCCAGAAAGATTTGTTGACATTGCTAAAGCAATGGGCAAAGATGTTACCGGGCTTTCCCCAGAGAAAGCTGCTAAAGTTGCAATTGATGCCATTCGTCAACTTTCTGCCGATATTAATATCCCTGCCGGCCTGAAAGACCTTAAAGGCTTCAAAGCAAGCGATATTCCAACACTTACGGGTAATGCACTCAAAGACGCTTGTGGTTTTACCAATCCCAAACAAGCTACCCAGGAAGAAATTGAAGCTATTTACCAAGCAGCTATTTAATTTGGTTTTTCAGTATGTATTGTTTCTAAATTGAGTGTCAAGGAGTATGAGAACCCCTTTAAGGGGTAGCAGGTAATACAAATACCCTTTTAAGGGGGGCAACGAGTCAAAGGCATTAAGGCATGAACAAAGTGAAAGCCAGCGTCTGTAGGCGCTGGCTAGTAACTGCCCCTTATAGGGGCGAGCAGGCCACCCGTTTTTGACTAGTCTAAGTTAAAGATTGCGTGGTGTTAGGGGTGGACGAGTATTTTCATTCAGTACGGTTGATTGGACCTCTTTGTAAGGGTTGTGTTAACTGTACCAGACGTTGTCCAACTGAAGCAATTCGCATTCGCGGCGGCAAGGCACATATAATTGAAGCACGTTGTATTGATTGTGGCGAGTGCATACGCCATTGCTCGAGTCATGCGAAAACAGCCATTACTGATTCATTGGCTGATCTTGAGAGATATAAATATAATATAGCATTGCCGGCGCCTGCACTGTATGCACAATTTCCATTAGATTTTTCTATCAGTACTATATTAACCGGACTTTTAAAATTAGGGTTCGATGAAGTGTATGATGTTGCTCAAGGGGCAGAAATTGTATCGCTAGCTATTAAAGATTATCTCAAACGTAAGGATAGTAAAAGACCCGCTATTTCTTCGGCTTGTCCAGCAGTAGTAAGGTTGATACAGGTTAAGTTCCCCGAGCTTATTGAATATTTAGTGCCAATTGATGCGCCGTTTGAAGTGGCGGCGCGGATGGCGCGGGCTGAATATAGAAAAAAATATAACATAATAAGCGATGATGAATTAGGAGTGTGGTTTATTACACCCTGTCCTGCTAAAATGACAGCGTGTAAGCAGTCACTGAGGTCGAAAAAAACTAATATTACTGGCGCAATTGCTATATCGCAGATATATGAAGATTTATTGAAAATATTGCATCAGGTTGATAAAGAAAAAGATCATGATTTTGCATCTTGGGTTGGTATTGGCTGGGCGATATCTGGAGGGGAAACTTCTGCTGTTGAAGTGACAAACAAATTAGTGGTACATGAGATTAGTAATATTAGCAGTGTCTTAGAGCAGGTAGCTATGGGAAAATTGAATAACATTGATTACATTGAAACGTTGGCTTGCACTGGTGGGTGTATTGGTGGACCGTTAACGGTAGAAAATCGTTATGTGTCCGAGCATCACATGAAACAGCGGATGCAAAAATTGAAAGACGAATATAAATTATTAGGCAAAAAGCCAATTGCAGATTATCATCAATCTGCAATTGGATCGACCGAACGACAGGTGATTGATTCCAGACCGATTATGCGACTTGATGAAGATATACTTAAAGCCATGGATAAAGTTGAGTTGATAGAAAAGACGCTAAAAGATCTGCCGGGCTTGGATTGCGGTTCATGTGGTTCACCTAGCTGTAAGGCGTTGGCTGAAGATATTGTCCAGGGTAGGGCGAGTGAAACAGATTGTACGTTTAAACTCAGAGAACGAGTAGGTGATTTGGCGCAGGAAATGATTGCTTTAGCGAAAAAATTGCCGCCTTCATTAGACAAAGAGCCTGAGGAGTAATGCTATATTATATTTTTACATAAGGATGGGTATCATGATTGTAAAGGAATGGTAGGGGTTTACAAGCTGAAGCAGTTTGGCAGTATTTGAAGTAGTAGGTTTATTATATCGTAACGTTACCTGGAATTTAGAAGCTTTTGAAGGGGGGCAAAATTTGCGAAAGGTGGTGGCTTGAACCACGAGCCAGGTTGTCAGTAATTCTTGCGAACTTTTCAAAAGGAGGAATAACATGAACAGTAACCAATCCCAATGCTGCTGTGACGGCAGTGTCAACCAATTTGATAAATTAGACGAAGTTTTAAAAAAGTATCAGGGAGTTAAAGGGGCACTAATTCCGGTGTTACAGGAAGCGCAACATGCTTATGGTTATTTGTCAAAGGAAGTTCTGCAAAATATCTCAAAAAAAATGGATATACCAATAAGTCAAATTTATGGTGTGGTTACTTTTTACTCACAATTTCATCTGACTCCACGTGGTAAAAGTATCATTCGTGTTTGCCAGGGGACAGCTTGCCACGTACGTGGTGCAAAAACTATATTAAATGAAATAGAAAACCAATTAAATATTAAATCTGGTGCTACGACGCCTGACCTTAAGTTTACGCTAGAAACGGTCGCGTGTATTGGCGCATGTGGTTTGGCTCCAGTCATGATGATTGATGATGATACCCATGGTCGCCTAACTCCAGAAATTATACCAAAAATTCTTGCTAAATAAGCGTAACATGAATATCTCTGTTACGGAGCTTCCATTAACGTATCCAGATGTATTGGTCTGGTTACACGAAAACCTAACTAATAATTTAACAAGTTTGTATAAGTATAAGAATTTGAATGGAGGTGTATATCGTGAAAACAATTGAAGATTTAAAACGTTTGCGTGACCAGGTACAGTCTACGACACGTATGCGTCATGATAGTAGCAGACAAATTATTGTTGGCATGGGAACATGCGGCATTGCGGCAGGTGCTAGGGAAGTTATGTCCACAATTTTAGACGAAATTGCTAAACGTAAATTAGATGATGTGCTAGTACGTCAAACTGGTTGTATTGGCATGTGCGAAAAAGAAGTGCTGGTTGATGTTGTGCTTGCTGGTCAACCGCGCATTACTTATGGTAATGTTACAACTGCTGACATTCCTAAGATTATCGCGGATCATGTGGTCAATGGACGTATTGTCAAGGAACTTGCTATCGGTAAATTTGTAGAATAATTATTCAGTAGCTGGAGGAAAAAAATGGAACATATCAGAGCGCATGTGCTAGTTTGCGCTGGTACCGGTTGTGTGTCTGCAGGTTCTAAAAAAATTGAGGCTGCACTGCGGGATCAAATAGCTAAACACGGTCTTGATAAAGAAATCAAAATAGTAGAAACTGGTTGCCATGGCTTATGTGAAATGGGACCATTGGTAATTGTTTATCCTGAAGGTGTATTTTATGTTCGTGTACAGGAGTCCGATATTGTTGATATTGTGGAGCAACATCTCTACAAAGGTCGTGTTGTTGAACGTCTGTTATATACAGAACATGACACTTTAGAAGGTATTCCAAGCTACAAGGAAATTGCTTTCTACAAAAAACAGATGCGTATGGTTTTAGCTAACTGCGGTCAGATCGATCCTGAACAAATTGATGAATATATTTCCGTAGGTGGTTACGAAGCATTAGGCAAGGCATTGACTACAATGAAGCCGGAAGAGGTAGTCGACGAAGTTAAAAAATCTGGTTTACGTGGACGGGGCGGCGGCGGGTTTCCTACTGGTATGAAATGGGGCTTTGCTCGTAACGCTCCAGGTGAGAAAAAATATGTAGTATGTAATGCCGATGAAGGAGATCCAGGAGCATTCATGGATCGTAGCGTGCTAGAAAGTGATCCTCATCGCGTCATTGAAGGTATGGCAGTTTGTGGTTATGCTATTGGCGCAGATGAAGGTTATGTATATGTGCGTGCTGAATATCCGTTGGCTATTAAACGTTTGAAAAATGCTATAGAGCAGGCCGAAGCAATAGGCTTGCTTGGTGAAAATATATTCGGATCAGGTTTTAATTTCCGCTTGAAAATAAAAGAGGGCGCCGGAGCGTTCGTATGTGGCGAAGAAACCGCATTGTTAGCTTCAATTGAAGGTAAACGTGGTATGCCACGGCCTCGTCCTCCATTTCCGGCGATTTCCGGTTTGTGGGGCAAACCTACTAATATTAATAACGTAGAAACTTTTGCTAATATACCGCAAATTATTACTAAAGGCGCTGATTGGTTTGCATCAATTGGTACCGAACGTAGCAAAGGTACCAAAGTATTTGCACTGACTGGTCGCATTAACCATACTGGTTTGGCTGAAGTACCAATGGGTATTACGATGCGAGAGATTATTTATGATATCGGCGGCGGTATCCCAGACGGCAAGAAGTTCAAAGCCGCACAAATTGGTGGTCCATCTGGTGGGTGTTTGCCGGAACAGCTGTTAGACCTATCTGTTGATTATGATTCTCTCATCAAGGTCGGTGCCATGATGGGTTCAGGCGGTTTGGTGGTAATGGATGAGACTACTTGTATGGTTGATCTGGCCAAATTCTTCCTGAGCTTTACGCAAGAAGAGTCTTGTGGTAAATGTACTCCTTGCCGTGAAGGTACTAAGCGTATGTTAGAGATTCTTACCCGCATCACTGAGGGTCAGGGTAAAGAAGGCGACATAGAGTTATTAGAAACTATGGCGAGAGATATTAAAACTACTGCACTCTGCGGTTTAGGACAAACAGCGCCTAATCCAGTACTAAGTACGCTGCAATATTTCCGTGATGAGTATGAAGCCCATATCAAAGAAAAACGCTGTCCGGCTGGGTCCTGCGCAGGGTTGCTTGAATATACCATTACGGAAGAATGTAAAGGATGCGGTCTGTGTAAGAAAGCATGTCCAGTGGAAGCCATTAGTGGTGAAAAGAAAGGATTACACGAAATTGATCAAGATAAATGTGTTAAGTGTGCAGCTTGCTTCGCTAAATGTCCGTTTAAAGCTATTAAAAAGCAATAGCTTTCGACAAGATGGAGGGAAATACCTATGGAAATGGTTAGTATAACAATTGATGGTCAAAAAATGCAAGTGGATAAAACTTCGACTGTACTAGAAGCAGCGAAATCTGTAGGAATCAAGATACCAACGCTATGCTATCATCCTGAACTGCGTCCAGAAGGGGCCTGCAGGGTGTGTATGGTAGAAGTTGAGGGCGCTCGTAGCTTAGTTGCATCTTGCGTTTATCCAGTAAATGAGGGAATGGTTGTTCATACTACTACTGCTGCTATTCGCGAAGCGCGTAAGACAGTTGTAGAATTATTGTTAGCCAATCATCCGCAAGATTGCTTATCATGCCAACGCAATTTAAATTGTGAATTACAGACTATGGCTAGCGACCTTGGTATTCGTGATATTCGTTTTGAAGGCGAACGGAAAAATTATCTGATGGATACTGGAAATTCATCGTTGGTGCGTGATCAAAATAAATGTATTCTATGTGGCCGTTGTATAAGAGCTTGCAGTGAACGCCAAGGTGTACATGTATACAGTTTTGCTAATCGTGGTTTTAACACCAAAGTAGTACCGGCCTTTAATCAAGGTTTGCATGAAGTCGCTTGTACTTTTTGTGGACAGTGTGCCGCTGTATGTCCGACAGCTGCTATTGTCGTTAAAGATGATACGGCCCGTGTATGGCAGGCATTAAATTCCGGAAAGCATGTAGTTGTGCAGACTGCTCCAGCTGTCCGGGTAGCATTAGGCGAAGCATTAGGTCTTCCTACTGGTACTATTGTTACTGGTAAAATGGTGGCTGCATTACGCCGTTTAGGTTTTGATCGTGTATTTGATACAAACTTTTCTGCTGACGTTACTATCATGGAAGAAGGCTCTGAGCTACTTGACCGCTTGCAAAATGGCGGCAAACTGCCGATGATTACTTCCTGCAGTCCTGGGTGGGTTAACTTTGCGGAATTGATGTATCCAGAGTTGTTAGATCATCTTTCTACTGCAAAATCGCCACAACAAATGTTTGGCGCATTAGTTAAAACTTATTATGCAGAAAAAGTAGGTATTGATGCTAAGGATATAGTTTCAGTATCAATTATGCCTTGTACTGCTAAAAAATCTGAAGCTGTACGTGAAGAAATGAAATCTAGTGGTTACCAGGATGTTGACTATGTACTTACTACTGGCGAACTTGCAGCGATGATTCGTGAAGCTGGTATTGATTTTAAGGGATTAGCTGAAGAAGAATATGATGCACCACTGGGAATTGGTAGTGGCGCAGGAGTTATTTTTGCAGCTACTGGCGGTGTAACTGAAGCTGCCTTACGCACTGTGTATGAAATAGTGACAGGTAAAGAACTTGAAGATATTGAATTTAAAAATGTACGTGGTCTTCAAGGCGTTAAGGAAGCTGAAGTACAAATTGGTGATTTGAAAGTTAAAGTCGCAATTGCACATACGTTGTCTAATGTCCGTATATTAATGGATAAAGTCAAAAAAGGCGAGGCTGATTATCACTTTATTGAAATGATGGCTTGCCCTGGTGGTTGTATCGGTGGCGGTGGACAGCCTATTTCGGCTGTTGAAGGTTTCCGACAAACACGTGCGGACTCTATTTATGAATGTGATACATGTTCTAAATTACGTAAATCGCATCATAATCCGGCAGTTAAAGAATTATATAACACATGGTTGGTTAAACCACTAGGTGAAAAATCACATCATCTCTTGCATACCCATTATCATAAACAAGAGCGGTGTTAAAAAGAAAAGTGGTCATTTGGGAGGCACTTGAAATGGTGGCACTCTGAGAATTAAAATTTAAAAAGAGCTGAAATTACTTATTTTTGTAATTCCAGTTCTTTTTCTAATTTTAAATTCACGTATTACATTTATAGAGAAAGTCTGCTATAATGATTATGATGAACTAAGCGAAATAATTCACAAGCAGGGTGAAACATGATTATTAAAGAAAAACAGACTAGCGAATATCCGACTCGTAATGTGGCGTACTGTAACCAAGGTATATGGATTGAGCAGATCGATATAGGTGATCAGACTGGTTTTGAATGTGCGGTTTATTATGATCCCTACGAAAACTCTGTATATAGTGGGGTGGTAGACGCTATTTATATTGATATTATTTCTTGTGGAAGCGGGGTTTATTGTGTAAATGGATATGCTGTTCGTCCAGACGCTGATCGGCACGAAATCAAGATTAGCCAATGGCATAATAGCTATCAGGAGGCTAAAGAGGCTGCTTTTATTTGGCTCCATGAAGCGAAGAAATTTGTAATTATTTCCAATGACTACATGGTTGGATATCCTAGTACATTGCTTATGGTACAATAAGCAATGTACGGATTTAGTCAGATAGACAGTACATTCTGTGCTATTTATGTGTGGACACTTTTACATATGTAAAAATTTTGAGACAGCTGCTTAACAAGCGGTTGTCTTTTTTGTTTTTTGGGAATATTACAAAGGTAGTAAGGAGATTCTAAAATCAAAGTAGATAAAACTAACAAAGGGGAATAAATATGCAAAAAAAAGTTCTAAACATTAATGGTTTGGCAAGAACAATGATTGTTGATCCAGAAGCGACATTAGCAGATGTGCTCCGGGAACAACTGCTTTTAACTGGGTGTAAGGTTGGTTGCAACCAAGGACAATGCGGCACTTGCTCCATCATCCTAGATGATAAAGTTGTGCGTTCCTGTATTGTTAAGATGAAGAAAGTGGACGATCATGCCAAAATCACCACTATTGAAGGTATTGCTACCGCTAATAATCTTCATCCGCTGCAAGTTGCCTGGATGGCTTACGGTTGTGCGCAGTGTGGTTTCTGTAGTCCTGGCTTCATCATGTCAGCCAAGGTTCTGCTTGATACTAACCCCAATCCTACCA
>Ga0316604_10001416_pt1 | contig 21402 bp, 18 predicted proteins | sample OWC_soil_day20_C_FD_207650 | JGI IMG/M metagenome (GOLD analysis project Ga0316604, IMG submission 207650) | Wetland soil microbial communities from Old Woman Creek delta, Ohio, United States - OWC_soil_day20_CT | ecosystem: Environmental > Terrestrial > Soil > Wetlands | place: USA: Ohio...
TACGGCCTTACCTACCTCTATCCGGTCTATCTCGCCCGCATCCGCGGCTTTTCGGCGCTGCAGATCGGCGAGACCATGTTCGTCTCCGGCGTTGCCATGCTGCTGACGGCGCCGTTTGCCGGCCGCCTTGCCGCCAGGCTCGACCCGCGCGTCATGATGGCCATCGGCTTTGTCGGCATCGCCGTCGCCACCTGGCTGTCGACCGGCTTCACCGCCGACTGGGACTTCTGGGAGCTGTTCTGGCCGCAGGTGTTCCGCGGCGTGTTCATGATGATCTGCATGATCCCGATCAACAACATCGCGCTCGGCACGCTGCCGCCGGCCGAGATGAAGAACGCCTCGGGCCTGTTCAACCTCACCCGCAACCTCGGCGGCGCCGTCGGCCTGGCCCTGATCAACCAGATCATGACCAGCCGCACCGACCTGCATTTCGACCGGCTGCGCGAGGCGGTCAACATCACCAGTTCCACCGCCATGTCGACGCTCAACGGCATGACGCAGACGCTGTCGGAGCTCGGCAGCAATGCCCGCCTCGCCGCCATCTCCAAGCTGACCGGCCTCGCCCAGCAGCAATCGACGGTGATGGCCTTCAACGACATCTTCCTGCTGTTGACGGCGCTGTTCCTCGTCCTCGTCCTCGCCATGCCCTTCGTGAAAAAGCCGGCTGTCCAGCGAGGCGGTGGCGGCGGGCACTAATCCCCCACCCGGGGACAAACCGCGACGGCTGTGCCCGATTGCTTCCCCGGTGCAAATCCAGATCGACCCGACAAGGACGAACCGCGGGCGGAGGCGATAGCCCGGCTGCCGGCGATGCGGGCGGATGTGCCAAACCTTGGGATAAGGCCGCGCCCACGCCATGGCCAATAAATTCATACGTTAAGCAAAGGAGCGGCGCATCTACCCGGGGGGTTCAACTTCGAAACACCAAGCTAAAACGCGAGCCACCGGTGTTTGCTTCAGTAAAAATCGGCATTTTCTCGCAATTTATACGAAGAGTAGATCCACTGTATACCTTCGTATACGAAAATATTTTTGTAATATTTATAAATCATTTACCAGTTTCTAGAAACACTCCAGCAGCCGAATACATGCTGCCGTCAGAATAGCGGCCTGCCCGGCGGAGGGTTGCAAATTGTCCTACGCAAATCTGTCGCTCATGCTGAAGGTGTCTTCGCTTCTCGCGCTGCTCGGAATAGGCGCCCTCGGAGGAGCGGGATATGCCGGCTACCAGATGATCAAGATCGACACGGAATACAATGATCTGATCAGCGGTCCGATGGATGCCTCGGTGAGCCTGGTACGCGCGTCCCGAAGGGCGGCCGAGGTCAAGGCCAGCATGTACTGGAACGCGGCGGCGACGACCGCGGAGGAAAACGCCGCCGCCGGGAAAGTCAGGGACGAGTCGCTGACCAGTTTCGGCACGTTCATCGACAAGGCGCTGGCCAACGCCCCTGCCGAGTTCAAAAGCGGAATTGAAGACTACCGCAAGTCCATCCAGTCGGCGATGAGCGGGGTCTGCGGCGAGGTCGTGAAGATGTCGATGTCCACCGATCCCGCCGAGAATGCCAAGGCACTCGGCAGGCTGAACGATGAATGCCGGCCACTTCTCGACTCGATCCAGGACAAGGCCACCACGCTCAACAATTCAGTTCTGACGAAGGTGGCATCGCTCAGCGACGAGAACACCGCCGCTTCCTGGTCGGCGGTCTGGATGACCCTGATGACCATCGGGCTCATCATCGTCGCGATGATCGGACTTGCCATCTGGTTGTTGCGCAACGGCGTGACGACGCCGATCGCCACGCTCATCGAAGCCATGAAGTCGATGCAATCGGGTCATTATGGCCTGACCATCCACGGGATCGACCGCACGGACGAAGTCGGAGCCATCGCCAACGGTCTTGAAGCCTTTCGCAAAAGCCTGAGTGACGCCGAAGCGGCCCGCAAGGCCCAGGAAGCGGCCAAAGCGGCCGACGACGCGGCCGTTCGCAGGCGGGCCGCATTGGCCGAGCAGTTCGTCTCTCGCATGGAGGAGCTTGCAACGGGCTTTGGCAGGTCGTCCGGCGAAGTGGCCGACGCCGCCAAGAACCTGTCGGCGACAGCCGAAGAGACCGCCCGTCAGGCGCAGGCCGTGGCCGGCGCCGCCGAGGAGGCCGCCGCCAACGTGCAGACGGTCGCCGCCGGCGCCGAGGAACTGTCGGCCTCCATCCAGGAGATCTCCAAGCAGGTCAGCCAGTCGTCGTCGATCGCCCGCGATGCCGCCAACGAGGCCGAAACCAGCTCGCAGAACGTTCAGACGCTGTCCCAGGCCGCCCAGCAGATCGGCGAAGTGGTGGTCCTGATCAGCAATATCGCCGCCCAGACCAACCTCCTGGCGCTCAACGCCACCATCGAGGCGGCGCGGGCCGGCGACGCCGGCAAGGGCTTTGCCGTGGTGGCCGCCGAGGTCAAGCAGCTGGCCGACCAGACCGCCAAGGCCACCGACCAGATCGGCCGCAAGATCGGCGAGATCCAGGCGGCCACCGGCAGCACCGTCGATGCCATCTCGCGCATCGTCCGCACCGTCACCAACATCCAGGACTCCTCGTCGGCCATCGCCAGCGCCGTCGAGGAACAGGGCGCGGCGACCAACGAGATCGCCCGCAACACCCAGCTCGCGGCCACCGGAACGACGGACGTGACCAACAACATCAGCGGCGTCAGCACCGCTGCCGAAATGACCGGCGCCGCCTCGACCCAGCTGATGACCCTGTCGGACCGGCTCAACCTGCAGTCCAGCACCCTGCAAAAGGAAGTCGGCGACTTCGTCACAAACCTGCGCGCCGCCTGACACCTGGGGCGTCTGTCATCAACTCTATTGCGCATTGAGGTCTCTCAGTCTTGCATTGAGGATGACGATGATCTTGCGCATGTAAGGCGCTGATAGACCTCACGTAATGGCCTCTTGGCGTGGCTTGCGGCCAGCGCTGCCATGAACAGGAGACGGCGCACGTCGGAGCGTCCGCCGCGCATCGTCCGGTGTCCCTTGAACAGACCGCTGTCATTGGCGTGTGGGGCGACGCCGGCCAGCGAGGCTGCCCGCGCTGCAAGGTGCCCAGCTCCGGCATGTGGGCGAGAACGGCGATGGCGGTGAGCGACCCGACGCCGGGCAGGCTCTGCATTTCCCGGAAGGCGGCCCGGATAGGGAGCTGCCACTCGGCCTGCCGCCCCTTCAAAACATGAAACGATTCATTGACAAGGCGGGAGCCCTCTGCACCTACTGTGCGCTCACCCGTTGCGCCGCGCGTGGTTGTTTCATGGCACGATGGACGGCGGGCAGTTCGGTGGCGGCAAAGCTCCCAAAGGGTACGGAGGGGCGTGCCGGGTCAGGACAACCGGTTCGGATGATGCCGGACTCTGCAAGGAATACAGCCATGAAGGTAGCACTGGTGACCGGCGCGTCGCGTGGTCTTGGAGCGGTCATGGCCCGGGAGCTGGCGCATGCCGGTTGGGCCGTCGCAGTCAACTATGCCAACGACACGCGAGGAGCTGAAGCTGTAGCCGGGGACATCCGGGACTCCGGCGGTCGGGCGTTTGCGGTCAAATTCAGCGTCATCGATCACTCTCAGATCGCATCAGGCCTTCAAGACATCGCCAGGGCCCTCGGGCCGGTGGATCTCATCGTCAACAATGCGACCGGTCCTCAACCAGAAATGCCGCTCATGGAGCAATCCTGGCGCAGCTATCTGGATCAGCTGGAGTTTTTCGTGAAGGCGCCGCTCGAGCTTCTTCAAGCCGTGCTGCCAGACTGGCGCGCCCGAAAATCCGGCCGGGTGATCAACATCGGCTCCGAAGTTGCCGAACTCGGCAATCCGCTGTTCGGCAACTATGCCTCAGCCAAAGGGGCGATGCTGTCCATGACCCGCTCCTGGGCCAGCGAACTGGCGCCCGAGGGCATAACCGTCAATCTCGTAGCCCCAGGCTGGATTCCCGTCGAACGACACGCTGCCGCTCAACGGGAACATATGGACTGGTATCTGGATCGCACGCCGCTTGGTCATTTTGGCAAGCCGGAAGATATCGCCCACATGGTGGTGTTTCTGGCGTCGAACAAAGCCGATTTCATCACCGGCCAGAGAATTGCCGTCAACGGTGGACGAACACTCCTCTGAAATTTCCCGTCGATACCGTTGCAGATGACCTGCCAAAGCGTGGGACTGAACGGCTGACGCCGCACGTGCTGGTTCCGAACGCCTCGAATTTTCTTCCCCCAAAACGCCAGCGAGGCGGCCTCCGGGGGGAGATCCGCCTCGCGTTCGACGCCGGGGGGCGTGATGCGCGGTTGGGAAGCTTCCGCGCGGTTCTCCGGCGACGCGGGAGTTATCGTCGCCGGAAACGGGATGAGGGCGAGGCCAGACGGCGCTCCACCCCTTCAAATCCTGAAATCCTCGCCGTCAGTTATCCTCTCGAAACGATTCATTCACAAGACGGAAGTCAAGCCGGGGAGGTTTCCTCCCCGGCCGCGTGGCTTTTTTGTCGTACAATTAGGCGACGGTAACCCGGCTCTCCATGCGCCACGCCTTCGGCAGCTTGCGCGTCTTGCCGGTCACTTCGACCCTGGCCTTCAGGCGGATGTCGGCGCTGGAGGCGCCGAGCTGCAGCTCGTGCTCGCCCGGCTCGACGATGCGAGTGCCCTCGGGGCCGGTGAAGCACAGCATGTCGACCGGCACGGTGAAGGTGACCGTCTTGCTCTCGCCCGGCTGAAGCTCGACGCGGCCGAACGCCTTCAGCTCCTTGACCGGCCGCACCACCGACGCCAGGACGTCGCGGATGTACAGCTGCGGCACGGCGACGCCCTTGCGCGCGCCGGTGTTCTTCACCGTGAAGCTCAAGGCGATGTCGCCCTCCTCCACGTCCACCTTCTCAGCGGCGAGCTTCAGGTCGTCGAAGGCAAAGCTGGTGTAGCTGAGGCCGTGGCCGAACGGATACTGGCTGCCGAAGTGGCGGGCGATCGGCGTGCCCGAGCTCTTGAGCTTGTGATTGTAGAAGTACGGCGAGGCGCCGACGCTGCGCGGCACCGACAGCGTCAGGCGGCCGGACGGCTCGACCTTGCCATTCAGCACGTCGAACAGCGCGTTGCCGCCTTCCTGGCCGGCGAAGAAGGTCCACACCTGGGCGGCCAGCTTGTCCTCAAGGCCGCCGAGATTGTACTGCCGGCCCGCCGACAGCACCACCACGACGGGCGTGCCGGTGGCAACCACCGCCGCCAAGAGCTGCTGCTGCACGCCCGGCAGCTCCAGCGTATCGGCGTCCGAGCCCTCGCCGACGGTGCCGGTCTGGAAAATGCCGGAGAGGTCGCCGACGCAGACGATGGCGACATCGGCCGCCTTGGCCGCCTCGACGGCATCGGCGATCATGTCGGTGCGCGTCGAGATCGACGACACCTGCTTGACCACCGACGAGTCGTCGACGTCGCCGGGGAACACCGGCGCGCCGGCCTTGCGCTCGTCGAGGATGTTGCAGCCGCGGGCGTAGATCAGGTTGGCACTGCCGGCGGCGGCCTGGAAGGCGGCGCGCGGCGTCACCACCGTGCTGGCGCTCTCGTTGGAGTCCGACAGGATCAGGTGGACCGGGAAGGAATAGTCGCCGAGCAGCGCCAGCGGATCGTCGGCCGCCGGGCCGATCAGCGCGACCTTCTTCTTCGGATCGAGCGGCAGGATGCCGTTGTTGTCGACGATGGTCACCGACTGCTCGGCCACCTTGCGGGCGATGGCGATCGCCTCCGGGCTCTGCAGCCGGATCGCCGTGTCATCGGTATAGGGCTTTTCGAACAGACCGAGGCGGACCTTCTCGGTCAGCACGCGGGTGACGATCTCGTCGATCTTGTCCACGGTGATCAGCCCGCGGTCGAGCGCCTCGCGCAGATGGGTGGCGCAATCCTCGCCCGGCAGTTCCTGGTCGAGACCGGCGTTGAACGACAGCGCTGCCGCCTCGGCCTGGTTGGAGGCGATGCCGTGGTGCTGGTAGAGCAGGCTGACGCCGATATAGTCGGCGACGACGAGGCCATCAAAGCCCCAGTCCTCGCGCAGCACCTTGGTCAGCAGGTGCCTGGAGGCATGGCTCGGCTCGTTGTCGATGTCATGATAGGCCGGCATCACCGACCCGGCGTTGGCCTGCTTGACGGCCATTTCGAACGGCAGCAGGAAGATGTCGTTGAGTTCGCGCCAGCCGAGATGGATCGGCGCATGGTTGCGGCCGCCTTCGGAGAAGGAATGGCCGGCGTAATGCTTCAGCGTGGCCAGGAAGTCGCGCTTCGGCCCCTGCATGCCACGCACGTAGCGGGTGGCCATGACGCCGACCAGATAGGGGTCCTCGCCGAAAGTCTCCTCGGTGCGGCCCCAGCGGGCGTCGCGGGCGACGTCGAGCACCGGCGCCAGGCCCTGGTGGCCGCCGAGCGAGCGCACCTCCTCGCCGATGACCTTGCCGACCTGTTCGATCAGCTCGGGGTTCCAGGTGGCGCCATAGGCGAGCGAGGAGGGAAACAGCGTGCCGCCGCGCGCCATCATGCCGGACAGGCACTCTTCATGGCTGATGGCCGGAATGCCGAGGCGGGTCTCCTCGACGAGGAACTTCTGCAGGCTGTTCAGCGCCCGGACGCCCTCGGCCGGATCGACCGAGCGGGTGCCGAGCGGCCGGGTGATCTGCCCGAGGCCCTTCCTCAGCATGTCGGTCAGCGTCGTCTCGTCGGACTGGCCGATGAAGGCGTCTTCGGTGCGCGGGCGATGCTTGCCGTGCTCGTCGAGCACCAGCCACATCGCGTGCATCTGGGCGATCTTCTCGTCGATGGTCATGCGGCCCAAGAGGTCGGCGACGCGATCGGCGATCGGCTTGCTGGGGTCTTTGTAAACGAGGGTCATGATGGGCTCTTTGCGGCCGTGCGGCCGTCCTGCTGAAGATCGGGGGGATCAGAGGCTGGTGAGGTGATTGAGCGCGATGCCGTCGCCGTCGAACAGGTGGCAGCACTCGATGGGCGCGGCGAAGGAGGCGGTGTCGCCGGCCTTGACGCCGCCATCGCCCGCCACCTTGGCAATCATCGGCGTCGGCGTGCCGCTATCGAGGTAGACGAAGCTGTATTCGCCGAAATGCTCGACCGCCGTCACCGGGCGCGTCAGCGTCTGGGCGGCCGGCGCGGCAACCGGGGCAAGATGCTCGGGCCGGACGCCGAGCGTCACGGCGCCGCCGGGGGCCAGCGCTCCGCCGTTGACCGGCACCACCAGTTCCTCGCCGCCCTTCAGCGCCACGCGGGCGCCGGCCGCCTCCTGGGCGATGAAGGTGCCCGGCAGGAAGTTCATGGTCGGCGAACCGAGGAAGCCGGCGACGAACAGGTTGCGCGGCCGGTGATAAAGGTCGAGCGGCTTGCCGACCTGGGCGATCGAGCCGTGCTTCAGCATGTCCTTGCCGGCATGCAGCAGCACGATCTTGTCGGCCAGCGCCATCGCCTCGGTCTGGTCATGCGTCACGTAGATCATCGACGCCGCCGGGAAATTGCGGTGCAGCGTGGCGATCTCCGAGCGCATGTGGACGCGCAGCGCCGCGTCGAGGTTGGAAAGCGGCTCGTCGAACAGGAACACCTTCGGCTGGCGAACGATGGCGCGGCCGATGGCGACGCGCTGACGCTGGCCACCGGACAGCGCCTTCGGCATGCGATCGAGCAGCGGCTCGATCTGCAGGATGCGCGCGGCGTCCTGAACGCGGCGTTCGATCTCGGCCTTGGCCGTCTTCGCCTGCCTGAGGCCGAAGGCCATGTTGTCGTAGACGGACATGTGCGGATAGAGCGCGTAATTCTGGAACACCATGGCGACCTGACGGTCGGCCGGTTCCACCTTGTCGACGACGCGGTCGCCGATGCGGATTTCGCCCGTGTAGCCCATCTCAAGGCCGGCGACCATGCGCAGCAGCGTCGACTTGCCGCAGCCCGACGGCCCGAGGAAGACGCAGAACTCGCCGTCTTCGATCTGAAGATCAACGCCGCGAATGACGGGGAAATTGGCGCCGAAGGACTTGTTGACGCCGGAGAGAGTGATGCTGGTCATGGATTAGGTCTCCGAAGTCTCAGCCCTTGAGCGAGCCGGCCATCATGCCCTTGACGATCTTCTCCTGGCCGAAGGCATAGGCAACGACCAGGGGCAGCGACGTGAGGGTGACGACGGCGAGGATCGCCGGAATGTTGGAGGTGTACTGGCCCTGGTAGTCCCAGATGGCGAGCGGCAGCGTGCGGGTGCTGGTCGACGACGTCAGCACGTAGGCGAAGATGAACTCGTTCCACAGCATGATGCCGTTGTAGATGGCCACCGTGGACAGGCCCGGCCCCGACAGCGGGAAGAACACCTTGAAGAAGATGGCGAACGGGCCACAGCCGTCGAGGCGGGCCGCTTCTTCCAGTTCTTTCGGGATCTGCCGCATGAACTCGGTCAGGATGAACACCGAGATCGGCAGCGAGGTCGCCACATAGGGGCCGATCAGCGCGAACGGGCTGTCGTAAAGGCCCATGTGGCGCGTCATCAGGTAGATCGGCACCAGCGTGATGTGGATCGGCACGATCATGCCGGCGACGATCAGCCCGAACAGCGCCTCGTTGAAGCGGAAGCGCATGCGGGCGAAGGCATAGGCGGCCATGGCCGAGATGACGACGATCAGGATGACCGAGATCACCACCACCATCACCGAGTTCTTGAGGTAGGTGAGGAAGGGCCCGGACAACACGTCGGCGTAATTGACGAAGTCGAGGGCTTCGGGCAGCGCCCACACGGAGCTGGAATAGGATTCCTGCTGCGTCTTGAAGGTGGTCATCACCATGAACAGGAAGGGCACGGTGGTGACGGCCAGCCAGAACAGGCCGAGGACGGGAACGGCGACGCGGCCGGTGGCGCGGGTGATGGGGGACGTCGCCATGATCAGACCTCCGTCTCGTAACGCTTGGAAAAGCGCATCAGCACCGAGGCGATCAGGATGACGACGATGAACATGCCCGACGCCACCGTGCTGCCGTAGCCGAGCTGGAACGAGGAGAAGACGTTGCGGTACATGTAGGTGGCCATCAGTTCCGACGAGCCCTCGGGTCCGCCGCCGGTCATCACGTAGATCAGGTCGAAATAGCGCAGCGCGCCAATCACCGAGAGCACGACGGCGGTACGGAAGGTGCCTTTGAGGTGCGGCAGCTTCATCTTCCAGAAGATGGTCGCCTCCGACGCGCCATCGAGCTTGGCGGCTTCCGAGATCTCGGCCGGGAAGGAGGCGAGGCCGGCCATGAACAGCACCATGTAGAACGGGATATACTGCCAGCAGACCACGGCGATCACCGCGCCGAGCGCGAAGCGCGTGTCGCCGAGCCAGTCCTGGGCCAGGAAGCCGAGGCCGACATAGTCGAGCAGCGCGTTGAGCGGGCCGAAGTTGACGTCGTAGAAGTATTTGAACAGCACGCCCAAGGCGACCGACGACATCAGCAGCGGCAGGAAATACAGGATCTTGAGGATGCGCGAGCCCTTGCCGGCGTTATCCAGCACCACCGCCAGCACCACGGCGATCGGCATCTGGATCACCACCGAGAACACGGCGAGCAGGATGTTGTTCCAGGCGGCTTCCCAGAACAGCGTGTCGGTGGCGAGCTTCTTCCAGTTGTCGAGCCCGACGAAGCGGGCGTCGGCGCCAAGGCCGTTCCAGTCGAGCAGCGACAGACGGAAGCTTTCGACCAGCGGATAGAGAAGATAGACGGCCAGAAGTAAAATGGCCGGGGCCAGGAAGATGGCCGGGGCCAGTTTTCTGAGAGACAAACCCGCCCCTCCCGCCCCGCCGCCAGCGGAACGCGTCGATATGTCGGTCACAGGAATCCTCCGGCCTTCGTCTACTGAGACTTGCCCCGTCGGCGGCGACCGTCGGCGGGGCTGTTCGTCGGGAGGAAAGGTTACTTCAGCTCAGCCTTGGCAGCGGCCTCGAACTCCTCGGCCACCTGCTCGGGCGTCTTGGACAGGCCGAACAGCGCCTGCGAGGTATCCTTGTGCAGCTCGCCGAGCTTCGGCGGCAGTTCCTGGTCCCACCACAGCTGAACGCTCTTGGCTTCGCTGACCAGCTTGGCGACGTCCTGCAGGAAGGGATTGTCGACCTTGAGGTTCTTGATCGGCGGCAGACGCGAGTCGGCCACGCGGCCGGCAGCGGCGGTGTCGTCGGTCAGGAACTTGATCAGCTCGACGGCCTTGTCCTTCTCCGGGCAGGCCTTGGTGACGGAGATGAAGTTGTCACCGAGCGTGCCGAGCAGGTCGGACGGGTCGCCCTTGCCATCGGGCACCGACGGGAAGGCGAAGAAGCCGAGCTTCTTGGCAAAGTCCGGGTTCTCGTTGCCGATGGTCGAGGCTTCCCAGGTGCCCATCAGCTCCATGGCGGCCTTTTCGGTGTAGAGCAGGCGACGCGAGCCGCCGACGTCATAGTCGAGGCCGTTGTAGCCCTTCTGGAAGGCGCCGAGGTTGACCAGCTCCTGCAGACGCTTGCCGGCTTCGACGAACACCGGATCGGCGAACGAACCGCCGTCCTTGCGCTGGGCGGCCTTGGCGAAGGCGTCGGGACCACCGATGCGATCGACGAGGTAGCCGTAGTACATCGAGCCCGTCCACTTGTTCTTGTTGGCAAGAGCGAAGGGGGCGATATCGTTCTTCTTGAGGACGTCGATGACGTTGAGCAGCTCGTCCCAGGTCTTCGGCGGCGTCAGGTTCAGCTTGGCGAACATGTCCTTGTTGTAGAACACCACGGCGATGGCGGTGTTCTCGGCCGGCAGGCCGTAGATCTTGCCGTCGACGGTGACCGCGCCGAAGCTGGCCGGAGCGAAGCGCTCCTTGAAGGCCGGGTCCTTGTCGAGATACGGCGTCAGATCGACCACCTGATCGGCGGCGATATACTCGCGGAACGGACCACCGCCCCAGGAGCTGAACACGCACGGCGGCTCGTTGGCGCCGAAGGCGATCTTGATCTTGGTCTTGTAGGCATCGTTGAGGATGTGAGTATCCTCGACCTTGTAGCCCGGGTTGGCCGCTTCGAAGCGGTCGGCGGCGTCACGGATGACCTTGACGGCGCCGGCAGTGGTCTGAAGATCCCACACGGGGATCGTCGTGTCGGCCGCGTTGGCGGCGAACGGAATGACGGCGACCATGGCGGCGCCGCAAGCCAGCGCCGATAGTTTGGATACGAAATTAGACACCTTCTCCTCCCAAGGATCACGTTGCCCAGCAACGGGTGACAGCCGAACGTTAGCGCTAACGTTAGGCCACGTCAACTCGACCTGTTGGCTGTTGACGGGACCGGTCGGGAGGCTCTTGCTGGCAGCAGGTTTCTGTGTCCGCGATGCCCACCATCAGCAGTTTTCCGCGCCTTTTCAAGGCTTGGCGGCCCAGGCCGCAGTTGACAGCCCGCCGGTCATCGGACAAACAGAAACAAGGCCCGGAACCCATACGACCAAATGATGAAGCGACAGTACCCAACGTTAGCCGAGGTCGCCAAGGTCGCCGGTGTCTCGCTGATGACGGCCTCGCGGGCGATCAACAACCGCCCCGGCGTCTCGCCCGAAAAGCGCGAGGACATCCTGCGCATCGCCGACGAGATGGGCTATGTCGTCAACCGCGTCGCCCAGAAGCTGTCGGGCGCCCGCACGCGCATCATCGCCGTGGTGGCCGAGCTGCACACGCCCTTCACCTCCGACCTGCTGCTCGGCATGGGCGCGGTGGCGCGCGCCGCCGATTACGAGATGCTGGTCTATTCGCTGCCGGTGCGCGACCGCCGGCCGCCGGGCTCCATCCTCGACCTGCTGCGCCAGATCGCCGACGGCGTCATCGTCATCCTGCCCTATGAGTCCGACTATCTGGAATCGGTCGTCTCGGCCCACATTCCGGTGGTGACCATCGAGCAGGGTGCCAGTTCGGCCTTCCCCTCGGTGACCGCCGACAACTACCAGGGCGGCCTGTCGGCCCTGCAGCACCTGATCGAGCTCGGCCACCGCCGCATCGCCTTCATCTCCGGCCACGACGCCCTGACCTCGGCGCGCGACCGCCGCCGCGCCTATCACGACATTCTCGCCCAGGCCCGCCTGCCCTACGACCCCGACCTCGAGGTCAACGGCGACTTCTCGCGCAAGGCCGGCTTCGAGGCGGCCAACAAGCTGCTGGCGCTGGCCGATCGCCCCACCGCCATCTTCGCCGCCAACGACATTTCCGCCTACGGCGCCATCGCCGCCATCCGCGAGGCCGGCCTCAGCGTGCCCGGCGACATCTCCGTCGTCGGCTTCGACGACATCCCCATCGCCTCCCAGCTCCACCCCCAGCTGACCACCGTCCGCCAGCCCCTCCAGCAAATGGCCCGCGCCTCCGTCAACCTGCTGCTGGCCCTCGTCGCCGGCCTCGACGCCCCCTCCGAACAGATCGTGCTGCCAACCCAGCTGATCGTCAGGGAGTCGACCACGCCGCTGAAGGCCAAGAAGAAGAAGGACGAGGCGGTGAAGGTGGGGGTTGGGAGGTAGGGGATACTCTCTTTGATGGAGTGACAACCCGAGCTTCCCGTAGGCTCAATCACCCTCAAATTTCGCCAGTCTTATTCCGATTAATCTCGGTCTTGCAGGTTGAGCCAAGCTAGTGCTGTAGGAATCGGGAGACCATCAATAAACTGCCAAGCTTTCAGGGGAGGCTTAATACCGTCTTCTTCCTTATGAACATTTGTCAAATTATATCCAATATATTTTTCGTGACGAGCTAATTTAGAAAGAGAACCCATAAATGTACTAAGCGTACACCTAGCTAATGTTTCCTCTAGGTCATTTATATTTATAATAATAACAGGTATTTGAAAATTTTCCGATATTGGTGGATTATTTAAACGGCACATCTCTTTCGCCATATCCAGAACAAGCTCTCTCCCCCTTATGGACAAATCAAGCCAACTATCAAGCGTAACGACAAGCCCGACAACATCCGTTGAAATTGCCGGATGTTGTTCAGGATATTGATTTACATGTAGTATATATCTCCAAATCTGGAACACACCCTTGGCGATCTCTCTGAGATCCTGCTTAAAGTCGTTTGGATCATCGGCAACTCGTAACGCATGCTTCACCTTTCTCGATTTACACTCGACAATCACGCTACAGTCGCCATTCGTATTTATAAATAAATCTGGTGAATTAATTGCCTTTTTCCCTATATTATAAGAATATTCATCGGAAATTTCCGCCTCAGACAGAAATTTTCTCAACATAAATTCACAGTATTCTTCAAAATTGTCACCAACAATTCTTCTTATATTGCCATTATCTGATACTATATCATAAAACAAACCCGTACTTATCCTTGATATTAGAAGATCAGGGAAAGGGACGGCATACTCCCTCTCTGAATTGAGGTATATGATCGGCCTAGACCGCAAGACACTCGGCTTATCTGAAGTGAGAGAAATGGATAATGGCCGTATTTTTTTGGCAAAATCCCTAATTTCACTCTCGTCAAGAGACAAATACTGAACAATAGTATCCCGTTTTGTACTTGATATCCCAATAGATGTTAAGTCCATATCCTGACCGATAAAAGGGAATTCTCTACTTTTTGTCCAGAGCGCAAAACCAACTTTTATTAAGTCCTCAAGGGAGAATCCCCTAGATTTAAGGAATATTTCATCAGATTCAGGGAATGTATATATATAACAAGATCGAACCAAATCACCAAGATTATCAAATCTACGCTGCCAAGGAAACTGTCTATATCCTATCTTTCCAAGCATATTCATAACATCGTGGTCGCGCAGCCAAATTTCATCCTCTGAATCCTCCAGAGAATGCATGGCGTTGTGTAACTTAAAGGCGAAATCAACATGATTGATAGGAAATTTACTGACAGGTCGTTGATTTGCATGCCACCGAAGCACAGACGGCGTAGTCAAAAGCTCATTGAATAGTGTCTCGAAAACCCATTTAGGGAAATGACGTAGCCGGTCGAGCCGATTCATTTTATCTAGGTTGAACTTATAACCGCGCTTTCTCGCAATCTCATAATTTCCGTCTGACAGAGCACTGATACACCATACCATCCAACAGAAATCTCTGATGTTAATTTGCGATAGCAAATTCCGCAAACCTCGGCGAAATCTATTTTTATTTGAAATAAGCAGAGAAATACTTTGATCTGAACTTTCATAAATTCGTTTTGTGGATAGATAAGACATAGAAAGACACTCGACTCAAGGTAGCAGGAAACCGAACCGCCAATACTAATAGCATCGTTTGCTGCTGAATCGTAAGCCGGTCCCATAACGTCATCGCCGCGAGGGCCGCCGCCGTGGCGAGGAGGAAAGCCTGATCTCCGCGAAGCATCCACCAGCACCTTGATCTCCATCCAAATAGTACATACAATTTACGAATACTGCTCACGTGGGACATGCCCAAGCGCCTCGCCAACATCAACAAGCACGGCCTGGACTTCGCTGGCCTAACGCTCGATTTCTTTCTCGACGCCGTTGTCATGTCGGCCAAGTCTGGACGCAACATGGCGACCGGGTGCTTTGAGGACAGTGCGTTGGCCGTCCGTCGTCTTCGTCACCCTTGGAACCGAAGCCCTTTCGGTGATCAGCATGCGACCGGCGAAAGAGAAAGAAAGGAGGCTACTGCCATGACTGACAAGACGAAGAAGGCGGACTTCCAGCCCGGACGCGGTTACAGCAAGGCCGATTGGGACGAGGTTTCCGACAGCCCCGAAGCGACGGCCGAAGAGCAGGCGCAAGCCAAGCCCTTTGCCGAAGTCTTCCCAGAACTCGCTGAGAAGATGCGCCGCGCCCGTGGCCCGCAGAAGGCGCCGACCAAGGTGTCGGTGACGCTGCGGCTCGACAGCGAGGTCGTCGAGCGCTTCCGGGCGAGCGGCAAGGGTTGGCAGAGCCGGATCAACGACATCCTGAAGCGCGCCTGACGTCGCCCACCCTTCTATTCCGGCAGCCCCACAAACGGGTCGATGACCTTCACCGGAAACACCGAAAAGTGCTTCGTGTTTCTCGTGAGCACGGTCAGACCGTTTGCCGCCGCCGTAGCGGCAATGGCGGTGTCGGGAAATCCGGGAGCTTGCCCCGCCACCCTCGCCAGATCGATGAATTCCCCGGCTTTGCGGGCCTCCTGAAGCCCGAACGGCAGGATTTTCGAGCCGTAAAGATGCTCCACCGCGCTCCACCATGCGAAAAGCCGGCTGGCCTTGCCGGTGGAGCCGAGACGCCGGAGCTTGGCAATTCCCGCCGTCACCTCGGCCGCCGTGAGAGTGGACAGGTAAAGCTCCGGCGAGTGGCGGTCGAGCCAGTCGACGAGGGCGGGGCGCGGAATCGGAACTGTAAGGTCCGACAGGACATTCGTGTCGACGAGGTACATCAGGCGCCGAAATCCCTGATGGGCGTGTCGTCGCGGTCCAGATCCCCCGAAACGAGGCCGGAGGAAGCCAGCAGCCGACCGAACGAGGGCACGTTCGACAGCCGCTCGTAATCGGCAAATGACAAGACAACAACCTCCTTCCGGCCGTGCCGGGTGATGATCGCCGGTTCGCCCGCGACGGCCTGATCGACGACGGCCGACAGGCTCGCCTTCGCGTCTCTCAACTGAATTTCGCGCATCTGGAACCCTCACGTGACTACAGTAGTCATTATATGGCGACAGGGACGGGCAATCAAGGATCGTTTCCTTTGCCCGTCCGTGCCCGGTTTCCCCGAGCCGGCGCTGGCTGCGACCCAAGTTCAGCTGCCGCCTCGTCTTCCCCCCGATTGCCCTTCCCTCTGCCAATCCCCACCTACCCCTCGGCGGAACTCCCCGCCGTCACCCAAGGGGTCATCCATGCGCTTTGCCGGCAACATCATCTGGTTCGTCTTCGGGGGCGCGTTCACCGCTCTGCTGTGGCTGCTGGGCGCGGCGCTGTTTGCCCTGTCCATCGTTGGCTTGCCGCTGACCAGGGCGGCGATCGAGATGGCCAAGATGTCGGCGTTCCCGTTCGGCAAGGATGTCGTCCATATCCGCGAGCTGGATGGAAAAGGCGTCACGCCGGTGACGGCCGTCACCGGCACCATCGGCTTCATCTTCAATGTCCTGTGGCTGGTCACCTTCGGGCTGGCGCTCTGCGTCTCCTATCTGGTGCTGGGCATCATCTACTGCGTCACCATCATCGGCATCCCCTTCGGGCTGCAGTGCTTCAAGCTGGCCGGCATTTCGCTGTGGCCGGTTGGCCGGCGCGTCGTCAGCATTGAACTGGCCGATATCGCCCGCCAGCGCGCCGCCGAGGAGAGATACGCCCGCCATCGCGCCTGACGGCCGGCGAGCCGCCTGCCCCACCGATGGCGGGGCAGGCGCTGTCGTCACGGAGTTGGGGTCATGGCCAGCCAATAGCGGTGCAGGCCATCGACATCGCCGGCCGTCAGCAGCGGCATGGCGCCGCTCAGCTGGCCGTCGGTCCAGTCCCACCAGCGCATGTCGAGCAGCAGGCCGACCTGCCGGTCGTCGAAGCGCTGGCGGATCAGTTTGGCCGGATTGCCGCCGACAATGGCGTAGGGCGGCACATCGCGCGTGACGAGGGCGCGGGTGCCGATCACCGCGCCATCACCGATCGTGACGCCGGGCATGATGATCGCCTCGGAGCCGATCCACACGTCGTTGCCGATCGTCGTATCGCCCGCCGGCCGATAGCCGTTCTCCGCCCCGGCGAACGCCGGCACCTCCGACATCCAGTAGAACGGAAAGCTGCTGATCCAGTCGTTCCGGTGCCCCTGGTTGCCCGCCATGATGAAGGCGGCGCCCGAACCGATGGAGCAGAAGCTGCCGATGACCAGCCGGTCGACGCCCTCGACGGGCATCAGGTAACGGGCGCAGTCGTCGAAGCTGTGGCCGTGGTAATAGCCTGAATAATAGCTATAGCGGCCGACCAGGATGTTCGGATTGGTGACTTGCTTGTCGAGGGTCATGCCCCGGAACGGGCTGTCGAAAAAATTGTCCATTTGACGATCTCTGAATGAGCTCAAGGGCGCCTTGAGGCGCGAACAAAAGCGGCGCGAAAGTCTTGCGACCTCACGCTAAAGCCCCGAACTCAAGGTCGGGGCGGCATTCAGATGGTTCGTCGCGTGGCCTTCACCGGTGTCCTCATTCCGTCGAACAGGAATTTTCATAAGGCAATCGCCGCGCCACGGCAACAAGCGGCAAGAACATCCCTTTTGATGATGCCGCCATCGGCGCATAGCCGCGCCCCTCGGCCCGTTTCCAGCCAATAACGAGTTTGTCCCTTGAATTTTCGCCGACGTCACCTATCTGTAACAATGCGAGCTTAAAAGCTCCACTGATGCTTCTGATCTTTGACCACGGATGTACTGGCACTGATCATTGAGGCATTGGAGAGAAGGCCGGGTTTTCCCGGCCTTTTTGCTGTCTGGACCTGTCCGACAGCGCGCCGCTCCCACGACATCCTGCGGAAGCGCCCCGAAGCAAACATCGGCCCAGACATGGAATGTCAAATATTGCCGCACTTTCGCCTGCTGAGCCGAAAGAAAAAGCCATGAATCTATGTAAAACAATGAACATAAGGCGTTATCTGAGGGATATGAAATGGTCCATCAAGGTCAATTGCGGCTTTCCACCTCGAGAATGATCTTCTGGAAATGGGCCCTCGGGATCAGCGTCGGCGCCACAAGCGCCGTTCTGGTCATCACCGGCGGCACCGCCCCGACCCTTGTCGCCACCCCCGACCTGTCGCAGCGGCTCGAAGCGACGGGAACGGCGAGCGCTGGCGGTACCACGCTGACGACGGCCTCGCTCGACCTGCCGACGGCCATCGAAACTCCGCCGGCCCCGGCTGTGGTGCTGCCCCTCGTCAAGCCACCCATAAAGCCCCAAAGCGCCGTCGACAAACCCGCCAAGGCACGCGCGCCAACCCTCGCCCATTTCGAAACCTGCCTTCCGTCCTGCGAAACGCGCGATCCGCAAGTGGCGATCGCCGGATCTGCGGCATCGATGTCGCCGCAGATGGTGATCCTGCAGCCGGCAGCGCCGATGCCGCAGGCGACCCAGGAGCCCTCGGTGTCCTTCCTGCCGCCAGCCCTGCTGGAGTCCCTCCAGGAACCCGTTCCGATGCCGCCGCCGCGGCAAAGCCCCGTCGATCTTGCCGTCGACACCGGCCAGGCACTGATCGATCAGGCCGCCGGTGCCTCCAACGCCGTCATCGGCGGCACGAAGCGAGCGTTCGACGCGGCGGTGGATCTGGTGTGGTGAGAAGCCCCTACAGCTCGCTCCAGCCGCGCAGCAGCGTGTAGGCGGCGATCGCCACCAGAAGCAGCCCGGCCACCCGGCCGACCCAGATCGTCAGGGCGGGGTTGGCAATCAGGCCGTCGCGGCCACGCGCCGCCGCCAGCGCCAGCCCGCCATAGACGACGAACTGCACGGCCACCGTCATCACCCCCATCACCAGCGCCTGCGGCGCCAGCGGGCCGTAGGCCGGCGTCATGAACTGCGGGTAGACGGCCAGAATGAACAGCCAGGCCTTCGGATTGAGCAGGCAGGTGACGATCCCCTGGACGAACACCTTGCCCGTCGAGCGATCGGCCTCACCCTCGACGGCGCCGATGACGATGGCGCTCCTCGCCAGCGTGACGCCGATCCAGATCATGTAGGCCGAGCCGATCATCAGCATGGCGCCGGAGACGGCCGGGATCAGCTTGCTCAGCCCCGCCACCGCGACCATGCCGAACAGCGTGTGGCAGGCGCCGCCGACCATCAGGCCGAGGGTGGCGGCAAGTCCCTTGCGCCGCCCGCCGGTGAGCGCGTTGGCCAGCACGAACATCATGTCCATGCCGGGCACCACGATGATGCCGGTCAGCAGCAGGAAGAACAGCCAGAGATTTTCGATATAGGTCATGTCAGTTGCCGGCCGCCCTCGTATGCCCGGCGGCGGAGAGTCCGCCGCAGTTCAGATTATCGGGGCATCTACCTACGCGGCCACCCGACAGGGATCTGTCAGCTGCGATCGGGGGCGCCAGGCGTCCCGCCGGCGCGAGATCCTTCCAGATCCCTCTGGTGAGGGCGCCGGCCATGGCAGCCGCAATTGCCCGCATTCGCGGTGAAGCGCTCCATATCCCCCCTCTCGCCCGTCTCGTCCTGAGGCCCCCGCCGGCGCGGGGATGGCACCTTATGGGAAGGCGCGCGCACCTTTATGTAGCTGTTCCATAACTATAAATCGTCATTCCAGCGCAGGCGGGGACCCCATGCAGTATGGGGCGCTACGCCGATATAAGGTCTCCGGGGAAGGGGCGCGATCACCCCCTCACCGCCTCCGATACCGAAGCGCCTCGATCAGCGCGGCGAGCGCCGGTGAGGAGTGGCGGCGGCTCGGATAGTACAGGTGATAGCCCGGGAAAGGCGCGCACCAATCCTCGAGGACGCGGATCAGCCGGCCCGCCGCCACGTGTTCCTCAACTTCGTTTTCCATGATGGCGGCAAGGCCGAGGCCGGAGAGCGCCGAGTTGATCCGGAGCGCCATCCCGTTGACGATCAGTTGGCCCTCGACGCGCACCTTCAGTTCGCGGCCGTCCTTTTCGAATTCCCAGGGGAACAGGCCGCCGTAGGTCGGCAGGCGGATATTGATGCAGTTGTGCTGCATCAGCTCCTGCGGCGTCATCGGTTTGGGATAGCGCGCGAAATAGGCCGGCGACCCGACGATGGCCATCCGCATCTCCGGGCCGATCGGCACGGCGATCATGTCTTTTGCCACCTGCTCGCCCAGCCGCACGCCGGCGTCATAGCCCTCGGCGGCGATGTCGGTCAGGCCGTAGTCGACGGTGATCTCCACGCGGATGTCCGGATACTCGGGCAGGAAACTTGCCAGCGCCGGCTGCAGGATGGAAACCGCCGGATGCTCGCCCGCCGTGATGCGGATCAGGCCGGCCGGCTTCTCGCGCAAGGCGCTCAGCGCCGAGATATCCCGCTCGATATCCTCAAAACGCGATGCGACCGATTGCAAGAGGCGCTCGCCGGCCTCGGTCGGTGAAACGGAGCGCGTGGTGCGCGTCAGCAGTTGCAGCCCGAGCCGCACCTCCAGCCCCCGGATGGTCTGGCTCAGCGCCGATTGCGACACGCCCAGCTTGGCCGCCGCCTTGGTGAAGCTGCGCTCCCTGGCGACCACCACGAAGGCGGCCAGATTGTTAAAGTTCTCGCCCTGCATTGATTAGCCAATCTTATAAGTACATGCCGATTGTAGCACCTAATCGCTGGGGCGGGCGAGGCCTATATTGGGTTCAACATCAAGGGTCGCGCCCCGGGTCGAGCACCTGACAGGGCGCCTACCTTTCTCACTCCGCATTGACAGCTCCGGGGATAGGACATGCAGAAGCGCACATTGGGCGGCAACCTGGACGTATCGGCCATCGGCCTCGGGTGCATGGGGCTCAGCTACGGCTACGGCCCGGCCACCGACCGCAGCGAAGCGATCAAGCTGATCCGCGCCGCCGTCGACCGTGGCGTCACCTTCTTCGACACCGCCGAAGCCTATGGCCCCGGCCTCAACGAGGAGGTGGTCGGCGAGGCGTTGGAACCCTTCAGGGGCCAGGTGGTGATTGCCACCAAGTTCGGCTTCAGGGATGGCGTCCCCGCCAACGGCCTCGACAGCCGGCCCGAGCGCATCCGTCAGGTCGCCGACGCCGCGCTCACCCGCCTGCGCGTCGACACCATCGATCTGTTTTATCAGCACCGCGTCGACCCGGCGGTGCCCATCGAGGAGGTCGCCGGCACGGTGCGCGACCTGATCGCCGAGGGCAAGGTGCGCCACTTCGGCCTGTCGGAGGCCGGCGCCGCCACCATCCGCCGCGCCCACGCCGTGCAGCCGGTGGCGGCGCTGCAGAGCGAATATTCGCTGTGGTGGCGCGAGCCGGAGAAAGAGATCATCCCGACGCTGGAAGAACTCGGCATCGGCTTCGTGCCGTTTGCCCCACTCGGCAAGGGCTTCCTGACCGGCAAGCTCGACGCCAGCGCCCCCTTCGGCGACAGCGATTTCCGCCGCGCCGTGCCGCGCTTCCAGCCGGAGGCGCTGAAAGCCAACCAGGCGCTGGTCGACCTCGTCACGGCGATCGCCGCCGGCAAGGGCGCCACGCCGGCCCAGATCGCGCTGGCCTGGCTGCTGGCGCAAAAGCCGTGGATCGTCCCCATCCCCGGCACCACCAAGCTCCATCGCCTCGAAGAGAACCTCGGCGGCGCCACCGTCGGGCTGACCGGCGACGACCTCGCCCGCATCGATGCGGCGCTCGCCGGCTTCAAGCCCCAGGGCGACCGCTATCCCGCCTCGCACCAGCGCTTCGTCAACCGCTGATCTGCCAACAAGGAGGTCGGGCCATGACCCGGACCAT
>Ga0316604_10001417_pt1 | contig 21391 bp, 20 predicted proteins | sample OWC_soil_day20_C_FD_207650 | JGI IMG/M metagenome (GOLD analysis project Ga0316604, IMG submission 207650) | Wetland soil microbial communities from Old Woman Creek delta, Ohio, United States - OWC_soil_day20_CT | ecosystem: Environmental > Terrestrial > Soil > Wetlands | place: USA: Ohio...
AGCTTCTGGACGCCGATCTACTACGTCGACCTGACCCTGCGGGCCGGCATGACCCTGGAAAATGCCTTGGCTGGCGCGACGCAGACCGAGGAGAAGCGACTGGCCGCCGGCTTCGACCAGGAAGCCCTCGATGCGGCTGCCCGGCTGGGCCTCGCCAACGGGGCTTTCGAAGAGAGCGACGAGGAGTCGGGGGCGGTGGTCGAAGAGTTTTTTACCGACCCCGCAGAAACCATGAGCACCGAGACTGCTTCGACTCGTGGGGTGGCGCCGTCGCCGAAGAACGCCCGGAAAGCGTCACTGGCCGAGAAGTTGGAAGTCAAGGCCGGGGGCGTGCAATAGGCAGAGCAGGGCGGCGCCCCCTGCCTTAGCCAAACCCGAGGGGAGCTACGAACCGCCAAAGGGTTGGCGGCCGGCCTCGAACATTCACTCGGCAAGCCTGCCGTGCCTCGCCTTGGACAGGTTCTATGCCATCACCTTTCGCTTCCCCGGCGCAACGCCCTTCCGCGCAGGGCGCATAGGGACTGCCGCGATGCCCATATCCATTTCGTCATGCAAAACCAATCCATGCAAGGAAACACTCATGTCTAAAAATGAATCCTCCTATCCGGAAGCCAGTGAACTGCCTTCCATCTGTTCACTGCTGGTCATCTGGGGGGCTGTCGCCCTGGTTGTCGCCATCGTCTTCTGTACTGCCAACAACTCGGCCATGGTGCTCGGCGCGGGTTTCTTCGCCAAACTCCTGGCCATCCTGGTTGGCGCACTGTTCGGCTGGATCGGGGCAATGATCGGCGAGGCGGTGGGCCGGCTCTTCCTGCCCGATGCCGTGTTTACGTCGGATGGTCTCCTGCCGTTGGCCGGGCTCAAACTGTTCTGGCAGATCGGGCCGCAGAGTATCGGGGTGGTACTTGGCGTTGCGCTGGGCTGTGTGCTGGTTCTGCGATAAGTGAAAACCGTGCTGTTGCTGGCGGCGTGCAGGGCGGCGCATCGAAGACGGTTTTGTCGCTGCAGCTTTGAGAATCTAGTAGCGTGTTGTTTGCTGCAGGAGCAGATGACATTGAGTCGCGGCCAGAGTTCTAGCAACGCGGTAATGGCTGCCATGGTGGAATCGGCCTTTGTTTGCCGCAAGGGCTAAGGGATTGACGGTCGCCAAGCGACCGTCAATCTTCTCCTTTGGGGCGGTGCTTTTTTTCTTGGCCAGGTCGAGACTTCCACTCACCACTCACCACTCACCACTCACCACTCACCACTCACATATCGCCTCAACTCGGGCAATTCGACTTGGCTGCTTATCGGTGCGGACGTTCAGTTAGTTCGGAATGAGCGGCTGGTATCTGGCTGTCAGCGGCCCTAGGGGCCAGGTCGACGGTGAAGATCTGCTTTTAACTGCCTGCTATGGCAATCTCTTCTGTCTGATGAACCACCCTTATCGCGGCGATCCACACGCATGCAAAATCGAATTTTGGCTTGGTTCAGCACGGCGACAAGCCAACGTGCCAGATAACCCCGGTCGAGCAATAGAAGATCATCTATCCGTCTCGATGCGGCAGCGGAAGATTGCAGCATGCGGGGAAGGTTCACGCCCACTCAACTCATCGTCGTGCTCACCTGGAACGTGCCAGACCGAGACATTCTCCATGGCCATTGCAACTACCAAACTGGTCGCGAAGAAGATCTTCGGGCCAAAGGGGAAAAGAACGGGGCGCGACGTAGCGGACAAGCCGCTCAGCAGCGAGTGGAGGCTAAAGAACGTATCGGCCGGGCGCAGAACCTCATACATCAGCCGTTTGACGTAATCGCCCTTCACGAGCTCGCTATTGTGCTGAGTGACTTTGTCCAAATACTTGGTCTCGGGAGAGTTTGGTATAAGAACCCAGCGCTCATGCGGTTCCAAATACTCCACCGCACCGAGCGCCTTACCCTTTTCGTAACCGAGACCCACGATCACGTTGACGGGTAAGTCAGGAGCTGAGGTCCAGCCCGAGAATGTGTAGTTCAACGGTTCGACCGCGCGATTCTGCCCGGCCCAGTCTTCTGGAGGAGGCGAGAAACACGCAAGCGAATAGTAGATGGAAAGGTCGACCGCTTTTTTTGCCGAGACGTTCTTGATCTCAGCAAACAGCCGGCCTATCGCGGTCCGGGATAAGCACGAGACATCGACGTGGATCTCGATGGATGGCTTCTCGTCGTCTGCGGCAGCACGGGTATTTAATGCATTGATGGCGTGATCGAGGGTGCAGATCGGGAAATGCTCTTCCTCAAATTTACTGAGGAATAACGAATCAGTCGAACACAGGCCTTCGCATACAGCGATGAGCTCGGGTGCCTCAGCCTTCTTGAAATATGGAAAGAAGGTAGAGAACCGGGGTTTCCTGCCTGCAGCCAATACGATCATCGCGCCCGGGCCGATGTCGATGTCGTCCTGGCTCTTTGAGCGGTCAATCAGCCGCTGGCTAAGGTTGGAGATATGCGTATTGTTGTCCATGCTAGAAAAGTTCCCCTTGGTCGCGTGCTAACAGCGACGAAGTCGTGGGCATCAGGTCTACCGAACGCTCTCCGCCTTTTATGATTCGTGACAAGCCAATCGCCTTGGACGACCGGAGTGGTAGCTGGAACACCGGCGCCAGCAAATAGGCAATACGGAGCCGTTTCCCGCGCAGCGACGTATAGCCGCCGACCGAATCGGGCGGGTCGTAGCACACGAGCGCGCCGTGATTGAGTGCGATCCGCAGGCAGTTTTCGATATCCGGGCTGATGTCTTTATCCACATTGAAGGACATATGCGGGTCTTCGCCGAACGGTTCCAAGACAATTTGTCGGTGGAAGTAGTCTCCTACCTTCTTTATAAGCGCATAGATTGGCTGCGTCGTTTGCAGGACCTCGAATTGTTTCGTAGCAGCCGTTTTCAGCATTTCGGCAAACCCATGTGCCATGGACAGAACTTGCTCCTGCTGATAAGACGCGGGCACGGGAAGCTGGGACGATGGTGTCAAGTTTGATGTCACACGCGTCATGATCCCCATCAGCCAGCGCGGATTGCCTTCGCTCATGGCCGAGATGGCAAGCCATCCGTAGTAAGCGGAGTTGTATGCCTTGCCGCCGCGCTTTTGGCCTTCTGCTGACTTGGAACGGTAGGCGTTTCTGAACGCAACGACCGGCGCAATCTTGCGAATCGTGTTTCCGTTCCTAGCGCTGGGGCGTGGATCGAGCGCGGTAGGATCGATGCCTTTACGTTCGAGATATTCCTTGAAAGAAACGTCCTTTTCCGCCAACTCTTCGAACATTGATCGCCAGATTTTGGCCTTTTTGCTGGCCGCAGTCTGATCGGCGGCATCTTCTGCCGGCTCATCAAATTTGAGCTCTTTCTGCGCGTCTTCTTCCTCGTCAACGATGCCGAAGATGGACTCACCTAGGACATCCTCAGGACGTCGACCTTGCAAGAAATCCTTCGTTGCCACGCGAGCCGCAAAGACCCGGTTGCAGAAGTCGTCGGCCTGCTTCTTTTCCGAATACCAGAGTTCGGTGATTCGGAAATCATTCCTGTTGTCCGGCGGGGTGTCGGTATCCAGTGTGATGAAGGTATGCGGTCCACAAGGCGCCAAGGCCACCTTCAGCAGCAGCTTTTGCGATCCAGCCCGAATGCTGGCCAGGGCGAGCTTTTGCAAGCATGCAGGCGCGACCTCAAACTCGTCCAGAAGCAAGGCCCAGATACCGTCTTCCTCACCGGCAAGTTCGTCGAAAATACTCAGCGCACGCGCTGTCGCATCGAGCACAGGCAGCCCCACGTACGGGATGTGCTCGGTTAAGTCCTTTATCCTCGGGTTGGGCAGTGAGCCGACCAGGCGGGCTTTTTGCTTGAGCTGCAATAGCCGCTCGCTCAACGCAAGGGAAATTCCGCGGAGCGATACTGATCGGGGTTCCAGCTTCCAGAGCTGCGAGATCGAAACGACCAGCTCTTCAATCTTGTCGGCAAGGATCGTGGCGGAACGATAGGGCTGCGCCTGACCTGGTTGCTTCGTGATCCTGCCTTGCATCGTGTTGATCGTTGCCAGAAATACGTTTGTCGCGAAGGCTGCTTCGGCGACAAGCTCGAAGCAGGCATTATCCAGATTGCCATCGCCGAGAGAGCTGATCATCCCACCCCATGCGATATCGGCCGGAACGTAGATGCCAGTGTAGTTGATGTTTGCCTTGTACTCAGCCGCCTCGGGTGCGCTCCAAGCGCGTAACGCGTTTGGACTCAGCATCTTGAGCAGCGTAGTCTTTCCGCTACCGCGCGGCCCAATGAGCAGGCTATTCCACTGGCCCGCCAGCTCGGAGAACTTCCGTGAGGCGACAAAGGTTTTGGCGATCTCTTCATAAGACATCGCTTTTGCATTGAATGGCGCCAAGAAGGGTACTGCACTCATGATTTCGCCACCGCGTATTCAACCCAGTCACCTTCGTCGTTCGGCGTAATCGCACGCAGATGTCGCGTACGCAGCCGTTCCGAGAGCCAATTTAGATCTTGGGGGGTTAAGAAATTCAGTTCAGGATAGTGCCAAACCACTTCGTGCCAGTCACAAGGCGGAGCGACGTTTTTCGCGATATCGGCAGCGAGCTGATTCAAGGATTGGCGATATCCGAATCCGCAACCGTCATAGACCCCACCACCTTTCCGAGTGGCACGTTTCCAGCCAACCCCTTCAAACCAATCCCAGGCTCTGATCGTCCCGCGAATTTCGTCGTGATTCGAAATGTCGATGTTCAGTAGGTAGAACTGATTTCGTCGCCCCTCGCTGGTAGCTTCCATGCGCGCCGCTAAACTGGCAGCCGAAAAGATGATAGGGGAGGCCTGCCCTCCCTGGGCATAGCTCACGTGTCCATGGTGTTTGTGTCCATGGATTATCAGCCATGCGCCATGCTGCTCCAGCCGCTTCAGAACCTCTTGCCCATTCTTCAAGGCATCGAGCGCACCAAGCTTGAGATAGGCATGCACTGCGGGTGGGTGGTGCATGACACATATGCTGGTTTTGGGTGAGGGGTCTCGCTTGAGCGCCTTTTCGAGCATATCGAGCGACGACTCCGGAAACGCCGAAGTCTCATAGGCAACGAGCTCGTTGCCATGTTCGCAACAGCTGTTGATGACGAGGACGCGATACCGATCGTTGGTGTGCAAGACGAATGACGCACCGAAGTACTGTGTCCGAAACTCGATATGAGCGTCTTCGTCTGCGGAGGTGTTGACGATCGGATAGATCGGCTTGAGCATTTTCAAGCCTTCGAATATCCCGGTGCTGGATTGAAGGTGGCGAAAATCCTCCTCGATCAGCTTCGCCATACCCCGGGAACGCACATCATGGTTTCCCGTGGCGCATATTAAAGCGCCAGCCTTCAACATCAGGCCCAACTCGTTCAGATTTGCCCATCCCGTCGTGAGCCCGGTATCGTCCGCTGCAACGGTGACATCGCCTGGGCACATCAGGAGGTCGGCGGTAATTTCATACTCGTCGACGAGCGCCTTCAAATCCGCCCAGGGATTGGTGTTCGGGCTGGGGCAATACAGTTTTCCGTCTTTGGTGATCTTGTTGTGGGACGGTGATGAATGTTCTGCGTCCGCCTCGAAGACGAAAAAGTGGGGGTCGCTAATGACGGCGACCGTTAACGTGTTAGATGAAAGCTCTCCCCCTGCCATCTTGTAATATTTTCATTTGTCTAAGCGCCAATCATAATTGGAAACGAGGATTTCGTCAGCGGTGCGACGGTCCTGCGCGAAGCCCGCGACATTGCGCGCCACTTTCAGGTGCTTCACATGCCAGCCTTGTAGGCGTTGAAGAAGCCCGGGCGAGGGAGAATAGGACAGTAGTATTTGCACATCTCTCGCCGAAGCGTCAAGGAGGGCTTCGGCCAAGCGATCCTCGTCATTTTCACGGAAGGCACCTACGCCATACTCGCCGCGATCACGCTGGCCCTGCAATGCATAGGGCGGATCCAGATAAAGAAAATCCCCAGAGTTGGTTTTCGCAACAACCTTTTCGAAGTCATCATTCATTAGGGTTGCGGCCTTCAGCCGCTTCGAGAAATCTCTGAAGACTTCCCAACTGGGCACGTACAAGTGCCCATAGCCGCGGGACACATTGAAGCGTCCCTGCCGGTTGGTCCGATAAACCCCGTTGAAGCAGAACCGATTGAGATAAACGAATCGAGCCGCCCGATCCAAGGGCTTCAACGAACCCGCATCTTGGGAGCGCAGGTCGTAGTAGAAGGACTCTTCGAGTGGCATATTGGAAACGCGGTTCCATACGGCCCGGGGGTGGGCACGGATATTCTCGTAAGTCTCAATGAGGTCTGCGTTGATGTCGCTCAAGACGGCCTTGCTGGGATCTAGCTTAAGGAACAGGACGGCCGAACCAACGAAGGGCTCCACGTAACGCTTGAATGTGCTCGGTGCTGCCGAACTCAATACCGGTAATAGTTTTTTTTTACTTCCGGCCCAACGCAATATCGGTTCCGCCATAAATCCCCCTGCCCGATTGTAATCGACCTTGACGCTTTAACGGGAATACACCGGCTACTGGTCGTTTAACGGATTTAGAGGCGATGGCCGTTTGCTGGCAGCATATATCCATAAGTTAAAGATGGTTATTCAACGAAGTAGAGGTTTAGAAACGCATGTTTCCAAGCGGCTTGTGCTGCAGGCATATTACGTCGTTGAATTGCCCCGGATTTCGTAGTGACAGTGAAGTCTGATTTGCGTCCGAAACCGGCCGCTCAGTTCTGGTTCGCTAAACGACGGGAAAGGCCGATCAACCGACGAAGGTCCGAGTACTCATTGGACGGCGTACGTTTGCGCTAAAGCACCCTCTTGTGTTCTCGCGACAGGCTTTTACGTCCTTGGCACATGGGTGAGGCTTCACGTACTTATGATGACGCGATTCTGAAAATGCTTTTAGAATTGTGTTTTTTTGCCCCATCATCCACGCAACCCGCCATGGCAAACGTCGCAAAACTATTATTGCTTCAAGGTGGCAAATGCTTTTACTGCGGGAATAGGCTCGCGCTTGAAGATGCCACGATAGATCATGTTCTTGCTAAAGCACTTGGTGGGGACAATTCAGAGGCCAATACCGTTGCATGCTGTCACTCGATCAATCAGGTGTTTGGACATGCCACCCCAAAGGAAAAACTGACAGCGATCATCAATGCAGGCGGAAGGATTGATTGTCCTCCCAAGCCTGCAAAAAAGGCTCTGCCGGTAGAGGCCACCATACCCACGCAAGAACCGATACAACCAGTGCCGCCAGCAGTCCTTCTGCAAAAGCAGCTGCCAAAACCCCAGCCTGCTCAAAAAGCCACAGCAAAATCAGCGTCCCCCAAACCGACAAAACAAAAAACCGCCCCCGAGAAAAAACCTTCTGAATTGCGCAAACCGCTTCAAGAAGCTTTCCACGCTGCAGCAGCGGTCAACGGTGGGGGTAAGGCGCTACTGACCATTGTGAGCCTTGAGCTACGCAAAAGAGTTCCAGGTTTTGTCGTCAAACGCTATGGGGAAAAAACATTTGCCAGACTCATCACGGTACTTGGGTATCGGGTCGACAAGGATTGGTGCTCACCACAAAAATTGGCTGCGGTCTGATTTCCGTGATTGACCTGAATGTGAGCCACAAATTGAATAAATAAAGCGCAGCTAGCGAAAAGGGATAACTATGAACGACCATGAAAAACTCGTCGCGAATACTGCGCAGTTTTTCACGTTGCACTGGGGAGTATGTAGCGATATCCCTCAATGGGATTTTTCTTGGCAATGGTGTAATGCAGTGCCGAACTACCAATTGGGAGGGGTCTATGCGTTATTTAGCGGCGACACTCTGCAATACGTCGGTCTCGGCAGCAGTGTAGGCGGGGGAATTTATAAGGACCATGGAATCAGCCGTCGGTTGCTTGCTCACGTATTAAAGAGCGCGCCAGCGGATGCCTCCGTCAGCTACGAAGCTCAAGATCGGTGGAAAGCCCTCCAGGTCGACCTGGTGGCAACGATTGGATTTCCAACTGAATACAGCTATCTGGCCAGCGCGCTGGAAGACTACCTCATTGGCAGGCTTAGTCCCCCTGAAAATCGACTTAAGCGACAGTTTGCTCCAGCAGTCGCTGGTAATTAAGAAATAGAGAAGGAATCGTCATGATCGGACGGTCGGCGGCATGACTAGCGAACGGCAAGGCACGCCCCACTGCTGCCGATCAAGCGCGCAAAGCTTCAACGGCGGGTATCGGAGTGGAGCAGTCGCTTAGGGGACCTACCAACTGACTCCATATCGGCCAAAGCAGTCTCTTGGGGTCGGCTAGGAAATTGACCGCTAACATTACCTAAGCGGCCAGAAAAAAACACGGTGCAAGTTCATCGGTATTCAGTTTTGGTAAACGCTACTCCAGTCAATGATGACCCAAGTCCTTCTCGTTCACTGACGGTAGGGTCAGGGCATCCTCGACACCCCAGTCTCCCCATAAATACCAATCCTCACCAAGCATCTCGGCGGGGTGCTGAGTACGACCCGATCCGTTTCCACACTTCAAACTCTTCGCGGGGCAATATTTATCGCAGCCCCAGCAGATTCGTTCCGGATGCTTCGGGTGTAAAGGAAAGGTTTTCGCCACTTAAGCCTCGTGATTAAGAAGCAAGGACTAAGTTGCACACGTACGCGTCACAGGATCACACGTTCCACGTTCAGTTCGCAGCTCCCAAAATCCCCCGTTCCCGGCCGGCAGGTATTGTAATTTTTGCTGAATGGATGGCTCGTTTAGGACTGACTCCCATTCCTGAAGGGATAGCTCGAAGGCAGAAGTGATCTCTACAGTTGCTGCGCGACCAACGTTTTCCACAAAATTAAGGATGCTCTCTGTTGTTTTTTCTGGCGGAGTCGCCTGCAACTGACCTTCAGACAACGACGAGATCACCGCACTAAAACTGTTGAAACTCTGGTATCCCCTAAGCATCAATTCTTTACTTCCCCAACGAACCAGAAAGGTCGGGAAGCCTCGAACTCCATAGTAGCGAGTTGTGGCCAAGTCGTTGCGGAAAGCTTGTGCGGCACTATCGTTATCGAGATGACTGATGAAGGCAGCCACATCGACACCAACTTCGTTGGCCAACTCGATCAAAACCTCTCGCCTGCCAGTTTCACGAGCCTCAGCAGCTGACGCCTCGCGGACACGGCGCAGGAATTTCGAGGCCAATTCAGAGTTACATAGCTCGACTGCCTTGTACGCGATGTTCTGTGAATAGGTGGACACCGTGTCTTTGCTGAAAAGACGAAAGCCCTCAATTTGTACTGGCATACCGTGTCTTGCAGAAGCGTCCAGCCAATGACGTGCTATTTGGGCGTTAGATTTCTCCGGATCACCACCGATTGCATTGGCACTGTCGTAAAATTCGCGGATATCTTCAACCAGTCCGCCCATAACCGGCGTAATGCGAATCTGGTTTCCATACCAAACCTGGAGTTTTCGTAACACGGGCTCACTTCCCCAGCACCAAGTGCACACGGGGTCGGTGAATGCGACGATTTCAATCTGCTGTTGGCTGTCCATACTTATATTCTCGGTATGTTTGGGGTCTAGGATAGGCTCGCTAACAACGATCACCCCCTAGTCAAATCTCAGCGGTAAAAGTGCGATTCTTTATTCACCGTCCGAGACGAAAGGAAGAGCCCCTCAACAACTTTGAGGGGCTCTGAGACTTACGCTTTCAGCGAAGGCATCAAGACCTGAATCAGTTGCTGCCCTTCCGGGGTAATCCAGCTACCTGCCAGTTCAGCAATCAACTGGTTGGTACTGGTCAGCGTGACACCGGCGCGTTCCATCCGGCGCAAGGCGATGTCGTCGGCGATTTTGGTCGGCGAACCACCTGCATCCGCCACGACCTGCACTTCAAAACCTTCGCGCACCAGGCTCAGTGCCGGGTAAACCGTGCACACGTCGTTGGTAACGCCAGCGATGATCAGTTTCTTGCGGCCGGTAGCTTTGACGGCTGCGGCAAAGTTCTCGTCATCCATGGCATTCACAATGCCGAATCGTTTGACGCGGGCGGCAAACTGGGCCGGCAGGATGGTTTCCATTTCGCTCAGCAGCGGACCCTGGGCATACTCTTCCATGCTCGAGGTCAGGACGACCGGCATCTTCAAAATCTGGGCCGTTTGCGCCAGCATCAAGGCATTCATCTTCATTTCTTCGAATGACGTCGAATGCACCCAGCTCATGGTGCCAACCTGATGATCGATCAACAGCATGGCAGCGTTATTAGCGTTAAAACCTTCGTAGCTCATCGTTTTCTCCTTGAGGAATATAGAGGCGGACTGCCCCTTAAAATGGGACTGTGAATCAATCCCAATAACTTAAATCGTTCCAAAATCACCGCGCTGGTAGGCGGCAATCCTGTCTGCAAGAGTGTCGGCAGATGCCAACGCCATTGGGCCTTGCCAATGCACCGGCTGCCGCAACGGTGTGCCGGAAAACACGACGACCTTTGCATTGCCATCCTTGGCCCGTAGTGCAATTTCGCGAGACGAGGCCTGTGCCGGAAAGACGGGCAAGCGCGGGTCGTTGGCATCGAATGCCTGACCTTCGATCACGGTGGTGCCGAAGATCGGCATGATGAAAGTGCTCTGACCTTGGGGAACTGGTACGAGTAGACTAGCGTCATCATCCAGCGAGATATCCAGCAGGCGAATTTCGGTTGGCGGATGCAAGGGGGAGTGCGCCTCAGCAAAGCTCCCCAACGGCACGCGAATTTTTGCACCGGGCAAATGCACCACCGGCACATCGTGTGGCTCAAGGCTGAGCGCAAATGGTTCTGCGCCCTGTTTTTGCACCGCCAGATTCACGAAGATTTGCAGCATATGCACGGTCTTGCCAATGACGGCAGGAACCTCGTCATGAACGACACCCCGGCCAGCGGCCGTCCAGTGCAGACCACCAGGCTGGATCAAATTGCGCGTACCCAGCGAATCTCGATTGTTGACGCCTGTTTCAGAGTCGAGAAACAGGTACGAGACCGCAGAGAAGCCAGCGTGGGGATGTGTGGCAAAGGTTGCCGCGCTCATCCAGGCATGATCGACCCCGAGGAAAGGGTCAATCGGTTCGGCCATCTCGCCACCCCGTAAGGAGTAAGCCCGAAAGCCGCTGCCGATATTCATGCGATGTAATTGGGCGATATCGTTCATGACAATGGTCCTTAATTAGCTTTTGTTTAGCTCAGTGACGGATAGTCGATGTAGCCTTCTGCGCCAGGTGAATAGAACGTGTTTTTATCCGGGGTATTGAGCGGGGCTCCTTGGCGGAAGCGCTCAGGCAGATCAGGATTGGCCAGGAAGGCACCACCAAATACAGTTGCATCAGCGCGCTTATCCGAAAGCACGGCTTCAGCACCGGTTTGGTCAAGACCGCCACCCATCAGATAGGCACCGTTAAAGCGCGGGCGCAGCAGGGCGTGGTAATCGACCTTGGCACCGAACAGCGCAACGTGCAGGTAAGCCAGATTCAGGTCACGTAGTTGATCGACCAGATAGGTGTAGGTTTCCTGCGGATTGGCATCCGTGATGTCGTTGAAACCCATTTCCGGCGAAATCTTGATGCCGACGCGATCCCCGCCAACCTCGGCAACCATGGCTGCCAGAACATCCAGCACGAAGCGGGCACGGTTTTCTACCGAACCACCGTATTGATCCTGGCGCTGGTTGCTGCCCGACGACAGGAATTGCTCAGGCAGGTAACCCGAAGCGGTGTGCAGCTCGACACCATCAAAACCAGCATCAATGGCACGACGCGTTGCCAGGCGATACTCATTGATCACACCAGCGATCTCGTCCAAGGTCAGCTCGCGAGGGGTAACGAACTCCTCCATGCCTGCCCCGGTCCAGGTTTGGCCGGCCGGCTTGATGGCGGAAGGCGCAACCGGCTGCGCTTGGTTCGGCAGCATGGATGGATGCGAAATGCGACCACAATGCATGATCTGCATAAAGATACGGCCACCTTTGGTATGAACCGCCTCGGTCACCTTTTTCCAGACAGCGATTTGTTCATCGGTCGCGATGCCCGGAGTGCGTACATAACCCTTGCCCATGGCTGACGGGAAGACACCTTCGGTAACGATGAGGCCAGCACTAGCGCGCTGGGCGTAATAGGTGACAACGAGGTCACTCGGAATGCCGTTGTCGTCGGCGCGAGAGCGGGTCATCGGGGCCATGACCAGGCGATTGGGCAACGTGTAGCGACCGATTTGAACAGGGGTGAAGAGTGGGCTCATGGTGTGTTCCTCCGTTGGTTAGCGTGTGGGAGCATCTTCTTCCAACCTGATTTCAAGATAAAGCCGGTAAAATCGAAATCACTGATCCACTGACGGAGCAATCAAGATGGAACTTTTGAATGACATGGCCTTGTTCGTCGAAGTAGTCAAGGCCAAGGGATTTCGGCATGCCGCCGAGGCCGTTGGGATTCCGAACTCAACGGTTTCACGGCGCATCAGTTCCCTGGAGAAAGCGATCGGACTACGCTTGCTGCACCGGACAACCCGCAGAATCGAACTGACCGAGGCTGGCCAGATCTATTTCGAGCGCTGTAAACGTATTGTCGATGAGGCCAAGCTGGCGCATGAACAACTGGGGGAGTTGCTGGCTCAGCCGAGTGGTGTATTGCGCGCTTCCCTGCCGGTCGATTTCGCCAATATCTATCTGGCACCGCTGATCGCCGAATTCGCCCGGCGCTATCCCGGTATCAGCTTCGATTTCGACCTGACACCTCGCCTGGTCGATCTGGTATCAGAGCCTTTCGATGTCGCCATTCGTATGGGCACGCCACAAAATTCCAATCTGTACGCTCGGCAATTGGCCAATCTTGACTGTTACCTCTATGCATCCCCGCGCTACCTCGAACAATTTGGCGAACCATCGCACCCGTCTGACTTGGCACAGCATGAATGCCTGGGTTTCCGGACAGGAAAGCCGAGTTCATGGTTACTTCGGAAGGGAGATGAGTCGATTGAAGTCTCTGCGAGCGGGCGGTTCCAGCTCAATAGCGTCGGCCTGATCAGGCGACTGGCAACGCTTGACCAGGGAATAGCACTGATGCCAGCCGAGATTGTCGCGGAGGACGTGACTCAGGGACGCTTGCGACGCGTGCTACCGGACTGGGAGGGACCTGCGACCCCGGTTTATGCGATGACCGAAACGCGTCTGTTACCTGCCAAGACGCAACGTTTCATCGAGTTTTTGCGGGAGCGCCTTAGCGCCCATAAGCTCGCATGAACGTGTCTACGACCACTTCAATCCAACGTTCGATCTGAGCTTTTGTCGGCGGAGAATCCGGATGTGTCAGGGAATAAAGCTGCGGCTCACTGCGCACCATGTTCATAAACACTCTTGCCGCTTCCTCGAATTTCAGATCACCTAAATCGACCTCACTTGAAGCGGAGGCACTGGCAAGATGATCGGCCACCATGGATGTAATGACGCTCGGCCCCGCCATATAGAAGGTCTGAGCCAAGGTTGGAAAACGCGGACCTTCCGAAACGATGATCCGGTGCAAAGCCAGCCCTGACGGAGAAAGCACGATCTCCAGATAGGTCCGAGCCAAGGCGGTCAGGGTTACCTTAAGTTGGCCGGGGCAGAATTTAATGGCCCGTACTGTCTCGGCAAAAGTTCTGCATTCAGCCTCGACAACCGCCACGAACAATGCCTCTTTGTTCGCATAGTGCGCATAGACCGTCGATTTTGATACCGCCGCTTCTCGCTGAATCATGTCCGTTGTTGCGCTACCAAAGCCATACGTCAGGAAGATTTTTCGAGCGGCACGTAAGACAGTGTAAGCCTTGCTTCCTGGCTCGCCCTCGGCCGGGGAAGAGATGCTGCAAGCCGTATTGGTGTTTGCCATAGATAAAAATCCTGATTTGTATTTTGACATCGGCGATGTTCGTGATTATAGTTCAGTACCGAGCGGTACGGTACTGAACAAAATTAGTATTTGTTATCGCCCACGCTGTGTGCAAACAGGTCAGCCTCAACGGGCTTTTTTTTAAGACTGAATCGAACCGGGCGGTACGGTACAGCTCGGCGCGGCATGCTAGGTCACCCTGACAGGATGTAAATATGAAATCCAAACCGGAGATGTTCCTCTCGAAAAATGCCCTACGAGGGACGCTTGGCATGCTGGCATGCATCGCAACGCTGACGGGGTGCTCGGTTGGTCCCGATTTCCTGCGGCCAGTTAGCACACTCGACGGGGTTAAATTACAAGCGAGGTCTGATTACACAAGTAGTTATCCAACCTCTGCAACCACCGTGCCTGCCCATTGGTGGGCCTTATTCAATGACAACATTTTGGCAGAGCTTGAAGAGAAGGCTTTTGCTGCCAATCTTGACCTCCAAATCGTATCCAGCCGAGTGGAACAAAGTCGTGCCCAACTCGGGATCACCGCTTCTGAACTACTGCCCAGTTTGGGGTTGGGTGCAAGCTATGCCAGAGAGGCCCTCAGCGAACACGGGAAATTTGCAGCACTCGGTGCGCCGACCACGCCTTCAAACTTCTATCAGCTTGGCTTTGATGCGAGTTGGGAACTCGATCTGTGGGGCCGGGCCCGGCGCGCTAAAGAAGGCGCGGCGGCCGCTCTGGAAGCAACAATCTACGAACGCGAAGCAGCCAAGGTCAGCCTATCCGCAGAGGTAGCCAGAACCTATCTCCAGTTGCGTGGCACCCAGTCTCAGCTCGAGATCGCCGACCAAAACAAAGTAATCGCCGAACATGCACTCCGCCTGGCAGAAAGTCGGGAACGAAACGGCGTTGCGACACGTTTTGAGACCGCTTCTGCTCGTGCACAACTGGCGACGATCAATGCCACGGTTCCCGAACTAACCCAACGCCGCAACCTACTGATGAATGCGCTGGCATTGTTGTTAGGGGCAGAACCCCGCGCTCTGGATGAGCAATTGCGGCGGGCAATCCCCTTGCCGTCACTCCCCGAGTCAGTCCCGGTTGGTCTTTCATCTGAACTCGCTCGACGCAGGCCGGATATTCTGCGTGCCGAAGCACAGCTCCATGCGGCGACAGCTAGCATTGGCGTGGCAAAGGCCGACTTTTATCCCCGCATTGGACTCAAGGGCAGGATAGGTGTCGAGGCCTGTGAGCGTAACGACCTAAGTAGCTGGGACTCACGCTTCTTTTCCGTAGGTCCAACGATCTACCTGCCTATCTTTCAAGGTGGGCAATTGGTGCAGCGACTTGCCTTGAACGAAGCAAAGCAAAAGACTGCGGCGCTGGCTTATCGACAAACTGTGCTCCAGGCCTGGCATGAAGTAGACAATGCCCTCGACTCGTGGGCCGCACATCAGCGCCAGCACGCCGAGCTGTTAGTGTCTTTTGAGCAGAATCGGCAGGCCCTGCAGGTTGCCGAGCGCGGCTACCGAGAAGGTGCGTCCGACTACCTCAGCGTGCTGACAGCACAGCGCAATCTACTGGCCAGCCAGACAAGTCTGAATTCCAGTGCAACAAATGCCACCCTCACCTTGGTCAATCTGTACAAAGCATTGGGCGGTGGCTGGAGCACAGAGGGCATAAACGTCAATAACGAAAAGTCGGTCTCCGCCCCTGAGGCTACCCAAGGCTTATCGGTCGCGTTGTCATCGAACAAGACCGGGAAAGAGGCAACCCAATGAGCCACAGCCACGCGCAGGCACATCCGCACAACGCGCCAGGAGCACACCCACCTCCTCAGCTTTCCTTGAAAGCGATTGCCGGACTCAGCGGCATCTTCATCGCTGCCATGATGGCAGGGCTGAATAATCGGGTTGGCGCCCTAGGACTGGCTGATATTCGCGGCGCTCTGGGTTTTGGCCTTGATGATGCCTCCTGGATCACAACCGCCTATACCGTCGGTGAGTTGGTTGCCACGCCCTTCGCCACCTGGTTCGCCATCACGCTATCGGTGAGACGTTTTCATCGGCTGATGGTAACGATTTGTGCGCTGATCGCCGCCGTCCTGCCATTCGTGCACAACCTGAACCTGCTGATATTTTTGCGCTTCCTGCAAGGGATGAGCAGCGGTGCATTGATTCCGATCCTGATGATGGCGGCACTGAAGTTCCTTCCCCCAAGCATTCGGTTACATGGTCTGGCGCTTTATGCGATGACCGCCACCTTTGCACCAAACGTTGCCATTTGGCTTGCTGGGCAATGGACGGATGGCCTGGCCCAGTGGCGCTGGATTTACTGGCAGATTATCCCGATCAGTTTTGTTGCCGCTTCCCTAACGGGATGGGGATTGCCGCACGAAAAAATCTTGACGGTGCGTTTCAAGGAGGCCAACTGGTTTGGGATGCTCCTGGGGTCTATCGCCCTAGCACTTATCGCCATTGCACTCGATCAAGGTGTGCGTCTGGACTGGTTCAACTCACCGCTGATCACGGTTTCTTTGCTGGCAGGACTGACGTTTCTGGCGATTTATCTGCTGACCGAGTGGTTCCACCATGCGCCATTCCTCAAGCTGCAACTGCTTGAGCGACGAAACCTGTGGCTCGGCTCAAGTATTTTCGTTGCCTTGTTGGTGACGCTGTCCTCGGGGTCACAGCTACCGTCGAACTACCTGGCAGCAATCCAGAACTACCGCCCGATGCAGACGGCTCCCATTGGATTGTTGATTGCTTTGCCTCAGCTGGTGCTGGGGTCCGTTGTGGCGCTGGTCCTGTATCAGAAGTGGGTGGATTCACGCCATGTCTTTGCACTGGGACTCACGCTGATTGCCTTGGCATGTTTCTCAGGCGCTCAGCTCACGACGGAATGGAATCGAGAGCAGTTTGTCGTTACGCAACTTTTGCAGGCGCTTGGCCAGCCGATGGCCATCGTTTCGCAGTTGTTCCTGATGACCAGCGTCGTTCACCCGACTGAAGGTCCCTATTTTTCCGGGACGATCAACACCCTGCGTGTATTCGGCTCACTCATCGGTGGAGCGGTACTCGGACAGGTGCTCGCAGTGCGCGGCCGATTTCATTCAGAAATGCTCCTCGATCATGCGGCGCTAGTCAGCAACTCGCTTCCCGAGCCTGTGGATCCATCACAGGTCATAGCGATCATCGCTCAGCAATCATTGGTGCTTTCAGTCGCCGATGCATACCGAGTGCTAGGTGCTCTGGCGCTCGTGCTGGTTCCGCTGGTGCTTCACCTGACTTACATCCCAGCGCCTGACCTCAATGCTGCGCCACCTCAACCATCCCCTTCTCCTCACGGATAAATCACCATGTCCCTACCGAAAAAAGCAAAGATCACTGTTGCCGTGGCACTTCTTTCAGTGCTGGTTGGTGGCACTTACTTCCTCAATCGCCACGAATCCAGCGACTCAACCCAAACGACGGATGATGCCTATGTCGAGGCTGATTTCACGACCGTAGCACCGCAGGTATCGGGCAACGTGAGCCGTGTTCTCATCGAAGATAATCAGGTGGTCAAAGCAGGAGACTTGCTGGTCACAATCGATGATCGTGACTTCGTCGTTGCCGTCGAGGCAGCCAAGGCCCAAGTGGCCAGTGCAGAAGCCAATATTGCCAGCTTGCAGGCTCAGTTAGTCCGTCAGGATTCGACCATTCATCAGGCCAACGCAATTGTGGCCGCGGACGAAGCGAACCTGAAACTGGCCCAGGAAAATCTGAAACGCTATCGCAATCTGGCCTCAGACGGATCGGGCACCGTGCAGGCGTTGCAGCAAGCTGAAGCACAACTCGGTACCCAGCAAGCCAGTTTGGAAAAAAATCGCGCAGGTCTGCTGGCCGCACGTCAGCAGATCGATATTCTGAAGGCCGACCTTGAGAAGGCAAAAGCCGCACTCGCCCAAGCCAAGGCAGGCCAGGAGGCAGCAGAGCTAAAACTTTCGTACACCCGGATCACCGCACCCGTTGATGGCACGATTGGCCAGAAATCCGTGCGGATCGGTGGCTTTGTTAATGCGGGGAAGCCTCTCTTGGCGGTCGTTCCACTTGATGCTGTCTATATAACGGCCAGTTTCAGGGAAACCCAGTTGGCACATGTTCAGGCTGGCCAGGCAGTGCAAATCAAGGTTGATGCTTTGCCGGGAGAAATTCTGCAAGGAAAGGTTGAAAGCCTGAGTCCTGCCAGCGGGGTTAGCTACTCACCCATCGCACCACACAATGCCACAGGCAATTTCACCAAAATTGTTCAACGTCTGCCTGTGCGCATCAGTATCAACCTCAATCAGACGGCAGCCTCTAAATTGCGTGTAGGGATGTCGGTTACTCCAACAATCACAATTCAGTGACAACAATCAAATCAGGAGAAGCAGATCATGTCTAAAGGAACAGCTGTTGTAACAGGGGCAGCCAATGGGATTGGACAGGCTTATGCCGAACGTCTTGCCGCGGACGGCTTCGATATTGCTGTAGCAGATGTTGTTGATGCCGAAGCTACGCGAAAAATTGTCGAAGCTACCGGCCAAAAATTCTATGCGGCCATCGTCGATGTAACCTCGCCAACTTCCACGCAGCAATTCGCCGCTGACGTCAGCACCAACATGCCTCCGGTAGTCGCGCTCATCAATAACGCCGGCATCTATCCGTGGAAGTCCTTTGAGGACACCGACTATGAAACCTGGCGCAAGGTGATCGGTGTCAACCTCGATGGCGCGTTCCTTATGTGCAAAGCTTTTGTTCCGGGTATGGTTGCACGCAAAATCGGTCGTATCGTCAATGTTGCTAGCAGCACGTTCTGGTTGAACGCTCCAGATATGACGGCCTACATCGCTAGCAAAGGCGGGGTTATCGGATTTACACGGGCACTGGCAAGCGAAATCGGTGCATCCGGTGTGACCGTTAACGTCATTGCGCCAGGCCTGACCAACACTAAGTCGATGCGCGGCATAAATGAAGAGATTTTCGACTATCTGCCGAAGCAACAAGCGATTCCTCGAATGATCGAACCTCAAGACCTGGTGGGTGTTGTTTCGTTCCTCTGCTCCTCAGATTCCACCTTCGTAACAGGTCAAACTATCGTGGTAGATGGCGGCCAAGTGAGGGCATAAAGCCGCCTTCCCATTTCTCTCTGTCAAACAGTTACCCTGAAAGCGTCAATCGGGCCGTTCCTCTTAACTCTTTCAGGAAGGTATTCATCGGTTATGTCAGGGGGTGCTAATTTGCAAATTTCCATTGCCCTGCCAATCGATGAAACGCAATGGCCTTAGCCAATTATGCGTTTCTCTGCCACCTAAATTGGCGCCGGCCACCTTGGATAAAAATGGAATACTCTCTCCCGGGTTTGCATAGCTGGCGAACGTATTCGCCAGCTCCTAGCGCAGCCCAGGACGCAAAAATAGGCTGGCAATCAAGCTTGTTCTCTTCCTTGAATTCTCAGAGAAACGCCTGTAATGCAGCTAGGAGTTCCAGAGGTTTTTCCTCGGCTGGATAATGACCGCAGTCGGGGATAATGAGCGACTGGACGTTTGACGCCACCGTGCGCAGTTCTCGCTCGACCATGTCGCCGCTGCAAAGGGCTCCAGCAAAAGCCAGGATCGGTAGAGATAGTCGTTTTGCTGCACGTTCCCTGTTTTGCGGGATGGTGGTGTCGAGTGCGCGGTAATACTCGAAGCTGCAGCGAAGTGCCTCAGGATCCTTGAGAAGGGATGCATAGTAGTTTCGCGCGTATTCTGGAATGGCCTCTGGATGTCCCCCTTTTGTCTTGAACTGGTAATCGAAATACATACTTTCCCGCCCTGAAACCAGTAATTCGTTAATCTCTAAAGCGCGATTGAAGTTGAAATGCCACAGAAGATCACTAAGCCAACGGTCGTCACTGATCAGCGGCGGAGATGGAGACAGGCCCGGAATAAGCGCTTCCCCGAGCACTAGACGATCAATGCGGCCCGGCTGATCCGCTGCCATGGCGTACCCTGTCCACATCCCGATATCGTGCCCGACCATGCTGAAGTGCTCGTATCCAAGTGCGGACATTAGGTTGTACATGTCCTTGCCCAAGCTATGAGTGTCAAACCCCGTCTTGGGCTTGGCCGAGAGGCCAACCCCTCGGGGATCTGCGGCAACAACAGTGAAGCGTTCAGCCAAAGGGAGCATCAAATAGCGCCAGGCGAACCAGTTCTGAGGCCAGCCGGCGAGCAGCAACAGCGGTGGCCCATTACCTCCGATGACCGCATGAAAGCGCATCTCCTGCGCCTCAATAAAGTAGCTATCGAAGACATCGGTGAAGTCTGCCGGCAAGCCCGGTGTTTCATGGAGCGAGCCGAAGCCCCGCGGGCGAGGGAGCGCTGATAGTGATTGTTCTGCCATTTTTTTCCTGAAAATAATGTCGCAATAACGTTTGCTGAAAGGGGGATACGCGTCAATAGATCATGCGCTACTGCGGATATCCGGCTTGCCAAGGTAATGCGACCGATACAAATGGGGGTGAAGAGTTAGCGTATAGGGCGATCTTCGGCGGTCGAGTGATGAATCATCATCGGCCAAAGTCCCTTCCCGATAAAGTAGTTAAATCCGAAATGACTGATCCACCGCTGGGGCAATATAAGCGGAACTTTTGAATGGAATGGTTGAGCGCCGAATAGTTAGATACGCGATGCTTCGCTAGCAGGTCTGACCCTGGCACTCGCGTGTGCGCTATGAGCGTCAACACCTAGTCACATGAATTGTGCTTCGCTTGCTGCGTTGCACCTTGTGCATCATGCACGCGCTCGAATTTCAAATGGCCGGTTTCTGCTACGAAGCGGCCGTCTGTTATTGATTAGGCCACCGACTGCTTTGGCCGACGAGCTGAAGTAGACCATCAGGCAGGTTTCGGGGGCGAGCTGCCGCTCGAACAGTCGCAATTCAGAATTGGCGACGGTCCGATTGTGGCCGATTTCTGCTATTTGCTAATCCGCTTGCATTGCGAGTGGAGTGCAATGTTGGCTCTCAAAATCTGCTTCAGGCAGCTTGTGATTGACGCAGGGACAAATGCGGACTGGAGTCCACCGCATCTTTCAGACAACCACTGGCATGAAAGGTCACGACCCGGCGTGCCGTAATTGGAATTTCCTCGCCAGTCTTCGGGTTGCGACCAGGGCGCTCAGGCTTGTCGCGCATACTAAACACACCGAAACCAGCAAGCTTCACGTCTTCTCCACGCTCCAGGCAGTAGGAAATTTCGCTGAAGAAGGCCTCGACCATTTCCTTGGCTTCGCGATTATTGAACCCCACTTGTTCGTAGAGTTTTTGGGCGAGGTCAGCTTTGGTGATGGTCATGATTCAAGGGCATCTTCGGAGGGCAAGATTTTACCCGACCAAGTGTCTTGCCCCATTTCTCTACCGGCACTTCTGGCGAGCTTTCCTGAGCTTTCTGCACTCCCATGGCGGCATGGGTTCAGGTTCTTGCCATAGTCCGA
>Ga0316604_10001418_pt1 | contig 21381 bp, 16 predicted proteins | sample OWC_soil_day20_C_FD_207650 | JGI IMG/M metagenome (GOLD analysis project Ga0316604, IMG submission 207650) | Wetland soil microbial communities from Old Woman Creek delta, Ohio, United States - OWC_soil_day20_CT | ecosystem: Environmental > Terrestrial > Soil > Wetlands | place: USA: Ohio...
ATTGTATCTTTCGTCGAAAACCACAAATCTTGCTTTTGGTCTAAAGCATAATTAAAACAAGCTCTAGCAAAAGATTGTATTGAGTGATCGAGGTTATGCATACCTTGAATTACACCAGGGCCATCAAAAGCATGGATTGTTTGAGACGAAACCTCACCGAAATCACTTGTGAAAACAAGCTCAGCCTTCCCTTTGCCTTTAACCCTATATTCAACATTCCTATATATATCACCATAGGCATGTCTGGCGATTGTAATTGGTTTCCTCCACGTTTTAACAAAAGGTTTAATGCTGTCAACAATAATAGGAGTCCTAAAAACTGTTCCATCCAAAATAGCCCTGATTGTACCATTCGGACTTTTCCACATTTGTTTCAGATTATATTCCTTTACCCGATCTGCGTTTGCAGTAATCGTTGCACACTTGACACCAACACCATACTTTTTTATAGCCAGCGCCGATTCTTCTGTTACTTTGTCCTCAGTCTTGTCTCTGCATTCAAGGCCAAGGTCATAGTATTCAGTTTTTAGTTCTATATATGGGGTCAATAGAATGTCCTTAATCATTTTCCAGATGATTCTGGTCATTTCATCCCCATCTATCTCTACTAAAGGAGTGAGCATCTTAATTTTTTTAGCCATATTGATTCTCCTTTATATTGTACATAAACCCTATCCTCATTATCTGTATAGCAGCAATACCAACACAGCGATACAGGCTAAGCTCATACCAGGAGCATTACGTTTGGCAACTTCCATTGGTGAAGCACCAGCTAGCGTCGCGCAAATAATCAATCCACCAGCAACTGGTGACATTGTACGTCCCAGGGCAGCACCAATAGCTGCCATACTTCCCATATCAAGAGGCGATAAGCCAAACTTTATAGCATCAACAGTAACGGCCTTGTTAAAGGCAACAGCTGCTGCATCACCAGAACCGCTCATGACTCCTAAAACAAAGGGTCCGAAAGCTGAGCTTATTTTAGCAATAGAAGGATTAGAAATCATGAGATCAATCAATGACTGAATAATGCCAACTGACTTTAAACCACTAACAAAAACCAGAGCACAAATAATAATCCCAAAAACGTGACCAAAGGAATCTCCTACACCATGCCAAAATTCTTTGGAAATTTGGGCCGGATTGACCCTTGTCACAAAAAAGGCGCAAAATACACCAATAATCATGGCATGGGAAATTTGCAATTGCTTAAAGGCTGGAATCACATTCATACTCCCCAAAACTAGAAGAATGATAGGGATAAGTGGGATCACAGCACGCAGCACACTCACTTTAAAATCCCCCGTAGTATCTTCTACCACTTTGTCTGCAGGTAATTCATAACCCTTGTTTTCTTTTCGAAAATAAGCTACTGCAAGTAAGCTAAAAGCACCAATAACACCAGCAGTTAGCAGTGCTGTAAAATGGTTGGCCACAACAGCCACTGGCGTAGATTTCGCCACATCGACAACGATTGCTACCTGTGCATATCCTGGGTTAAATATAGCCCCATATGTTCCGGCATAAATAGACGCAGCAGCAATTGCTGGATGGATACCTGCCGCCATCATGAGAGGTATTAAGATTGAGCCAACAGCTGCTGAACAGCCTGCCGAACTTGTAATTGAGGTATTAATAAATAGCGTTACTAAAGTTGTCGCTGGAATTAATAGTGGCCCAGCCTTCTTCAATGGTTTAATCAGCAAATTAATAAGATGTTTATCACACTCCGTTATTTTCATAACCATGGCAAAACCCATGACTGATATAATAGCTTCGAATAATTTATTTTCTTGCATGGCATGGGAAAAAGCTTTAAATGGCCCCATGAGATCACCAGCGATAATGGCCATTACAGCACCTGAACAAAAAAGAACCATACGCGTCTCATACTGTTTAATTAAGCAATACACCGTAAGAATAACAATAAAGCCACCAAGTATAAGTAACATATTAACAACCTCCTATATTTTATTGCATTATGAATACCCTAAGCCAACTTTACTCTCAAGCATTCCTCCTTCATCTTCAATGGGTTTTGGCGTAATTGTTCCAAATATTCCAAACAATAAGTTTTAAAAAAATTGTAACAATCTTACCGCTAAGTCAAAGGGCTAGGGATGGATAACCATCCCTTACCACAAATCCCTCTTTTATTTGGCATAATAATTGATCAAACATCCAGCTAAAATGATATCTCGCTCATCCTTCGAGAGATTTTCAATTTTCAGTTCAATTGTAACTTTGCCATTTGCATTCACAATGTAAGCCTCCACTCTTTCAGCACCATCTTTTACGGCCTGACGGATTGCTGGGATATAGAGTAAATCGTCCACCGCAAACTTACACTGATCCTTTTCATCAATTGTGAACGGCACCATTCCCCAATTGATGAGATTACTGCGATAGCGTTTTGTTGCATACTCAATGGCTACATTTGCATCCCCACCTAAGACCTTTTGGCAAGAAGCCGCCTGCTCTCTGGCTGAACCATCACCAGGCTTAACGGCAAAGATAACGCTTCCGAGGCCTGTATCCTTAATAAATTGTTGTAATTGCTCTGGCGTTTGTTCCTTCTCTAACACGGTTAAGAAAATCTCTTTAATCGCTTCTATTCCTTTGTCATCAGTCAATAATTGTTGACGCTTTAACTCCATTTCCTGAATGGCTTTAGCCCTCCCCACATAAGCAGGGTCTTTACGAGACAGAGTAAATTCAGCAAGTCTCATGGGGTTTGAACGGAAGGAAGATGTTTCACCAGAAGGTATTAGTTCGTCAGTGGTAGTGACTGGATCATGAATGACTGTCGCCACTTTAAGCAGCAAGTTTTCTGGCAATGAACGCATTGTAGGCCATGGAATAATGTTAGGGCCAAAGACCAATTCTTCTTCAGGATGAGGGTTACCAAATCCTTGATAAATTCGATTATCGTATACCTCACGGTTAAAATTATAGGCAAGCGTTGATGGTAACATCTCCACTTCAGTGGCTGGCGTTAAGATGCCACCGTTTAAAGCAGTAGCCGCAATGGAGCGAGCATCCATCAATGCTACTGAGGACAACTGACCATTGTCGGGTTTAGAACCTTCACGATTCATGAAGTTCCGTGTAGTGTGACGAATGCTCAGTGCATTGTTAGCTGGAACATCACCAGCACCAAAACACGGTCCACAGAAGGCAGACCTTATACTCGCACCAGCTATCGTTAATTTTTCGATAGATCGATTATTCATGAGTTCAAGAAATACGGGTTGGCTGGATGGATAAACACTTAACGAGAAATCTCCCAGGGATTTCTGCCCCAGAATCTGCGCCATTGCTACAATATTTTCAAAAGTACCACCAGCACAACCAGCAACAACAGCTTGTTCCACTTTGAGCCTACCGCCAACGAGCTTATCCATTAGTTGAAAATGAATCTTTGGATTATCAATTTGGATTCGTCCTTCTACCTCTACTTGATGCAAGATATCAACAGCATTTTGATTGAGTTCTGAAATGGTCCACCCATTGCTGGGATGAAAAGGCAGAGCAATCATTGGCTCAATACGGCTCAAATCCACTTTAACCAAACCATCATAATAGCTCACTTCTGCTGGCTCTAGTTTGCTATACGCTTCAGAGCGGCCATGAATTTGGTAATACTCCTGTACCTGTTCATCGGTACGCCAAATGGAAGATAAGCAGGTAGTCTCTGTCGTCATAACATCAACGCCATTACGAAAATCTACGGTAAGATTACTAATGCCAGGTCCGACAAATTCCATAACCTTGTTTTTGACAAAGCCATTTTTAAAGACAGCCTTGATGATGGCTAGAGCAACGTCCTGAGGTCCAACACCTAACCGTGGGCAACCTTCTAGATATACTCCAATCACTTCAGGATAGGCAATATCATAAGTACGCTTCAGTAGTTGCTTAGCAATTTCCCCACCACCTTCGCCAATCGCCATTGTGCCTAGTGCACCATAGCGAGTGTGACTATCAGAGCCAAGAATCATATTGCCGCAACGAGCCATCATCTCTCTCATATACTGATGAATAACCGCCTGATGTGTAGGAACAAAAATGCCACCATACTTCCGGGCCGCCGAAAAACCAAATACATGATCATCTTCATTGATTGTGCCACCAACAGCGCAGAGGCTATTGTGACAGTTTGTTAATACATAGGGAACAGGAAACTCTTTTAAGCCACTAGCACAAGCAGTCTGAACGATACCAACATAGGTAATATCATGGGATGTTAATGCATCAAAACGTAATCTTAAATTTTGTCTGTCATCAGTCGTATTGTGCCGAGTAAGAATTTGATAGGCAATTGTTCCAGTACGCGCCTTTTCCCGTTCGATGCTAGATGCCAAAATTGGCTCTAGCCCCTCATAACTCAAACGGTGATTAACCTCTTCTATTTCTAGTTTATCAGCATCTTCCAAAATAACCTGCCCCTGTAAAAGATAAATACCTTTACCGACTAATTCCACCATGTGAATCACACTTCTTTCATTTTTTTCTATATTCATTATACTTGCTTTTGGTATACGGTATACCAAAAGCAAGTATAAATAAATGATGATTTCTACAATTAAACATTAGAGATCATCACTTATATAATCGACATTTTTTAAATAGCTCTTCTTTTGAATTATCAATATGCTCAATTGTTAACTTCTCAGCCCGCAAAACATCTCGATCAATAATGGCTTGTAGTATTGCCTTATGCTCACCAATCGCATCTTTGCGGCGAGGAGCATGTGACAAGTTGATTCTTTGGTAGCGAATCAGAGATTCTTTCAAGACATGGACAAAATTCTTCAATAAAGGCATATGTGTCATATTGAGAATTACTTCATCAAAGTCATGTAACCCTTTTGCCGTCAAGTGAGCCTGGTCTGCCTGCTCTTCCTTTTCTAATTCCTCTAAGATAACATTCATTATATGAATATCGTGATCAGTAATATTGCTAATTGCTTTGCGTACTACTAAACATTCTAATTCTTTGCGAATATCGTATATTTCCTCAATTTCCGTGATATTAAATCCACGAACAACAACACCTTTTCGAGGTACGTGTTCAACAAACCCTTCTGATTCTAGTTTACGCAATGCTTCACGAATTGGCGTCCGACTTACATTAAGTTTGGCGGCTATATTTCTTTCAATCAACCTGTCATCAGGTTTAAGATTACCGTCGAGAATTTCTTGCCTTAAATGCTCAAAAATAATGTCTCTCAATTGCTTAATTTCAGAAATTTGTTCAGTAATTATCAAATCACCCATTCTAATCTCCTGTATATACGTCTATTCATTGGAACACATTTGGTATACCATATCCCATTATTATAATTAGACAATTTTTTTATTATTCCTTCTATTAATTTATCTTTTTTAAAATTCCAATTTATGCCAAGTCATACGACTAATGATACCTAGGTTTTATTTACAAATGAGTATTTAAGACTACGAAATTTTTTGTTTTCTTGGCTTTATATAATGTATCATCGGCCATCTTAAGTAGCTGCGAAACTTCCATTTCAGCCTCTACTAACAGGACACCTACACTAATTGTTACTTGGCGGCAATCCCTACTACCTTCGATCATTCTCCGTAGTCTTTCAACAAGTAAAGAAGCATTTGCTAGGTTTGTATCAGGGAATATAATCACGAATTCGTCACCACCCCATCTTACAACTATATCACTATATCGCGTATTTCCCGCTAAGATAGTCGCAATTCCTCTTAATACTTCATCTCCTGCAATATGTCCATAAGTATCATTTATCATTTTAAAGTTATCAAGGTCGATAAATGCTATACATAATGAAGACTTAGTTTTTTTCATTTTTTCGATTTCTTTAGTTAACTTTGAATAAAAATATCTACTATTCCAAAGATTTGTTAATTCATCTCTATGAGCAGAGTGGTGTAGGTTTTGCATTAACTTACCGCATATATAACCCACAAGAGCAAGAATAATACTAACGAACAAAGAGGCAATTATATGCGAAAACTCATTATTATTAGCTAATAATAACTCATGTATAAGGCACATAGAAATACCTATTACAATCCCCATCAATGCTACTACTGCTGAAGTATATTTAAAAAAGAGTCCTTGCCACATAACGCTCATCTCCCCTGGAAAATAAAAGCCAGACCTTTTAGCCTCGACTAAAGCGGCAGCTTGGCGATCATGAACAGATTACTATTGTTAGACCCATAGCTTTGCGTCCTTATCTTTCGATAAGTTCGCTCAATATTTCTCAGATATTCTCACAATTATACCTGAAATTACATTATTTGTCTATTTAAAAGCAGGACTATTGTACTATTTTCCGCACCTTAAGTCCTATTTTTCATATCATAGGATCACCGACTCATCCAATATCTTCTACCAAATATCTGTTTTAAAGGAAAAGGCTAAGAATGTCTGCCCTAAATAGGGCACACCTTTAGCCTTTGGTTTTCCAATTGGCTGTTATATTTAATTCTCACGAATATATCACTATAATTTTCATGTGCCAATCTCTATATAAAAATATAAATGCAATTATTTTTTTATACGTTTGTTAGGTATTGGCAGTATCTAATTTGTTATGATATTATCAGTAAAAAATTAGATACTTCTTATCTAGAGCGGTCGAGGGACTGGTCCTATGACACCCGGCAACCGGCAGCAATGTAGCGGTGCTAACTCCAGCAGGATACTAATCCTGAGAGATAAGAGGAAGATGTTGCCATTAAGCAAACATTAAACAAAAATACTAAGGAGGATTATTATCAATTTACATTCGGAGATTGTTCATATTGGCGTCTGTACTGATGAGAAAACTGGGGCGATTAGCACCCCTATTTTTCAAATGGCGCCATTTCGTCATCCTGTACTAGGTCAAAACACAGGTTTTGCCTATACCCGCAGCCAAAATCCCACAAGAAAGATATTAAAGAAGGGATTGCTAAGTTAGAAGGCGGAACCTTGGGGTTAGCCTTTGCCTCAGGCATGGCTGCCGTTACTGCTGTATTGATGGTATATAAAACAGGGGATCACTTAATTGTTGTGGAAGATTGTTATGGTGGTACATATCGAGTAATCAATAAAGAATTTATCAATTTGGGTTTAACAGTAACCTTTGTCGATGGGAGTGATATTGATGAGATAGTGCAAGCTATCACCCCTGCTACTAAGGCAATTCTTGTCGAGACACCTAGTAATTATATTTGATACTTTGTCTTGGATTCTCATTCGTTTAAAATATGGTCAACAAATGAGATATGATGTTTTCCAAAAAAACTTATTGACAGTTAGCATATTAACTGTTATAATACGTTCAAATACATGATAATCATCGATGACCAGGAAGAGTACACAATACAAAGAGGGTTGCAGCGAGCCAATGGCAGTGAGAGTTTGGCACTACTCAGTATGTGGAATGGGCCTGTGAGATACAGTCTGATCCACAATTCGTGGGGTAGGCGCTGTCGGGATTCTTCCGCCGTTATCAGGAAGCGGGTATCGGATATTTATTTATCCCGCACCTTGTATTTCGCCTGACTTTATTAAAAGTCAATCAGGGTGGCAACGCGGATTAACTCCTCGTCCCTATGCAATGGGATGAGGAGTTTTTTACGTTATCCGAAAGTATATACTTCCGGATAACAAGTAAAGGCAACTAAGGCTTCAGCCCGCGCTGATCCTTGGTTGAAGCCAAGTTTTCTTTATATTTTAAAATGAAAGGGCGCGATATGTATGGAACTTAAAAAGAATGAGCCAGAATTAATCATCCACGAAAAAAATAAGGGCGGTCAATATCGTTGGGTTACCATCACCACCTTACTCCTGGCGATTGGTGCCATTCTGCATTTAGTGAGTCCCAGCATTGGCGGTATAACCCCCAACTGGACAATTGCCATGTATTGCATTGCTATAAACCTGACCAAACCAACGATTAAACAATCTTTCGGCATTGGCCTTGTTGCCGCAGCCATCAATATTCCTACCTCTAAATCTGCTTTTCCCTATGGCAACTTATTAAGCGAACCCATCGGTGCCGTTGTTTGCGCATTGATTGTCTGCCTCTCCTGCCAAATGTCCTTTGGTAAACTCAATCTCAAGCCAGCAGTAACAGGATTTATTAGTACTGTGGCCAGCGGTATGACGTTCATAACGGTGCTTAAGTTGGTTCTTTCCTTACCACTGTCAGTCTATCTATATGCCATGATTCCCGTCGTATTTTCTGTAGCGCTCCTTAACGGCGCCATCACTCAGATCCTCTACTTCCCAGCAAAGAGATTATTTGATGCCAAAGGTGATCAATGATGATCGATATAGCCCTGCAGGATTTCAGTTATGCCTACACCCATCCCAAGAAAGTTCTTGATAACATCAATATAGCAGTTGAGAAAGGTTCATTCTCTGTCATTTTAGGACCAAGCGGGGCTGGGAAAACAACATTATGTCTCACTATAGCGGGGGCTGTCCCCCACTACTTCGGTGGTAGTTCTGCAGGAGAAGTTCATGTGGCTGGTATTAACACACGGAAATCTACGATGCACCACTTGGCATTAACTGTCGGTACTGTTTTACAAGATTACGAGACCCAGTTAGTCACCATGACTGTAGAAGAGGAAGTGGCTTTTAGTCTTGAAAACAGAGGTATCAGCCCTGAGAAAATTAACCTTAGAGTGAAAGAAACACTGACAAAAGTAGGATTAACTGGTTATGAAAAAGAGCTAGTGACTTCCCTATCTGGAGGACAAAAACAGCGTCTTGTTCTTGCCAGCGTTCTGGCGACAAATCCTAAAATACTGATCCTTGATGAACCAACCTCTGCCTTGGATCCGGAAGGTACTGAGTCACTATACCGACTGCTGGGAAATTTAAATAGAGAGCATGATATAACCATACTGGTAGTCGAACATGATATCGCTGCCGTTCTCCCTTACGCCGACCAGTTTATTCTTCTCGAAAATGGCAAGTTGATTTTTAGCAATACTCCGGAAAATGTCCTTTCCTTCATGGCAAATAGCCATGTTTTTATCGAAGCTATACCGCCACTCTGGCAGCTAAAGTTAATGCTAGAGCAACATAGTTCATATCAATTTAGCCCTTGGCGCAAGGAACAAGACGCAATCCTAGAGCTTCACCAGTTTCTCCAAGAGGAGGCAAACAAGAATGCTTGAATTACAAAACGTAGACTTTGCCTACAAAAACCAATCCCCTGTCATTCATGATATTTCCCTTACAGTAGGCCCGGGGGAATTTCTTGCCATCGTTGGTCGCAATGGCAGCGGCAAAACCACTCTTACCCGTCTTATCATGTCGTTAATAAAACCGACAAAGGGAAATATTTTATTCCAAGGCAGTATCATTCCTAATTGTACCCCGGCTAAAATGGCACGTCATGTTGGTTACGTATTTCAAAATCCCGACCGCCAAATATTTCATGATACAGTAGCCGAAGAAGCATCTTATGGTCCAAGGCAGTTAGGTTATACCCCAGAGCAAACTGCTACTTTCGTCAACGAGGCTTTAGCAGCAACTGGTCTATCTCAGTTAGCTGACGCCTACCCCCTCTCACTGTCAAAGGGTGAGAAACAAAGACTTACAATTGCTTCTGCACTGGCTATGCAGCCTAAAATGCTGATCCTTGATGAACCAACTAGCGGCCAAGATGCCCGCCAGCGAGATCAGCTATTGAAACTGCTGATAAAACTCAATCAACAAGGTACTACCATACTCCTTGTCACCCATGATATGGATCTATTGTCTGCCTGCGCCCAAAGGGCGATTGTTATGGCTAAAGGGCATAAAGTTTTTGATGGTCCTGTTTCAGAGCTGTTCCAGGACACCCTCCAACTGAACAACTGGGGCCTCATAGAGCCTGCCGCTCTTAAAATTTCCCGTGAACTAGCTGCCTTTGGTCTAAAGCAAACAGCGTCGATTAATGAATTAAGTCATGATTTAGTCAATATGTTGAGGAGGAATAACTATGCATAAAGTAGCACCAATCACTAAGCTAGCCTTGACAGTCTTCGTTACCATTTGGGCTATTCTATTGCAGTCTCTTCCTGCCTTAGCCCTACTAATAACTTGCCAAATTATTATTCTAATGTTAGCTAGAGTGGGCATTGTCATCTATAAAGGCATTGCCAGCCTATTTATCTTTGCTGCTGTACTTGCTGGCATACAGTATTTTATAAGTAATGATATGATCTTGTCTGCTGTCACCGCAAGTAAGATGGTTGCCATGACCCTGGTCTTTTTCATATTACTTACAACTACCAGGATGCAAGATTTGTCGACAGCTCTGGTTGTCCAGTGCCGCATTCCCTATGAATATGCATTTATGTTTACTGCGGCCCTGCGTTTCATCCCCGATTTTTTAGCAGAGACCAAGGCCATTCAAGAAGCACAAGCTTGCCGAGGCTATTCGCCTCAGGGTAACCTAATTCGTCGTTTCTTATCCTATATGGCAATTATTAAACCCCTTGTTCTTAAAGCTGTTACTCGGTCGGAGACAATGGCGCTGAGCCTAGAGCTGCGAGGTTTTGGCAGTAGAAAACTACGCAGTTTTGGCAATAAGATTACCCTTAACACCCGGGACTATGCTCTCCTGATTTCGATGGCCACATTTACCTCATACCTTATTATCCATTGACCCGATTACAAGTATATCAATTGACATTTTAGCAGTGTACCCATATAGTAATAGATATGGTAATAAGCAGGCCAAAGGAGTATTTTGCAAGGAGGTACTATTATGCCAAATATAAAAAGCTTGGGGAAATTATATTTTTATTTTATCATTTCAGGAGGATTCATTTTCTTAATAGAAAGGCTCCCTAATGCTGGAAGCGCGCCGATTGATAACAGCATAATAAGCAGTGCCATCTATAGCATTCAGTCTCTTCTCGGAAATATAGAATTAAAAAGAATACTTCTAACGGTTCTACTTCTTGCTACTCTCTATGTAGCCATGGAAACTCTTGTATTTTTACGTGAGTGTGCAGCAATTCTTTATTTCAAATACAAGAAGAATAATGTGATTGAAGAATAACCTTTTTCTTTTAATTAGCCCAAAGAGAAATGCCCTGTACTTGCCTAGTACAGGGCATTTCTCTTTGAACTTTACAGCACCCTAATCTAACTGCAGTTAGACAAAATATTCTACTTTCGCCCGGGGGAAGAATTTGTCAACTTCTGTTTTCATATAATTCTTCATCTGATTCATTTCCTGGTCCCCATAAATATACTTACCATAGCCAAATTGTCCATACTTATATTTCCGTTCCCCTTCCTCTAATGGCAATGTCGTCGCAGGAAATAAATCAAGAATATTACTTTTGGCACGTTTGGTAAACCGGTGGGATATCAGCTCAAAGGTCAAATCATCTCTAGCCGCCTGGGGTAATTGATCATCCAAGGCTCCTAGCAAACTATGATAATCCTGCTCCCAATTATCATAATAAAAAATAGGTGCAATGATAAACCCCAGTGGATAACCAGCACGTGCTACTTTACCAGCGGCAATCACTCTTTCAGCCATAGATGGTGTCGCGTGTTCATATTTTTCAATGATATTGGCAGCATTTACGCTGAAGCGAAACCTGGTATGACCATTATGGACAGCCGTCAGCAAAGAATCTACCTTATCATGTTTAGTCACGAAACGAAATCTCCCTAAAGACTGGGCACCAAAAAATTCAATTGTTTTATATAAAAGTCCTGTCAGATACTCTGTCGGAATCGGGTCAGAGGTAGCTGCCCCCTCAAACCAAGTTATTTCCGGTGCCCGCTCCTGGATATAGCGATCAGCCTGCTTCAATATATCATCAATATTTACATAGACCCTCAGATAGGGTTTTTTACCAAGGGTCGTCGCCAAATAGCAATATTCACACATACTAGGACAGCTTGTTGTCAATGGCAATTGATAATGAGCCGACGGCTTGCATCCCGAAAAGTCCTTACTCTTCCTAATACCAACTACTAACGTACGCTTCGCCTCACCAAAGGCTTCTTGATGATTTTTCCCTGGAATACCAGTCACCCGATTATGGGACCCTGTAAACTGAATGGGTATATTCATTTCCTTGAAACGCTCATATAACTCTTGTCCCAAAGGATACTCCAATGCCTGCTGTTCAAAAATAGCTCTTTTAGGTACAAATTGATTAATCACATAACCCACTCCCGATAACATAATTTTTTGATCAATGGTTCCTTCTTAGTGTATACAAAATATGGCGGCATAAGCCGCCATAGAAGGTTGTACTTTATTTAATTTTGTCTCGTTCTTGAGAGATGGCTTCGGAAATTTCAGAGGAGGAACTGCAAGATTTATATTATCAGGAGCATTATCAACACAACAGATTTGTTCACGCTCAGATACATCAGCCTGGGTATTATTAAGAAATTCCTTTTTACCAATACTAATACTATTAATTTGTACCTCACCGCCCTACCCTTGGCCACCTTCATCCTATACTAAATTTATTAGTCTTTATATATTTTGCAATTTGTCTCTCACTTACACCATAAATTGCTGCCAAAGTCATGGCAAGGCTTCTAGTTATATAAAAAAGACAGTGGTCAGCTTATATCGAAACCACTGTCTTTAGTGCTATGTTGATTGATTATTATTTTCCGTGTACAGTAAACAAGTTTATTTATATACGATCAAGGTTATCACAATCGGATAAACCTAAGACATCCTCAGGGCTAATTCTTTCCCTCTTTTGAATTAAAGCAGTCTCTGCATGGGTCAATATTCCTTTATAGGTTACTAGGCTTCTTCTTAAATACGCATCTCTTCTACACGCCTCTTTCACTCCATTATTTGCAATAGAGAGTAAGTGAGGCAACACCACTGCAGCATATGCTATGGAAGTGGTATGAGGAACCGCCCCTGGAATATTATCAACACCATAATGGACAATCCCATCAATTATATATGTAGGCTCGTCATGACTTGTCGGGCGGTATGTTTCAATGGCACCGCCTACATCAGCGCTGATATCCACAATTACAGAACCTTTTTGCATCAACTTCAGCATATCTCTAGTAATCAAATGATCTGTTCTGTGCTTCGGCCATTTCACGCAATTAATGACTAGATCAGTGGTGGGTAGCAAATCTGCAATATTTTTTTGATTGGAGAAAGCTGTATGTACATTTTTCGGGAAAATATCACCACAATGACGTAATATACCCACATTGACATCCATTAATGTTATTTTAGCACCCAGGCAAGCTAAGATTTCTGTGGCTCCTTTACCAACAATGCCGGCTCCAATAACGATAGCATTAATCCCCGGCGCACCGGCCATACCGCCGACTAACTTTCCGCTACCGCCATACATGGTTGTTAGGCATACGGTGCCCATAATGGCTCCTAATTTTCCAGCTACCTCACAATTGGGCGAACCATATCTATGGGTATCTTCAGCCGCGAATCCAATAAGCTTTTTGTCTAGCATGACATCAGTTTCTTCCCGGTTCGCCGCCGGGTGAAAACAAGCAAGCATAATCTGGTCTTCACGGATCAAATCATATTCTTCTGGAAAAAGTTCTTTTACCTTAGCAACCAGCTGACTTTCCCCATAAATTTCTTCCATTGTTTCACGCAGCTCAGCACCAGCACTCACATATTCATCATTGGAAAAACCCGCTAGAACCCCAGCATCTTTCTGTACCAGGACAGTATGTCCACAATTACATAATTCCGAGACGCCCGTTGGAGTCATAATAACCCGCGCCTCGCCCTGTTTGTTCTCTTTCAATACACCAACAATCATTTTTTATCTCCCTTTAATAATAAGATATATTTATTAACCACATCAGCATTCTAATTGTAGTCCAATAATCCCATTCCCATTTTTATAAAATCATATCTTTTCTATTGAGGGGTAAGTTCGGCCACCACCATTTCATCACTTTTGCAAGTACGGCAAAAAATATTAAATAAGCAAATGCTGGCGTTAAAAATGACCAAATATTACCGCTCGATAATAAGATCGGTCCTAATGATATGACCAGTATATCGGTTACCGTAAAACCAGAATCAAGCAAAGCAATATCCTCTAGCGTTTTAGATTTCATATCTGGATCAACAATTCTCGTCAACATAAAGCTATTTGCATATACCCCTGTTAAATATCCAAAACAAAAAATTGTTCGTTCGAACCAATCTTTCTTATTCATCCTAGGTGCTAGATATAGGAACGACCCAACAACCAACACTAACCCAAATAACATTAACAATCCTAGCGGTACTGCGTATTTTATAACAATTGCAAGTTTTATAGATGTCATTCCAAAGAAAATTAGATAGTCTGTTGCGCAACCAGAAATTCTCGAAATGATTTTATTGTCAATATACTTTTTAGCACCAGCTCCTCTAAGGCAAAAAGAAAATATCAGTGCTAGCATGAATGCTATAGAAAATGATGGGACCTCAAGATGAAGAGTATCAGAGCAATAGACACTTACCAAACGTGCTATTCCAGCAGGCAATAGTATCAATGCCAAATGCCATGCCAAAGAATCCAAACTGATAAGCGAAATGGTTTGCTTGCCCATCTCTTCCCGTTTTTCTTCTGGCACTAAGCCAGTCCTTAATTCTTGAGGAAGGCTCTCGAAGTCAGCAATATATCGAGTTATACCTTTTTTCGTCGCCCATTTTATTAGAATAATACCACCAAAAACAGCCGTTAGAATTCCTAAAGTAGCTGAAGTCATTCCTAAATCAACTGCATCGGCAAAACCATATTTTGCAAACGTAGATCCTATCGCAGCTGAAGTACCAGGTCCCCCTGCCCAGCCAGCCCCAAAGATCATTCCGAACCCTGGATGTAAGTCCGGGAAAAACTCCCTTAAAACATAATATCCAAAAACAATTGGCAGTGTATATTGCAGCATATATGAGAATTCTCTAAAACACGTATAACTACCTAGACGCTCAACATCTTCTTTCCATCCTTTAGTTGAAATATTAAATCCACGAATACCCATAGCGACAAAAACTAGAATAATCAAAAGTCCAGAATATGAGCTTATTTTACTGGAAAAAGGGATAATCTTAAAAATTCCCGGTCCAACTACAAAGCCTAAAATTCCAGCTATTAAGCTAGCAGGTACAAAAAAACGTTGAAAGAACTTTACTTTAGCGCGCAATAATTGCCCAAATAAAATAAAGGCACTGGCAAAAGCAAAATCTATTAACAGACTATAGGCATTATAATCCATACTTTTCCCCCCATAAATATATTGCTTTTAATAAAAATTTTAGTATTTGTCCATCCAATAACTGCCTATCCTGATTGCTAATAAGTAATCATCCTATCGATAGTTAAACTTTAAATCACACCCCTTCAGCCTTGGTTTGACGAATGAATTTCCATAATATTCCCCCGATTCATTATTTACCAAATTATATCAGTGTCATCAATCCTACGTCAATTATTTTTTTGTAATTATAGCTACATTTCACTTTACACATCATAACATTAATGTTATAATATGTAATTTATGTGATAAAAACCTAGGTGATTTTCTTGATTTCAATGATAGATACGATAAAAAATAAACACCAATTTATACAGCATATCTAATCCAAACAAGACAGTTACACAAGTACTTATAGAAGGTTAGCAAGTTACGCTATAAGTACTTTCGTCAATACTGCTTTTATGCGAGTCCAACAATTGTGTGCTGAAGTAGCAACATCAGAAGTTTCCGTTATCCCCTTTGTCATATTTTGGGGTTATAAAGGATATCCAGAGTTTTTAGAAAACATACAGCAAACCATTCGCAACGAAATAGCGGTAAGCAAATATACAGAAATGCCACTTACATATAATTGTAGTCGAACGAATATCTTAATGGATATCATAAAAGCCGAAAATCGGAACTTTAATGAATTGATTGCAAAGTATTCTCCACAAGTCATGTCAGATGTGATAACTTTGCTAGGCAAAAGCGAAAAAGTCGTTGTTATCGGTTTACGTTTATCAGCCCCTTTAGCTGATTACTGGTTCATTCGAGCTTTATCAAAAGAAGTAATCGTTATTGTATTCAGGTATCATAAATTCCCTGCAAGAACGTTGGAAATAGTTGGTTATCCAGGGAATTTTAGTCCGCCTCCTATCCAAAACTTAAAAGATTGGGCTAAACAATAAACTCGTCCAGCTAAAGCTGGACGAGTTCATTGTTTAGCTACTGACCTGATACTCTGTTACTTTATTTTTGGTCTCCTTGCTAATATACAATGCCTTATCAGCAAGATTTAATACTTCATCTATCGAATCAGCATTTTTAGGATAGGTTGCAATACCGATACTTATTGTGCAACCTCTCAATGCCTGTTCGCACTGTAAACGTATTTCTTCTGCAAAGGAGATAACCCTTTGGCGAGAAATTTTTCGTAAGATAACCGCGAATTCGTCTCCGCCAAACCGGAATACTGACCGAGTGCCTACAACCGAAACTGCTATCGTTGTAAATTCTTTTAATACATCATCCCCGGCTAAATGACCATATGTATCATTTAGTTGCTTAAAGTGATCAATATCTAATATCATTATTGCTAAGTTTTCCTGTGAGCCGGATTGCACTTCAACCTTAAGTAATTCCAGTGTTTTTTCAAAAGACCTGCGATTATAGACTCCAGTCAGTCCATCAATATCTGCAGCTCCTTGTAATGTAGCATGGACTTCTTCCAGTTTTCTAATGGTGTCGTTATATACTTGAATCATTTCATCAAATTCCGTAGCATAACCGCAAGAATCAATTTGTCTGTATTTTCCTTTTTTTATAGAACTAAACGCCTCAACTAATTTATCAAGGGGCTTCATATAACGGCGCACTGTGTATATGCTAATCACAACAACTATGAGAATAGTCAGTATTGATACAGCGATAATCTGGTAAAGCATCATGGTACGAAATTGTGTTATCTCGGCAGTAGGAGTCATCACAATAGCGAACCAGTTTAATTCGGGTATCTTACTATATCCAACATATTGCTCTCGACAATCATCGTTTTTCGTGATTACTGAGCCTGTCAATCCCTGCAAACGACTAACGATCTCAGCCTTCTTGCCGATGCAATTCTGATCGGGATGGTAAACTATATTCCCTTGCCCATCAGTAATTGCAATGCTTCCATCACGGCCAAAGGATTTATTGCCAAATATGGACGCCAAATTACTCTCGTGCAGCCAAATTGCCCCAACAACTACACCTGAAATAGTGCCGTTTTCAATAATAGGGGTTGCAATTGCAACAACTTCAAGCCCTCGAGCACTCTTGTATACGCCACTAATGTGCGTTTTCCCCTTAATGGCTTCCTGAAAATATTCCCTTTGTGACAAATTAAGACCTACAGATCCTTCAACTCCACTGCCAAGGGAGACAATCCCTTGTTTATCAAGTATGAAAATAGCATTTACTTCAGGAATAACTAAATTTATTTTATCAAGAAGCTCCTGATTGTCCCTAATTTTGGGATCTGATGCAATCGTTTTTAATGAATCCTCAGTCTTTTTAAAGTACGCTGAAATACTCCCCCCAATATTATTAGCAGCTTTCTCATTGATAGCCAATAATAGAGAATCGTTAGCATTGAGAAAAAACCGCTCAAAAACAAAAAATTGAATACAACTACTAACAATCACCAATATACTGAGTAATATCGTGAATTTATGCAAGAAGCGCATCTAATCAACTCATCTTTCAATAATCATTTCAAATAAGCTATATTTCTGCTTATCTTGACAAAATCCTCCTTTTGATGGGAAACATTACAAATGACAAAAAAATCGACCACCTTTCCTTGATACACTCTCGAAAGTGACGGTCGCATAATCCTTTTGGTAAATTTTATTCCCTACTAATCAAAAAATTCATTATCATTAGAGATATTCCTGTCTGGTAGGCGGTTCATTTGCCGTGGCTGTTGATCCATTTAGAAATGCATTCAATATAATCGCTGTAATGCTACCAGCGGTTATCCCGCTATTTAATATAACCTGAGACCAACTAGGAAACTTTTGGTAAAACCCGGGAACGGCCAACGGAATTATACCAACAGCAATACTAATTGCTACCACCATTATATTTTGCGTACCCTCAAATCTAACCTTTGATAATGTTTTGATACCACTCGCGATTACCATGCCAAACATAGCAATTCCGGCACCGCCGAGTACTGCCGCAGGTACTGCTGCAACTAAGGCAGCCACCTTGGGAAACAAACCCAATATAATCAGAATAACGCCTGCTGCTGCAACAACATATCGGCTTTTGACTCGGGTTAAACCAACAAGTCCTACATTCTGAGCAAAAGCCGTATAAGGGAAGGCATTGAATATTCCCCCAAGCATTGTGGAAAAGCCGTCTGCTCGCAGGCCCTGCTTCAAATCATCTTGTGTAATGGGTTTCTCAACAATTTCACCTACGGCAATAATATCGCCTGTCGTTTCCGTCATGACTACCAGCATAACTAATACCATTGAGACAATAGATATGAAATCAAAGGTAGGCATACCGAAGGCAAAGGGAGTCGTAATACCTATCCAGGCAGCTGAAGATACTCCAGCAAAATCAGTCAATCCCATAGGAATTGCTAGCAAAGTTCCAGCAATCAATCCCATCAATACAGCGATATTGCTGAGAAATCCTTTAAAAACCCGGTAACAAAATACGACAATCAGCAAAACCATAAATGCAATGCCAATGAACTGGGGGTCACCAAAATTTTTCGCTACTGGATTGCCACCACCCGCCCAGCGAACAGCTACAGGCAATAGGGATATCCCAATAATAGTGATAATAGATCCGTTGACAACTGGCGGAAAGAAACGAATAAAGCGACTAAAATAAGGGCTAATCAAGAAGGTCACGAGTCCAGCGACAATAATTGAGCCGTAAATACCTGTTAATCCATGGGATTTACCAATTAAAATCATAGGCGTTATCGCTGCAAAGGTAACTCCCTGGACAAGGGGTATGCGCACCCCCATCTTCCATACACCTAATGTTTGTATGAGTGTCGCGATACCACTTGTAAATAAGTCAGCATTGATCAGGTAAATGAGCTGTTCACTACTTAATCCCAAAGCATTAGCCAGAATAAGTGGAACGGCCACAGCACCTGCATACATAGCCAAAACATGCTGTAATCCATAGGTAAATAATTGTCCCAAAGGCAACATCTCGTCCACTGGATGGATATTTTTTATTTGTTGCATTCCTTACCTCTCCATTCTTTGCGATTTAGCAGCTGCATTGATTTTTCTTTTAGATTCAACATTTCCATAAGTACTTTCTCGGAAGTAATTGGCAATTTAGTCACTCGAACTCCAACTGCGTTGTAAACAGCGTGGGCAATTGCCGGTGCTGGTGTATTGATCACAACCTCGCCTATAGATTTCGCGCCAAAGGGACCTGTTGGTTCAAAACTTGGTTCAAAAGCCACTTGCAGCCTGCCTATATCTTTACGGCTAGGAATTTTGTACTGCATAAATGAATTGGTCTGCATATGCCCTTTATCGTCATAGATAACATCCTCATACATAGCCATACCTATTCCTTGAACAATCCCCCCCTCTACTTGGATTTTTGCCAAGTTGGGGTTTATGATAGTACCACAGTCCACTACAGCTATATAATCGATTAAGTCTATTTTTCCTGTTTCTCTATCAACTTCCACTTCTGCAAATCCGGCGATAAATGGTGGCGGCGAAATCGGACTACCAAAGGTACCATTGCCGACTAATGGAAGATTACCCACTCCTATAAATGAAAGTTCTGCCAGCCTTTTTAGACTAATGCTCTTATTTCCATCAATCATCCTGATCTCTTTCCCATTGAATTCTACTTCTTCAGGTGAAACTTCAAGGATTTTTGCTCCCTGTCGCAGAATTTTTCCCTTCAATTCTTCTGCTGCACGTACTACAGCCATCCCCGTAACATAGGTTGTGCTAGAGGCATAAGACCCTGGATCATAAGGGGAAACATCTGTATCTGCTGCGTTCACTATGATATTTTCTACTGATATATCTAGAACTTCAGCAGCCATCTGCGCCAAGATGGTATCACTGCCAGTTCCCATATCTGTAGAGCCAAGGAGTAGTGAAAAATAACCATCATCCTGTAATCTTATTTCTGCAGATGCATTGTCGATGTTAGCGATCCCTGATCCCTGCATTGTAACCGCCATGCCAACTCCCCTTACTTTGTGATTGGCGAGTTCCCTGCTAGGGTATTTTTCATCCCAGCTGATTAATTTCCTCCCCTTTTCTATGCATCTGTACAGGGATGAACTTCTTAATATCGTATTGACATTGATTGAATAAGTCTCACCTTCTTGAATTAGATTTTTCAATCTAATTTCTGCCGGATCAATATTTAATTTTTCAGCTAGCTTATTTACCGCTGATTCAAGGGCGAAAGTTCCTTGTGTTGCGCCATATCCTCGGAGTGCTCCCCCAGGCATTTTATTGGTATATACCACCTTTCCCATAAACCGAACAGCTTTTGTCTTATTATATAAAGGGAGAGTTTTATCTCCTACAACTGCAAAGGTAGTAGGACCATGTTCTCCATAGGCTCCAGTATCTGATAGACCCTCAATATCCACAGCTCGAATAAACCCCTCCTTATCTGCTCCCAATCTCACCTTCAGTCTCATGGCATGGCGACTTGTAGTGCAGCTAAAAGTTTCTTTCCTGTCATAAACTATTTTTGCAGGCTTCCCAGTTTTCAACGTAACAATGGCTGTATACATTTCTACAACCAGAGTCTGCTTACCACCAAACCCTCCGCCTATCCTAGGTTTTATCACTCTAATTTTGCTAATAGGTATTTGGAGAGCCCTCGATAAGATTCGCCTCACATGAAATGGGATCTGTGTCGAGCTGACGATCACTAGCCTTCCTGTATGATCAAGGTAGTTAAAAGCTCGGTAGGTTTCCATCATGGCCTGGGCCTGCGCTTGGGTATAATAGGTTTCTTCCACAACCACATGACAATTTTGCAATTCTTGCTCTACATCTCCTACTTCAACTTTATGTGAAGTGACTATATTCATTTCCTTGTTCATCCCAAAATCAAAGTGACTATAAATATCATCTTCAGGATGCACAATCGATCGATGGCCTTGTGCTGTTTCAAAATTCAAAACAGGCTCAAATACCTCATATTGGATATTAATCAAACTCATGGCCTTTACAGCTGTTTGTTCATCTACAGCAGCAACAATTGCTACTGCATCACCAACATATCGTACCATCTTATCTAAAATTAAACGGTCGTATGGCGATGGCTCGGGATAGGATTGTCCAGCTACTGTAAACCGTACCTTGGGAACATCAAGATAG
>Ga0316604_10001419_pt1 | contig 21367 bp, 18 predicted proteins | sample OWC_soil_day20_C_FD_207650 | JGI IMG/M metagenome (GOLD analysis project Ga0316604, IMG submission 207650) | Wetland soil microbial communities from Old Woman Creek delta, Ohio, United States - OWC_soil_day20_CT | ecosystem: Environmental > Terrestrial > Soil > Wetlands | place: USA: Ohio...
CTCCACTTGACCGTCGGCAAGTAAGACGGGGCAGTCCAGAAATCCGGTATCCCCCACATTGTTGATTGCCTCAAAAGGCACCTGGGGCAGCGGAGCCCCGTCGGCAGGCATAGTTCCGCGTACACGCTCCGACCAGTGGTCAACGACGGAGGGCAGGTGGTTGGCCTCAGCATATTCAACTGGAATTCTCAGAATATCCGCGTCACAATCGTATTCCGCGATGAGAATGCCGGACAAGGCGTTCAAAATATAATTCCGCTGTGCTTCGATGGAGAGCTGATCCACCATTTCTTTCATTGGCGTGGCAATGCGCCGGGAGGTATAAACGCTCAGAATCACCCATGTGACGATTCCCAATACCAGCACCACTGCTGTTAATATGAAAATGCTGATGAGGGTATTATAGAGAGATTTGACATGAGAAGCGATGATAAAGTTCCAGTTTCCGGAGCCTACCTGAGTATGGTAAGCAATAAAATCTTCTCTGTCAATTCCGGTGCCTACGGAAAATACAACGGAAGGATACCCGGATAAAAAGCCGGAATTGCTTGCCGGAGGGGTGCCGGAGGAAGGCTCGTCATTCAGTACCGCTTTGAGGGCCTCGTCGAATGCGGTGTTGTCGGAGAATCGCTCAATTTTTTCCTGAAACAGGGCAAACACAGTCTGCCCACTTTCATCCAGCAGGATCATAGCGCTAAAATCAGGAAGGATGGTGGCGTCCAGCAATTTCTGGATGTCATCCAGTGAGATTAAGCCGACAAGGTACCCGCAAAAAAGTTGTGTTTCCTGACTGTAGACGGGGCAGAAGAGAAGAATGCTGTTTTGGCCGGAGTCCTGACTGATAAAACGGATCGCGTACTTTGTGAATTGTGATTGATCCGGCAGGGCAACACGAGAGAGAACAGCACTGGATAAAGCTTCATCGGTGGTCGCAAGGACATCTCCGCTGCTGTTCACCAAAAAAATCGCCTGTGTGCTGAGATTGACGGACATTTGACTTTGAAGCATATTCCCGATAAACGCCTGATCTGTGTCGGAAGGCTGGACAGTGGGGTCGGTCAGCCGCTGAACGGGCGACGTCGCTCCAAGAAGCGCCAGAGAGTCGGCGTAAGAGTTAAAAAAGGACTCTATGGCATTGGCTGCCAGGGAGCAGGAGGTTTCTAAATTTTGAGATAAGATTTTTTTTGTGCTTATAAAGTTGAAGACAGTCGAGACAATGCAGATGATCAAAAAAGGAACAAGCATGGCACAAATTAAAATACCAAGAAGACCCCGCTCAGCGGTGCAGAATTTTTTCAGAGCTATCACCTTCAACCTTATAAAAGTTTAAGCATATGGTATCACAAAATTTGTAGAAAGTCCATAAAAAGTGAGGAAAAGGTGACACCAAGGGATAAGGCTGTACAAAAGGAAATGCCTGTGATACAATAACGCTCGACCGGTTTCCACACCCGGTCCAACCGGCGGGAAGTATGCCGTCCATGAGCAGGCGCCACGCTCATGGGGAAGGGACTCCCGCCGCTGTGCGCGGCGCACGCACTCAAAACAAAAAATGGAGGTATAATCATGTCTAAACATGAAATCAGACGGATCACCCTGTCCGCTTCAGTGGCGGCGCTCTATGCGGTTCTGAGTTATTTCAGCAGCATTTTCGGTATGGCCTATGGCCCTGTTCAGTTCCGGTTTGCCGAGGCGCTGACGATTTTGCCATTTCTCTTTCCTGAGACCGCGCCCGGGCTGTTGATCGGATGTCTGATTGCCAATCTGCTCAGCCCTTATGGGCTGACCGACATGGTATTCGGCTCGCTGGCCACGGCGCTGGCTGCATTTCTGACGGCTAAAATGCCAAACAGATGGCTCGCGCCGCTGCCCCCTGTGCTGATCAATGGAGTGATCATCGGGGCGATGCTGGCATGGTATTCAGCGGGCTTCGGGCCTGGTTTCTGGCCGCTTTTTGCCGTCAACGGCGCGGAGGTGGCTGCAGGCGAGATCGGAGCCTGCTACGGTCTGGGAATGCTCCTGCTGGTGCTGATTCCTAAAATCCCATATTTCAAACCCATGATTTCCCCAGCGCGCCTGACTCACTAAAAAGGGGCTGGGAACATCAGGGGAATCATAAGGAGGTTTTCTTCATGAAGGTAAAAAAAGCGGTTATTCCGGCGGCCGGATTGGGAACACGAATGCTTCCCGCGACCAAAACGGTGCCCAAGGAAATGCTGCCCATGGTGGATAAGCCCGTGATTCAGTACATTATTGAGGAAGCGGTTGCCGCCGGCATTGAGGATATCCTGATTGTCACCAACCGTGCCAAATCAGCCATGGATGATTACTTTGACTATTATCCGGAACTGGAAACCCGGCTCAATCAGGCGGGGAAGGACCGGGAACTCTATGAGGTGCGCAAGGCCGCAGATCTGGCCAACATCTTCTATGTCAGGCAGAAGGAAACCAAAGGGCTGGGGCACGCCATCTGGAGAGCCAAACGCTTTGTGGGGGACGAACCCTTTGCCGTCCTGCTTGGCGACGATATTATGCGGGCCGACAAGCCTGTGACGGCGCAGCTTGTGGAGGCTGCCGAGAAGTACAGTGCCTCGGTGGTGGGTGTTCAGAAGGTGTCCACAGAGGCGATCTCTAAATATTCCTCCGTAAAAATCGCACCCCTGGAGCAGCGGATTTTTTCTGTGCTGGATATGAACGAAAAGCCCACGCCCGAGCAGATGTTTTCCAACTATGCCATTTTGGGCCGCTATGTGCTGACTCCTGAGATTTTTAACATTCTGGAGAACCTCAATCCAGGCTACGGCGGCGAGATTCAGCTGACGGACGGTTTGCAGAAGCTCTGCCGCAGATCGACCATGGTGGCGGTGGATTTTGAGGGACGGCGCTACGATACCGGAAATTTAAAAGGGTTTCTGGAGGCCACCATTGATTTCGCGCTGGAGCATCCTCAGACCGGCGATTGGCTGAGACAATTTATTCAGGAAAAGGCAAAGTTCATCTGAATGTTCATCCATAAAAGCCAACACATCAGAATTTATGGTTGACAAATTCTGAAAAATGTATATAATTATAAAGCTTATCCAATTAGATGAGCACATCCTTGCTCCCGCCGTGAGCGGGAGCCAAACGTCCATAAGGAGGTGCAAGAAACATGGCAAAATTAAACGCAAACTATGAGGTAATTTATATCCTCAAGCCCGATCTGGGTGAGGAAGCTACCGCGGCTCTGGTCACCAAGTTCAAGGAGCTTGTGGAGCAGAACGGAACGCTGGGAGAAGTGAATGAGTGGGGAAAACGCCGTCTGGCTTATCCCATCAATGACCTGAACGACGGCTACTACGTACTGATGACCTTTGCGGCCGTCCCCTCGTTACCCGCGGAAATGGATCGTATGTTCCGTATTAACGACAGCGTGATGCGTTCCATCATCGTCTGCAAGGACGAGTAAGGAGGCAACCTGATGCTGAACAGAATTATTTTGCAGGGGCGGTTGACAGCCGACCCGGAGCTGCGCCAAACCCCCGCAGGCGTTTCTGTTGCCAGTTTTGCTCTGGCGGTGGACCGCGACTTCAAAAACAAGGAGAGCGGGGAAAAAGAGACCGATTTCATCAACTGCGTCGCCTGGCGCGGTACCGGTGAATTTGTGTCCCGTTACTTCACTAAGGGCAGCCTTGCCGTGGTAGAAGGACGTCTCCAGATGAGACGGTACACCGACCGGGACGGCAATAAGCGTATTGCGGCGGAGGTTGTGGCCGATAACGTCTATTTCGGCGGCAGCAAGAAGGACAGCGAGGGCGGAGCCTATGGACAGGCGCCGGCAGCTTATTCCACCGGTTCATCCGGTTATGCTGCGGCTCCCGGGGCAGATCAATTCGCGGAGCTTTCCGACGACGACGGGGATTTGCCTTTCTGAAACCTTGCGGTACCTGTTCAATATGACTTAACTCCGGCATGCAGCCGGAACATGGATAAATGTGAAACAATGTTTGGAAAGGAGGCATTATCCCATGGCAATGGAGAGACCCCGCGGCCGTAAGCGCCGCAAAGTATGCGCATTCTGCGTTGACAAGGTTGAGAGCATTGATTATAAGGACGCCGCGAAGCTCAAGCGCTTTATGTCCGAGCGTTCCAAGATCCTGCCCCGCCGTACCACCGGAACCTGCGCGCAGCACCAGCGCCAGCTCACTGAGGCGATCAAGCGTGCGCGTCAAATCGCGCTGCTGCCCTTTGTGACAGACTAAGAGCTGTTGCTTGGAAGCATAAGGAAACAATCCGAGGGGCCTTGCGTCCCTCGAAACAGCACCCCGGCTTCGCCGCTTTTACGGCGGGCCGGGGTGTTTTTTTGTGCACGGAAGTCTTTTAAAAGGATATTTTATCTCATTTTCTCTTACGCAGAAACTCCGAAAATTTGTAGAGTTTCATCCCAACAATCTATCCTCAAACGCATAGCTGTGCGTTTGAGGATTTTTTTGTATATACATCCATAAAACGGGACATACTTGATGGGAAAAGGGGTGTGACTGATGTGGTGAAGGGAATTTCGCGTAGAGTGATTGTGGTGAAGAGTCCTGATCCTCGCCTTTTTGAGCAGGCTATTTTTATTGTGAAGGAAGAAGCGTTTGGGAAGGACGGCGTCACGGCAGATCAAATCATAGAGGAGGCGCGCCGGGTTGCGGCGGGCTATGTCCGGCGAAACAGCGGGCTGGGGCGGTATTTCCGCAAAATCCCCGGAGTGTTGTATGTGCTGGGAGGCGCGTTGCTGGCTTCAATCTGCTGGATTTTGAGCACAATAGGATAATAGATGTATAAATCCCTGATAAAGGGAGAGAATGAAGCTTGGAGGTGTTCTGATGAACAAGAAACGAATATTTTCCGAAAAACTAAATGATTTTATCGCTGGGCGGGGCTTCTACATAGTCCTGATCCTGTGTGTGACAATCATCGGGATTTCGGGCTATTATCTCTATTCCGCCCTGTCAAATGGAGCGGAGACTGTAACGGCTTCCGCCGGTACCGAACTGACGGAGGCGCAGGCAGGGGTTTCCGTTCTTGATCCGGAGGATGCGGAGGAAGCGGCCACCAGCCAGACGAACACAAAGAACGCAGCTACTCAATCCAGTGGAACCAGCGGCTCCGCCTCGGCCGGGGAGAAAACAACCGCTTCGGCAAGCGACGCTTCCGCCGAGGAAGCGACGACCGTACCCAGTACCGCCGCAACAGTGTTCAGCTGGCCGCTGAAGGGTGAGCTGATCACGGATTACAGCGTTGAGGCGCTGGCCTACGATGTCACCATGGGCGACTGGCGTACCCACAACGGCATTGACATTGAAGCCAGCCTGGGAGACAAGGTAAAGGCAGTCGCGGATGGCACGGTAACCGCCAGCTATGACGACGATTTGATGGGAACCACTCTGGTAATCGACCACGGAGGCGGGTTGGAGAGCGTTTATTGTAATCTTGCCGCCGCTCCCGCCGTCAATATCGGCGATGCGGTTACCACCGGAGAGGTCATCGGATCAGTGGGCGAAACCGCCATTGCAGAAAGTGCGAAAGCGCCTCATTTGCACTTTGAAATGACCTTGAACGGCGTTTCCGTCAATCCAGAGGATTATTTGCCCTAATAACGATACAATCATCCATCAAAAAACGCGCCGAAGCTCGTGATGAGCTCCGGCGCGTTGATTATGCCGCGGGATTAGCGCGATGAGACGCGCAGTTCACAGCCACCTATAGCAGTCAGGCGTTGAAGAATGCTTGCATGCTGAAATGGTCAAAGGGGTTGAAGCTCAGCCGAGGTAATTGACGGTTCCTTCCTTGCGGGGCTTGGGTTCCGGATGTTCCGTTCCATATCCCAGGCAGAGGGCAAAATTAGGGATATAGTCCTCGGGAATGCCGAGTTCCAGCTTTAAGGTCTCGCCGCCGGGGGCATTCAGACAAACCTGATAGGAGGCGATGTAACAGGAGTTTAGCCCCAGTGACTGGGCGGCAATGGCCATGTTGTCGGTGGCGTTGGCGCAATCGGCAATGGTCATTGGCCTGTCATCCTGTCCGGAAATCAGAATCGCGCAGGGCGCGCCCCGGAAGGAATCGAAGTCGGGGTCGGCGGCCATGGCGCGGACAAATTCCTCCGGTGCGTTTTTCATGATCTCTTTGTTTGCCGCGACAATCTTGTCCAGTATGGCGCGGTCGGTGACGACGGTAAAATGCCAGGGTTGAATGGCCATGGCGCTGGGTGCATATTGTCCGCATTTGACAATCAGCTCCAGATCCTCACGGGATACGGGCTTCTTCTCATAAGCGCGAACCGCGCGGCGCTCCAGCAGCAGCTTGATGGTCTCGTTCATAAAACGATCCTCCTTTGTTGTAGTTATCTGCATTGTAGCATACTTCTAAATTTATGTGCAATCCTAAATTTTATTTCATTAGCACTCCTGGGATGTGAGTGCTAATATTTACATTACAGACATAGTTTATACATAATTTGTTCATAAAGTGTTTTTATACTACAGACAGAAAAACAGCGGACACGGAATATCTCGTGTTCCCACCACGTCCATTGGAAGGAGTGAATTTACCATGGACATGAATCGTTTTACACAAAAATCCCTCTCCGCACTCCAGAGCGCTCAGGACATCGCCGGCGAATACGGCAACCAGCAGCTTGAACAGATCCACCTGCTGACCGCGCTTCTGCTGCAGGAGGACGGGCTGATTCCTCAGCTGCTGACTGGCATGGGGCTGACCCTGCCCAGCTTCGAGGCGGCGGTCAATGGGGAGCTGAACAAGGTGCCGAAGGTCTCCGGCAGCCGGGAGGCCGGGAAGGTCTACATCTCACAGAGCTTTGACAAGACTTTGAACGCAGCCGAAAAAACAGCGGGTTCCATGCATGATGAGTATGTTTCGGTGGAGCATTTATTTTTGGCTTTACTGGATACGGCGGACAGTGCCTTAAAGCCCCTGTTTCAAACCTATCAGATCACCCGTGAGCGTGTCCTGCAGGCGCTCTCCGCCGTGCGTGGCAGCCAGCGAGTCACCTCTGATAATCCCGAGGAAACCTATGACGCCTTGAAAAAATATGGCACCGATCTTGTGGAGCGGGCAAAGCAGAACAAGCTTGACCCGGTGATCGGCCGAGACGACGAAATCCGCAATGTCATTCGCATCCTGTCCCGCAAAACGAAAAACAACCCTGTCCTTATCGGCGAACCAGGCGTGGGTAAAACTGCCATCGCCGAGGGGCTGGCCCAGCGCATTGTCAAAGGCGACGTGCCCACCTCCTTGAAGGACCGGATCATCTTTGCCCTGGACATGGGGGCGCTGATCGCCGGGGCCAAATACCGGGGCGAGTTTGAGGAGCGCCTAAAGGCTGTCCTCAACGAGGTGAAAAAGTCCGAGGGGCATGTCATCCTGTTCATTGACGAGCTGCACACCATTGTGGGCGCGGGCAAAACTGAGGGCGCCATGGACGCGGGCAATTTGTTAAAGCCTCTGCTGGCCCGGGGAGAGCTGCACTGCATCGGCGCCACTACGCTCAACGAGTACCGGCGGTATATCGAAAAGGATGCCGCGCTGGAGCGCCGTTTCCAGCCTGTTATGGTCAACGAGCCATCCGTGGAGGACGCCATTGCCATTCTCCGGGGGTTAAAGGAGCGCTACGAGGTCTACCACGGTGTAAAAATTACCGATGGGGCCATCATTGCCGCCGCCACCCTAAGCAATCGCTACATTTCCGACCGGTTTCTCCCCGACAAGGCCATTGACCTCATCGACGAGGCCTGTGCCATGCTCCGCACGGAAATTGACTCCATGCCCATCGAGCTGGACATCGTTTCCCGCAAAATCATCCAGCTGGAGATTGAGGAGGCCGCACTGAAAAAGGAGAGTGACTCCATTTCCCAGACTCATTTACGTGAGATTCAAAAGGAGATGGCGGAGCTGCGGGAGGACTTTAACAGCAAAAAGGCTCAGTGGGAAAACGAGAAACAGTCCATTGGTAAAGTACAAAAGCTGCGGGAGCAGCTGGAGGCCGCCAACGCCGAAATGGAGAAGGCGGAGCGGGACTACGATTTAAACCGAGCGGCGGAACTGAAATACGGCAAAATTCCGGACCTGAGAAAAGCCCTGGAGGCGGAGGAGTCGGCAGCCAGCACCAAGAAAGCCGCCTCGCTATTGCGGGATAAGGTGACGGAGGAGGAGGTTGCCCGCATCATCGAGCGCTGGACAGGGATTCCTGTGGCGCGGCTCATGGAGGGCGAGCGGGAGAAGCTCCTGCATCTGGATGAAATTCTCCACCGCCGGGTGGTGGGGCAGGATGAAGCGGTGCAGCTGGTCTCAGAGGCGATTCTCCGCGCCCGCGCGGGCATTGCCGACCCCGACAAACCCATTGGTTCCTTCCTGTTTTTGGGTCCCACCGGCGTAGGTAAAACCGAGCTTGCCAAAACGCTGGCGGAAACCCTGTTTGACTCCGAGCGCAATCTGGTGCGTATGGACATGAGCGAATACATGGAGAAATTCTCTGTTTCCCGGCTCATCGGATCGCCCCCCGGCTATGTGGGTTATGAAGAGGGAGGCCAGCTTACTGAGGCCGTCCGCCGCCACCCCTACGCCGTCATCCTGTTCGACGAGGTGGAAAAGGCGCATCCCGATGTGTTCAATATCCTGCTGCAGGTGTTGGACGATGGGCGTATCACCGATAGTCAGGGCAGAACCGTGGACTTTAAAAATACCATCATTATCTTAACCTCCAACCTTGGCAGCAATTATCTGCTGGAGGGCATCGGCTCCGACGGTGAAATCACGGAAACTGCCCGGGAGCAGGTGGAGCATCTGCTCAAACAGTCCTTCCGTCCGGAATTTTTAAACCGTCTGGATGAGATTGTGTTCTATAAACCGCTTACCAAGGGCAACATCACTCACATCATTGACCTGCTGATGGCGAACCTGAACCGCCGCCTGGAAGATAAGCAGCTCACGGTCCATCTGACAGACGCGGCCAAAACCTTCATCATCGACGCCGCTTATGACCCCCATTACGGAGCCAGACCCCTGCGCCGCTATCTCCAGCACTCGGTAGAGACTCTGATCGGCAAAAAAATTGTCGCCCAGGAGGTGGAACCCGGCACCGCGCTCACAGTGGACGTGGAAAACGGCCAGCTGGCGGTGAAGTAGCATGAAACGCACAAACTGCCTGTGGGCGCTGAACTCAGCGCCCACAGGCAGTTGCTGTTTGAAGGGTTATTCCTCCAGCATGTGTCGGATATCCTCGATGGAATACAGGGCGTTGAGCGCCTGCAGCAGGGCGTTGGGGGACATGCGGGCGGGAAGCTTAAGCTTTTTCTGAAGCACGGCCCGTCTCGCGGCGCTGTCCGGGCGGCCGGACAGGCCCAGCGCAAACAAATCCGCCTTAGTGATGGGAGCATGGGGGGATGCTTCCGGCGGGAGCTCCTCCTCAAAGGTTGCTCCCGCACGGCGCAGGGCTTCCTCCAGAATGGCGGGACTCATGCCCTCCACACCCAGCTTGCCCTCCTTGCCTGCCGTGCGTTTGCGCCGTTCCTTGCCCATGATATCGGGGATATAAGCGTGCTTGACCCTGTCGGGGCTGATGCTGCCCTTCAGGTGATTGCGGATTAAAAAGCCCGCTCCGTCCGAATCGGTGAGGATAATCAGTCCGCGCCGCTCCGCCAGGCGGCGCAGCAGCGCCAGCTGTTCCCGATCATTGAAAATGCCGAACCCGTCGGTCTGTACAATGACGGTGTCCACCAGCTGGGACAGGGTGTTTTTGTCGTATTTGCCCTCCACGACGATGGCCTCCCGGATTTTCAGCATGGGCTCGCCAGTTCCATCAGAAGGCCGATCAGCAATGATTCCCCATCCAGCCCCGTGGATTTCATGGCCAGATCGGTTTCGGCGCAGCGGGTTACAGCCCGGATACACCAGCGCAGCTCAAACCGGTGGGCGGCACTCATCAGCTTTTCCGCCGGGTAGGGGTGCATTTTCCAAAGGCTAGCCAGATACTTCGCTCCCTTTTTGTGCTCCAGCGAAAGCCGCGCCGAATAGAGCTGGCGCATCTGTTTGCCTAACACCGACAGAATCATGATGGGGGATTCCTGCATCCGCAGCAGATCCCCCAGCACCGCCGCCGCCTTGTCGTAATTCCCGGCGGCAATGGCATCGGTCATCTGAAATACCACCGCGTCCAGCTGAGGGATGGCCACCGCGTCGATCTCGCCCCGGGTGACTGTCTTCCCCTGGCTGTAAAAGGCGATCTTTTCGATTTCCGAGATGAGTCCCGTCATCAGATCACCGCAGAGGAAGATCAGATATTTGGCGTCCTCCGTCTGAATGTCCTTGCCGGATGCACGAAAGCGGCGGCAGATCCACGGAACCAGATCCGTCTGCTCCTGCCGGGACAGCTCCACTGTTTGTCCGTGCTGCTTGATCGCGGCGGCAAGCTTCGTTCGGGAATCAGGCTTGTAGGTCAGAAGGTCATAATAAAAGATCAGGCAGCAGTAGTCCGGCAGCTGCCCGAAGAGCTCCGCCAGCCCGTCCCGTTGGTCGGCGGGGGCTTTGAAAAGATCATAATCCGTCACCAGCACAAGGGTGCGCTCCGCCATCATGGGCAGGCAGTCCACTGCCTCCGTCAAGGCGCGCACATCGGCATCCTTCCCCTCCAGCGTATGGAAGTTAAAGGTCTCCGTACCAGGTGGCAGCAGCCGCTTTTTCATTTCTGCCAGATAATATTCCCTGAGATAGGTTTCCTCTCCGTGGAGGAGGTACAATTTTCCCGGTGTTCCTGATTTTAAATCCTGTTTCAGTTGATCCAGTGCCGATCGGTCGGCTTTTGCCTTTGCTGCCACAGTCTGCTCACCCCGCTTGAATGGTCACCGTTCCCATGAGATCGGTGCGGTAAATGGCAATCCCCCGTGACTCCAGACGCGCCAGAGTCTCCTCGCTGGGATGCCCATAAGAATTATACCCGACGGAGATGACCGCAACCTCCGGTTTCACCGCGTCCAGCAGTGCGTCGGAGGTGGAATAGCGGGAGCCGTGATGTCCCGCCACTAATAGCTCAATATCGGGCAGATGGTCGTACTTAATGAGCCTTGCCTCCACATCGCTTCCCATATCACCGGTCATGAGGACATCATAATCCCCCGACGTACACAGAATGCTGAGACCCTCCTCATTGGTTTCACCAGTGCCGAGAGGGGCGTACAGAGTCAGGGTGGAGTCTCCGAAGGGGAGGGTCATGTTTTCGGAGAGATAGGTTATGGTGGTTCCCTCCTCGCCGCACAGCGCCAGAATATCCTCCTTCAGATCGCTGTCCTCCTCCGTCTGGGGCAGGATGACGTTCTCCACCGTTAGCCGCTGGAACAGTTCCTCCACGCCGTTGGCGTGATCGGTGTGAAAATGGGTCAGAATCAGTACGTTCAGCGTGCTGGTGCCCAGATTTTGAATGTAGTTTGCCGCCACATCTCCCGCGTCGGTGAGTCCATTTCCTCCGCAGTCCACCAGCGCGGTGTTGCCGCCGGAAAGAAGGGCGATGCTTTCTCCCTGCCCCACATCCAGCACCGACACGGTCAGGGATGGATTGGTCATCGAAATCCGCGTGAGCGCCAGACACAGACAGAGGGTGACCGCCGCCATGCACAGCGGGATCAGCGGCCGCGCCCGTCCCAGTATCAGCCAGAGAAGCAGAATGGCATAGAGAAACACAAGCCAAGCCCTGTCGTAGAAGGACTCCATGCTGACGGAGGCAAAGGAAAACCGGCTCAGCAGCGGGATGATCACTTCCAGATACGCTCCTGCCAGGGAAACGGGCAGGGCCGCCGCGATACCCAGCGGCAGCCAGAGAAGCCCCAATACCGCTGCCAGAAGTCCGCCCAGAAAGAGCAGCGAAAGAGCCCAGAGGGTCAGTAGGTTGGACAGAGGCGCCACAAGGGACACGGACTGAAAATAAAAGGCGACAATGGGCGTAGTGAACACCATTGCTCCCAGCGATGCGGACAGCGAGGAGATCAGCACCCGCAGACCACCGTTTGCCAGGCGTCGCGGGAGTGTTTGAGCCTTGCTGATCAGTTTTTCTTCCAGTGCGTCATAAATGCGCTGGGAAAATAGCAGAATACCTGCCACCGAGGCAAACGAGAGCTGCAGGCTCACATGATTTGCGGCAAAGGGATTTTGCAGCAGCACCAGCATCAGCACAAAAGCAAGTCCTGTGGGTGGGTCATATTCCCGCCGGAGCAGTGGGGCGATCAGCAGTAAAATCTGCATAAAGGCGGCCCGCATGATGGAGGGGGTATTTCCCGCCGCCGCCATGAAAAACAGGATGAGAGGGATGCAGAGCAGCGCGGTTCGCCTGCGGCGTCGCCCCAGCAGCAGGGTGAGTACCCCCACCAGAAAGGATACGTGCATCCCCGAGACCGAGACGGTGTGGATCAGTCCCGTACGGGAGAGGGCGGTGGTATCCGCATCGGTGAGTCCGTCTAGATTGCCCGTGACCACCGCCTGCACCAGCGCGCCGCACGTCCCGGAAAACAGCAGGCTGATGCTGTCTTCCAGCCGTTCCATGGTCACCGCGGGGAGCGTCCACAGAGGCAGATGTTCCGGCTTTTGCACCGACAGAGTCCCGGATTGATAGGCAATGAGAAAGATACCCTTGGCCGTGTACCAGGTAACTGACTCGCCGTGGGACTGCTTGGCGGATACAAATGCCGCCGTCAGCGTGAGCTCGTCCCCCGGCTCCAGTGTCTGCTCGGTGCTGTCGCCGTAGAAGAGAGTTTGAATCCGTGCGTCGCCCCAGGAAACCCGTACCAGAGCCTTGAAGCCGTACGTCGTGGTTTCGGAGTAGTTTAAAACGGTGGCCGAGACCGTCTCCGTTTTTCCGATGAGCTGTTCCGCCGGGGCGTAAAACAGCAGGGTATACCCCCACATCCACAGAAACCCGAAGACCGCGCCGCAGAACAGCAGCGCCGCTCTCAGCCGGTTGGGAGCGCCAAACACGCCGATGGGTTTCTTTGCGGTTCTCCAAAGTGCCGCGCACAGGGCAAACAGCCCCCCGAAGGCCAGAGCAAACCAGGGCAGCCACCCGGAGGACAGTTGATTCGCCGCGAACACAGCCGCCGAAAACGCCGAGGCAAAGAGGAAAAGCTTACGCATCTCTTTGCGTACTCCGACGGTTCTGCTTGTAACGTCTGCCGGTCTTTGTCTCTGTCAATTCAACTCGCCGCCATTCTGTCTGGAATGACATAATAGTAACAGATTTTTCTGGCCGCCGCAATGATAAAAGAGCCGCCGCAGAAAATCAGAAGCCGTCTTTTGTATGGCAGGAGTTTTATTTTGTGCAGGTCTGAATAGCCTGTTCCAGAATATCCAGCCCGGCCTGCAACTGTGCGTCGGTCATGACCAGCGGAGCCAGAAAACGGATCACGTTGCTGTAAGTACCGGCGTTTTCAATCAGAAGGCCGTGCTCATAACACTCTTTCATCAGGGCGGTCACCAGGTCGGTGTTGGGTGTCTTGGACTTTTTATCCTTCACGAACTCAATGCCGATCATGCAGCCCAGGCCGCGCACGTCGCCTACCACCTCGTAGCTGTCCTTCCACCGGAGAAAGGTGTTCATGCACTGCTCGCCGATTTCGGCGCCGCGCTGGGGCAGATGGTCGCGTTCCATAATCTCAATGACCTTCAAAGCGGCGGCGCAGGCTAAAGCATTCCCACCGTAAGTCCCTCCAATGGTTCCGGGGACAACCGCGTCGCAGAGCTCCGCCCGGGCTGTGCAGGCGCTCATGGGTACGCCTCCGGCGATGGATTTGGCTGTGGAGATAATATCGGGGGCGCAGCCTGCCTCCGCCCAACGGTCACAGGCGAACATGCGGCCCGTTCTGCCGAAGCCGCTCTGAACCTCGTCGGCAATCAGGAGGATTCCGTGATGGTCACACAGCTGGCGGATCGCCTTGACCCACTCAATGGGCGCGGGAATGAAGCCGCCCTCGCCCTGGAGAGGCTCCAGCACCACGGCCGCAACCTGCTCCGGCGCGGAACATTCCTCAAAAACCTTCTGAAACCGCTCCACGTAGTAAGCAATGGACTCCGCATTGCTCAGTCCCTCCGGCGCGCGGTAAAGATAAGGAAATTCCGCGCGGTACACGCCGTCCGGGAAGGGACCCAGGCCCTTGGAGTAGGATTTTTTTGAGGTCATCGCCATGGTCAGCAGGGTGCGCCCGTGGAACGCGCCGGAAAAGACAATGATATTGGGACGTTTGGTATAGGATCTTGCAATTTTAACGGCGTTTTCATCCGCCTCCGCACCGGAATTGGCAAAATAGGTTTTGCGAACCCCACCCCGGACGGGAACAATCTGATTGAGCTTCTCGGCCAGGGCGATGTACCCCTCGTGGGTCAAAATGTTGAACATGGCGTGGAAATACAAATCCGCCTGCTCCTTGACCGCCACAACCACCTCGGGGTGGGAATGTCCGATATTTAAAACACCCACGCCGCCGACCCAATCCAGAAAATAATTCCCGTCCAGATCTTCAATCATCGCACCTTCCGCCCGCTTGATGGTGGCGGGATAGAGGGGACGTACCGCGCTCAGGGTGGATTGGGCGCGGCGCTCCAGCAGCGCGGAGGAGTTGGGGCCGGGTACCGTTCCAGTGATAATCTTTGGCAGTTCGTTTTTCAGCATGATAATCCTTCTTTCGTTATATTAGGCAATTCAGCGCTCTTCATACCAGCCGATGGCGCCGGGGCGGAGGGCGATATTCACCTGCTTGATTTCCTGATATTCCTCTAAACCGTGGACGCCCAGCTCGCGGCCGTAGCCGCTCTTCTTGTAGCCGCCCCAGGGAGCCTCGTTGAAGGTGGGATTGTAGCAGTTAATCCAGGTGATGCCCGCCCGGATTTCCTTCATCACCCGCAGCGCCCGTGCACCGTCGGAGGTGAACACCGCTCCCGCCAGACCGTATTCTGTGTCGTTGGCCAGAGCTACAGCCTCTTCCTCGGTCCGGAAGGTTTGAATGGTCACCACCGGTCCAAAGATCTCTTCCCTGACGATGGTCATGTCGCGGGTGCAGTTGTCAAAAATAGTGGGACGGACGAAGAAGCCCTTGGCGCATGCACCCTCGGTGTACCGTTCTCCGCCGCAGACGCAGGCAGCGCCCTCCGCTTTGCCTAGCTCGATCATCTTGAGCACCTTATTCATTTGATCCTCCGACACCAGCGGGCCCATGTCCGGGTTATCCAGGCCGGGGCCAATGGTCATGGCGTTGGCGCGCTGTGCCAAACGGGCGACGAACTTATCCTTGATGCTCTCTTCAATGATGATTCGAGAACCTGCGGAGCAGACCTGACCCTGATTAAAGAAAATTCCGATCATAGCCCATTCCACTGCGCCCTCGAATTCGGCGTCGGCAAAAATGACGTTGGGGGACTTGCCGCCCAGCTCCAGGCCCACCTTCTTCAGATTGCCGACAGCGGCCCGGGCGATGGACTGGCCCACTTCGGTGCTGCCGGTGAAGGTGACCATATCCACATCGTCATGGGCGGCGATGGCCTCGCCCACCTCGCCGCCGGGACCCATGACCAGATTGGCGGTACCTGCGGGCAGACCACAGCGGTCGAAAAGTTCAAACAGCATGTGGGTGGACAGGGGACAGTTGGTGCTGGGCTTGAACACCACGCAGTTGCCCGCCGCCAGAGCGGGAGCCAGCTTCCACACCGCCATCAAAAGCGGATAGTTCCAGGGGGTAATCTGTCCGCAGACGCCCACGGGCTCATGGATAGTGTAGCTGTGCATGGGGCCGAAGCCGTCGGTCACATCGTAGACGCCGCCATAAGGGGCCTTGATGATCCCGGCGTAATATCGAAAGCAGTTGATGGCATCATCGATGTCTCCCTCCGATTCTCGCAGGGGCTTTCCGTTGTCCAGGGTGTCTGCCCTGGCAAGCTCCGCGCGGCATGCATCCATTTCGGAGGCGATGCGGTAAAGCATCTCGCTGCGCGCCGGTGCGGTGGCCCGCCGCCACGCTCCTGTTTCGTAAAAAGCGCTTTTTGCGGCAGCCACAGCCAGATCCACATCCGCCTTACCGCCCTCCGCCATCACGGCGATGACTGAACGGTCCGCAGGATTGGTAAGCTCACGTGTTTTGCCGGATATCGCGGGAGTCCATGCGCCGTTGATGTAATTGAGTCTGACTTCCATACTTGATTCCTCCATTACAGATATTGAAACACAAAAATAAAAAAGTTTATCTGAATGACTCAGATAAACTCCCTTGTTTTCTGAAAAAACCGCACCGTTACGATTTCATCTGATGTAACTATCTACCTTACAGTTAGTATAGAGTCAACTGGCAAATGCACTAAAAATTTTAAAATTTGATTGTATAAACAGGCTAAGTAATCATGCCGAACCAGAGGACGTCCGGCAATGCCCACAGACATCAATTTGGAAGAAAATCAGAGGATTTCTGCAAAATAGAGACGCTGATTCTTGACTTTTTGCCATTGTGTGACGTATATTAAGACTGCAAACCGCAATTGCCATCGTTGAATTCTCCGATAGCGGACTGAAAAGCTTATTGCTGCTATAAGGTTGTGAGTCATATGAAATTGGATCAGCTGTCCATCGGACAAATGGCGCAGCTTAACCGGGTTTCTGAGCAGACGCTGCGCCTGTATGACCGGATGGGACTGCTCAAGCCCAGTCAAATTAATGAAAATAACCGATACCGATATTATACCATCGGGCAGTCCGCCGTTCTGGATACCATACAGTATTATAAGCACATGGGCATGTCGTTAAGCCAGATTCAAAATGAACTGGAGCACCAGAGCACGGACTCCATGCGGCAGATGCTGCGGCGCAGGCAGGCAGAGGTGGAGTCTGAAATTGAAACGCTGCTGCTGGCGCAGAAATCCATCCAGCGCAGTTTGGATAACTATGACCGCTATGTTTCCATGCCCAGCGTGGGGCAGATCTTTATGGAATACATGGGCGAGAGGAAAATACTGGTGTTTCATGGCAAATACGACGTTCTGGAGAATGATTACAGCCACTATGAGTATAATCTTCGCCTGTTTAAGAATCATCTGATGGATATTGGGTTTCCCATGTCCCTGTTCTGCAACACAGGGACGATGATTCGAAAGAAAGCCCTTACGGATGAGAGCTTCCGCTGCAACGAATTTTATGTGCTTACTAACGATTTTCCCTGGCCGCAGGATGAAATAGAGGTGGTTCCGGCGGGTATCTATCTGTCGATTTGCTGCGTCGGTTTTGATATGGAACACGATTTTGCCCGTCTTTTACTTGAAGAAGTGAAAAAGCATCACTTCTCCGTTGCGGGGGATTATTTGTGTGAAGTGATTTATGATTTTCCAAACACTGAAAAAATGGAGCGGCAGTTTTTTTATAAAATCCAAATTCCGATTCAGTAGGCGGTATTTAATAATGCAGAAGTAAAAATCAGTTATTTACCCCAGACTTCCAGGAGTGATTCCATGCTGAGAGAGGATCTGACCAAACTGGCCAAACCGTATTGAGTGCATAGGCGTAGCCCAAATGACCGACAGGTTTGCCGGGAACTTGACTTGACGCGTTCTTCTGACATGGTATAATAAACTTAATACATCCTCTTAGCTTGACTTTCGCAACGAGCCGGTTCGTCGCTTGTGTCATGTCCATTTAATCAAAGGGAGCGGATATCTTTTTTACGTAAGGCGAGGGAGGAATACCATGCGAACCAATTCCAATGTTCCGGAGATGAATGCGGATGCACAGTACACGGCAAAAACCGAAGCGGCTACTGGTGTCTCCGCCAGCACGCCCAAGCGTTTTTCTGATAATATGGAGGAAACGCTGAATGAGGTCACCGACCTTCTTCATCAAATGCGGGAAATCGCTGTCCAGTCCGCCGGAACGGTCGGCGACGAAATCGACCGAGAGACACTGCACAATGAGTTTGACCGGATAAGGAAGGAAATGGATGGGGTTTCCGGAAGCACTGCTTCGCCGCTCAGTCCGCCGGGGGACGGTGGCGCTGACTCCGGTTCCTTGGCCGTCAGCGCCGAGTATCTGGGGATCGGCTCCGCCGGAGTGAATACACGGGAGTCGGCTCTCTCCGCCGTGGCTGCCGTGGAGGAAGCAATTAATATGGTTTCTGACCGGCGCACCTGCCTGAGCGTAATCCGCAACCGGGTGGAACGAGGAAGCCATATCACTGGTTCTGAGGGCGGGGAATTATTTGTTATCGAGCGTTCCGCCTGTGGAGGCGACAAGGCGAAGGCGCTGACCGAATATGCCGCCGACGGCATTTTGCGTGAGATTCCGACTGCCCTGCGGGCACAGGCCAATCTCCTGAGCGAAAATGTGTTTTTCCTTCTTGTCTGAGAAACGTGTTGTAATCCGTCAGAATAACAGCAGGGCGCGCCGCCAATGAATGCGGCGCGCCCTGCTGTGTTATTTATGTTGGTATGCTGGCTGTTATGACGCGGTCTGAGTTTCGGCTTTCGTTTCCCGGATTAAAACGAAGGGGGTGCACTGAGTATCCTGCCCTGCGGGGTTATCATCGATCATACCCATCAGGTCGGACGTGGTTTCGTTCAATGCGCCGGCCTTGCCGAGCAGCTCCCGGCAGATATCGTTGGCATCTACAATCATGGCCAGGATGCCGGTCTTTTCATAGATTTCGTCGCAGACACCGGAGGAGTTTTCAGGGATACGGATGCCATAATTGCCGTATTCCGAGAAAACATGGTCGTAAAAGCCGTCCAGCCCAGTGATTTCCTGACCCACGATATCGTAGAAAATGCCATGCTTTCCGAACAGCTTTCCAAAGCCGGCACAGATGGCGGCCCAAAGCACCTTCCAGATCCCGCAGTGGTCAATGGCGAACTGCATCTTCCATGGGCTGTCCACGCCGACGCCCGCGTCGGTGTGCATGGCGAAGCGGGAGAGGAATTTTGCCATAAAGGACAGCTTCATGTCCTTCTTGTATACCACCCGCTTCTGACACAGCGCGATGATTTTTTCGCTGATGGAGAGAATATCGCCGTCCTCGTAAAGAGGCTTAACGTAACGCTCCACCAGATCAATGTAGTCTTCACCGATTTGGACAAAATGCGTCTGAATGGCGTGGCGGGCAAAGGCGCGGGCTCCCACGCGAATCTCCACCTGTTTGTCCGGGTTTGCAGCAAATTCCATTTGTATACCTTCTTTTCACAATGTTGAACTCATTATAACCACTTTTGAAAGAGAAAGCAACAAAATGAGGCCCGTTTTTGAAGGTGAGGCTCAGTCCGACTGCGTCTCCAGAGCGCGTGCGATGGACTGCGCCGCAAGCTTTCCGGCACCCATGGCGAGAATAACGGTGGCCGCCCCGGTGACGGCGTCTCCACCGGCATAAACTCCCTCCCGGCTGGTGTGGAGGGTTTGTTCATCTACAATGATACAGCCCTTGCGGTCCACATTCAGGTTCGGGTCCGCCATTCGAATCAGCGGATTGGGTGAAGTGCCAAGCGCCATGATCACGGTGTCCACCTTCAGAGTAAATTCGGAGTCCTCCAAGGTTCTGGCGGTGCGACGGCCGCTTGAGTCGGCCTCGCCCAGCTCCATTTTCACGCAGGTCAGGCCGCTGGCGTGACCGCTGCCGTTATTGGTGACGGCCACGGGATTGGAGAGAAAATGGAACTGGATGCCTTCCTCCTTGGCGTGATGAACCTCCTCCGCCCGAGCGGGCATTTCCGCCTCGGAACGGCGGTAGATCAGATGTACCTCGTCCGCGCCCATGCGCATGGCACAGCGGGCGGCGTCCATGGCCACGTTGCCGCCCCCCACCACAGCCACGGAGCGGCTCTTGATGAGAGGGGTCTCGTAATCGGGGTTCCACGCGTGCATCAGGTTGACACGGGTAAGATATTCATTGGCGGAATACACCCCGGCCAATCCCTCCCCGGAGATATTCATAAACTTGGGAAGACCGGCGCCGGTGGACAGAAAAATGGCCCGGTAGCCTTCCTCCATCAGCTCATCCAGCGTGACAACGCGCCCCACCACGGTGTTTGTTTTAATCTGTACGCCCAGAGAGCGCAGATCGGCCTCGGCGCGGCGGATGATGGTTTTTGGCAGACGGAATTCCGGAATGCCGTAAACCAGTACGCCGCCGACGGTATGGAAGGATTCGAACAGAGTAACCGCGTAGCCCAGCTGCGCCAGATCGTGGGCGCAGGTGAGTCCGGCGGGGCCGGAGCCCACCACGGCCACATGGGTATAGTTGGCGGGCAGCTTGGGCAGGGCGAAGGCGGGCTTTTGCGCCATGTGCCAGTCGGCGGCGAACCGCTCCAGACGGCCAATGGCCACGGGCTCGGATTTGATACCCCGGACACATTTTGCTTCGCACTGGGTTTCCTGAGGGCAGACGCGGCCGGTAATGGCGGGGGCACCGTGGGTCTGGGTGATGGCCTGATAAGCGCCTTCAAAATCCCGTGCGGCGATTTTCGCGATGAACTCGGGGATACGGACATTCACAGGACAGCCTGCGGTGCAGGGCGCATGCTTGCATTGGAGGCAGCGGTTGGCTTCCGCAACCGCCATCTCTTCGGTGTAGCCCAGAGAAACCTCTTCAAAGGTGCGGCGGCGGAGCCTTGGATCACGCTCCGGCATGGAGGTGCGGGGACTTGTCATATCAGCCATTGCGGGCACCTCCCATCATAGCCGCGTCAGAGAGGGCCTGCAACCGGCAGCGATGCACCTCCGCGGCGGCGGTCTCCTGATCCCGGTAGACGGCGTTGCGGGTCATCAGCTCATCATAATCCACCAGGTGACCGTCAAAATCTGGCCCGTCCACACAGGCGAACTTCACGGTGCCATCCACCTTGACACGGCAGCCTCCGCACATGCCGGTTCCGTCCACCATAACCGGGTTCAGGGAGACCAGCGTATGCAGGCCGTAGGGTTTTGTAGTTTCTGCGACGAAACGCATCATGGGAACCGGTCCGATGGCGATGGCCAGATCATACTGCTCGCCAGCGTCCAGCAATTCCTTCAGCTTGGTGGTGACGAAGCCCTTTTCACCATAGCTGCCGTCGTCGGTGGTGATATAGAGATTGGTGCAGTTCTTGCGGAAGCTGCCCTCCAAAAACACCAGATCCTTGTTGCGAAAGCCGATGATCACATCCACATGAACCCCGGCGCGGTACAGAAATTTTGCCTGAGGGAACGCGATGGCGCAGCCTACCCCGCCGCCGATGACGACGGCGCGTTTGACATGGTCTACCTCTGTGGGATTGCCAAGGGGACCCACCAGATCCAGGATGGTATCGCCGGATTCCAGAAGGTCGAGCTTTTTGGTGGTGAGTCCGACGC
>Ga0316604_10001420_pt1 | contig 21363 bp, 20 predicted proteins | sample OWC_soil_day20_C_FD_207650 | JGI IMG/M metagenome (GOLD analysis project Ga0316604, IMG submission 207650) | Wetland soil microbial communities from Old Woman Creek delta, Ohio, United States - OWC_soil_day20_CT | ecosystem: Environmental > Terrestrial > Soil > Wetlands | place: USA: Ohio...
GTTTATTCCGTCATAGTGCGGTGAGCACCATGATTAAACGCTGCAATGATTTTGGCGCCGGTGGTGTTTCTGTGGCTATTGGTGAACTTACTGATGGTCTGCAAATTAACTTGGATGCTGTCCCCAAGAAATATGAGGGACTTGACGGGACCGAACTGGCCATCTCGGAATCACAGGAACGAATGGCAGTAGTAGTTACTGCTGATAATGCTCAGAAATTTATTGAATACGCTGATGCCGAGAATCTTGAAGCTACCGTTGTTGCCAAGGTAACTGCTGATAATCGCCTGACGATGCTGTGGCGTGGCAAGGATATTGTCAACCTTAGCCGTGATTTTTTAAACACCAATGGAGCCAAACAGCATACCAATATCCAGGTGGCAGCACCAGCTAGTGCAAGCTATTTTGAGGATATGCTTATCGCGGCTGCGGTAACTTCCCAAAATACTAAAGAAGTTTGGCTGAAAACCTTGCAAAATATCAATGTGGGCAGTCAAAAGGGGCTTGTGGAACGCTTTGACAGCAGCATTGGTGCAGGCACAGTTTTGATGCCATTTGGCGGCAAACACCAGGCTACCCCCACTGAAGGCATGGTTGCTAAATTACCGGTGGTATCAGGCAATACTACCACAGGTACGATCATGACCTATGGCTTTAATCCCGATCTTTCAACCTGGAGCCCGTTTCATGGTGCTGTTTATGCGATTGTTGAGGCTGTAGCCAAGGTGGTGGCCTTAGGTGGCAATTTCCGCACAGTGCGGCTAACCTTGCAGGAGTATTTTGAAAAACTGGGACAAGATAGTGTCAAATGGGGCAAGCCATTTAGTGCTTTGTTAGGAGCTTTCTATGCGCAGCAACAACTGGGTATTCCGGCAATTGGCGGTAAGGACAGTATGTCAGGTTCTTTTAACGAGCTTAACGTGCCGCCGACGCTAGTGGCGTTTGCGGTAACTCCTGTTGACGTAAGGCAAGTAATTTCGCAGGAATTTAAGCAGGTTGGCAGCCAAGTGGCTGTTATCCGCCTCAAGCGAAACAAAGATGAGTTGCCTGATTTCGCTGCTTTAATAGCAGCTTACGATAAAGTGAGCCAGCTCGCTCAAACAGGTAAAATAATAGCAGCTTATACTATTAAAGCAGGTGGTATTGCCGAGGCTGTCAGCAAAATGGCCTTTGGTAACCGCGTTGGGCTTGAGTTTGCGAAGCAAGCACATGTCCAAGAACTATTTACACCAGATTATGGTTCGTTGGTTCTCGAACTGCCTGCCGGACTGGACCTTGTCACGGCGTTTGGTAATATCGAATATCAGTTGCTTGGTCAGACAACGTCAACCCCAGTTATCAGCGTTAATGGCGTTACGATAAGCTTGGAGGAAGCGTTTGCGGCTTGGGAACAGCCGTTGGAGAAGGTATTTCCTACGCGGCCTGGTCTTATTAATGAGCAACCGCAAAACTTTGCTGGTTATACGGTAAGAAACAAGCGGCGGCCCAAGCCAGTCATCGCGAAGCCCAAGGTGCTTATTCCGATATTTCCCGGAAGCAATTGCGAATATGATACCATCAAGGCTTTTGAGCAGGCCGGTGCTCTTGCACAGTCACTAGTTATTCGTAATCTTACTGCCGCTCATATTGAAGAATCAATTGCAGCGCTGGCCCAAAAAATTGCTGATGTGCAGATTGTCATGTTGCCTGGTGGGTTCAGTGCTGGCGATGAGCCTGATGGTTCGGGTAAGTTTATTGCTACCATGTTTCGCAATCCCCGGGTAAAGGAAGCAGTTACGGAGCTGCTTCAGCGCCGGGACGGTCTGATGCTTGGTATCTGCAACGGTTTCCAGGCACTTATTAAACTAGGTTTGGTTCCCTATGGTGAAATTCGGGATTTATCTGAGCATAGCCCAACACTGACCTTTAATAAAATCGGTCGTCATATTTCCTGTATGGTTAATACTAAGGTAGTATCGACGCTATCACCATGGCTGAGTAATGTTGAGGCTGGTGAAGTATTCGCTATTCCTGCGTCGCATGGCGAAGGACGTTTTTATGCCACGGCTGAGGAAGTTGGGCAATTGGCAGCTAAGGGTCAAATCGCGACTCAGTATGTTGATTTTGATGGTCGTGCTACCTATGACGCTAGCTTTAATCCCAATGGTTCCTTCCAGGCGATTGAGGCTATCACCAGCCCCGATGGGCGGGTACTTGGGAAGATGGCTCATTCTGAACGCATTGGTGATCATGTTGCCATCAATATTCCGGGCAGCAAAGATCAGCAGCTGTTTAGTGCTGGTGTCAATTATTTTAAATAGCAACAGGGGGGGCGGAACCGATATGTACAATGTCGCTCACATCGGAATAGTAGTTAAAAACATGGATAAATCTCTGGAATTTTACACCACTGTATTGGGGTGCAGGCTAGAGGAGAGTTACCAGGATGAGCGTGTTCACCTGGCATTTGTCAAAGCAGGTCAGCAAACAATTGAGCTTATTCAGTATCAAGAAGATAGTGTACAAGTACGTGGGGCAGGTATTGTTGATCATATTGCCTTTGCGGTAACTGATATTGAACTCGAAATAGCAAAGCTCCAGCAGCATAATGTAACATTATTATTTGAGCAGCCTAAGGTAGTTAGCGGTAAGAAAATTATGTTTTTTACCGGGCCTGATGGTGAACGTTTGGAATTAGTGCAAAGTCTGTAGTAAACAAAGACGGTTCCTGTTTTGCTGGTTTTTAATCCAGCAAACAAGAACCGTTCTTTACCATCCCAGCCATTAGGCTAGACCGATGCCCGGGGGGTGTTTGGGTGCGATTTCAGCAATTGGACATTTTTCTAAACCGCATTCATCACTATAATCGCATTCGATCTCATCGACTTGGTAATGTGGTACAGCTTGGTTGGGGATAGATGTTTCGCGGTAAATGGCAATAATGCTGTGACGTTTTTTCAGATAAGGACAATCACCGGATAATAGCGTGGGGGCGCGTTTGCCCATAATATCACCTCCGTTCGATATTGCGTCTTACTTACAACCAGCATATAATAGAAAATATTAAATAAAAACATTTCCTGCCTAAGTATAGCAGTGTTGATAATGTTTGGGAGGTAATTACGATCGATTTCCAGGATATTACTTTGGCGCAAAAAGCCCTGTTTGATCAGTGTTTTAGGCAGCGCCGCTACGAGAATGCTCATTATAATTTCACTAATTTATTTATGTGGCGTAATCTATATTCTATAAAATGGGCAGAAATAGATGGCTACTTGGTTATTAAGGCTGGTCGCGACGAGAAACAGTTTATGCTTCAGCCATTTGGTCCTGATGCAGGGGTCGAAAGAGTTCTTGAGGAAATGGCTGCCTATTGTGTAACTCATAATTTGGTGTTTAAACTATATGGAATCGAGAAATTTATGGTTGACATTCTCGAAAAATGGCGACCAGGGCAGTTTGCTATTACTGCTGACCGGGATAATTACGATTATGTTTATAATAGCAAGGATTTGATTGAATTAAAAGGCCGTAAATATCATAGTAAGAAAAATCATGTTAATAGTTTTCTCCGCAATTACAGCAACTATCAGTATATACCGCTAACACCGGAATGGGTGCCGCGTTGTGTGGAAACCCAAATAGAATGGTGTAAGAAAAAAGGCTGCGATGAGGACGCTCTGTTAAAGGGAGAACGAGACGCAATTATCGAGGTGCTTATTCATTGGAATGAGCTGAAGCTGACTGGCGGCTTAATTTATGTTGACGAAAAAGTCGAGGCCTTTAGCTTTGGTGAGCAGTTAAACAATGATACAGCGGTTATTCATGTCGAAAAGGCCAATGCGGATATTCGTGGTGTCTATCCGGTGATTAATCAACAATTCTGTGCTAACGCGTGGCAGCAGCTGCCTTATATCAACAGGGAAGAGGATATGGGACTAGAGGGTCTGCGCAAAGCTAAGGAATCGTATTGTCCAGTAAAAATGGTGGAAAAATATATTGCTACACTAAAATAGTGCTATAGTCAATCATTTCAATAAGGAGAAGGACGATCAAGATGGAAATTAAAGCAATTAAAAAACTAAAACTCTACGGTTTTAATAATCTTACCAAAACACTGAGCTTTAATATGTATGATATTTGTTATGCGAAGACTCCGCAGCATCGTCATTCTTATATTGAGTATATTGATGAGGAATATAGTGCCGAACGGTTGACCAATATTCTAACAGAAGTGGCTAATATAATTGGGGCTAATATCTTGAACATTGCCAAACAGGATTATGACCCGCAGGGTGCCAGTGTTACCATGCTGATTTCGGAGGAACCGGTCAACCAGCCGGGAGAACCTGTAACCAGCGAGGAGTGCGGAGAGTGCGAGATCAATGAACTGAAACCGGATGCGGTTGTCTGCCACTTAGATAAAAGCCACATTACTGTCCACACCTATCCGGAAAGCCACCCGGATGAAGGTATCAGCACCTTTCGGGCAGATATTGATGTATCGACTTGCGGTCATATTTCGCCGCTCAAGGCCTTGAACTTTCTGATTAATACTTTCCAACCTGATATTACGGCCATTGATTACCGGGTGCGAGGTTTTACCCGCGATGTGAATGGCAAAAAGTATTTTATTGATCATAAAATAAATTCTATCCAAAACTATATTTCCAGCGAGAATCGGGACATGTACCAAATGATCGACGTTAATGTCTATCAGGAAAACATTTTTCACACTAAGATGTTGTTAAAGGAATTCGACCTGGATAACTATTTGTTTGGAACAGCCAAAAAGGAACTCATGGCTGGCGAGAAGAAAAAAATTAAACAGCGTCTCAAAAAGGAGATGGCTGAGATCTTTTATGGAAAAAATATTCCCAAAGTTAATTTGAAATTATGAGTACATTAAAATCCCCCAATTGGGGGATTTTATTTTTATGAAACTATTATTACAACCCTTGCCTGTGCGTATTTTTCATTGGATTATGGCGGCGACTATTAGCTATCTTGTTTTAACAGGACTGTATCTACATGACCCGTGGGGGATACTGCCTTATGGCGTAATGCGCAAAACACATACTATTGCCGGGATCATACTTGTTTTGAATTTATTAGGGCAGGTGTACTACTATCTTGCCACCGGTAAATATACTGAACTCTTATTTACGCTGCATGATTTCCCCAACTTGCGTAGCTTTTTTCGGTATGCGTTGTTTATTACGGAGAATCACCCTAATTATGGGCGCTATAACCCGGGGCAAAAGGCGATATTTACTAGCTGGGGACTGGTTACCCTGCTAGCGGGAATTGCCGCGTTACCGTATTTTTTTCCAGCATATGCTTCCTACCTCAGTCGGCCATTTGGCGGCCTTGGGGGAATACGAATTGTTTTTTACAGCATTGCTATGTTTTTTTGGGCAACCATTCCGCTGCATGTGTATTTGGTGTTTACTGAAGACCCTGCCAAGCTGCAGGCGATGTTCTCAGGCTATATAAAAAAAGAGCCTAAAGTGAAGTAAACCTTTAATGTCATGTATCTGGCTGTAAGGCTAGTCTTGGTTGATAGATCTGAGTAGGACCGTGGGCATTTGGGGATTTCATCATTGTGGTTAATACTTGCCGGCCAGTATCCATACCCTGGGCGCCGATTAATACAATAAGATCACCAGCAACAACATGACTAAGAGCTGCCGTGCGCCGCAGGCAAAGTATTGGTGTAAGTATAGTCGGTTTTTAGGGTGTTAAGTGTTGTCTGAAAGGCTAGGCTCTCCTCCGGTGTTACTGTGTCAGCTGGACCGACCTGGTCGGCACTGTCGGTAATGATTAATGAAAATGGCAGTTTGCGCCGTGCTCTGGCAAGGGTTGCAGCATTGGCGGCATTAATCGCCGGGCCGCGTTGACCGCGAATGGCATTAACAACAACAAGGCGTTGATAACGTAATGTGCTTATTGTATCAAATACAGCTTCAATACTGCCTGGATTTAGGGCCGTATCATCAACAACTATGAGTCCGTCTAGGTGGAAAATATCCATACGGCGTTCAACGCCCCGGAAATTAGCTAACGCTTGGGCAACATCTGCTGGTGAAATTCCGTGCAGCAGGGCAGCGGCGGTGGCAAGTAACGCATTTTCAATATTGTGGCGTCCGGGAATGGCTAGTGTCATAGCATATTGACTGGCAGGTAGTGGTTGGCCAGTGAGTGCGATTAATGGTTTGTTGATGGTAAGGGTAAAACCACTGCCATAGCTTGTTAAATGGGTAATAGTGGCGCAAATATCGGCAGGACTATTGACCGCAGCGGTAATAAGATTACCGGTAAAATGGGAAGTAATGACTTGACAATAGGGATCAGCGATATTGACAATCAAGGGCGTAGAGGGAGTGAGCAAGTTTAAGAACTTGGCCTTAGCCGCAAGATAACTGGCAAAATTACCATGGAAATCGAGGTGGTCGGCACAGAGATTGCTAAGTATGCCTGTAGAAAAATGAACATGAGCAACGCGATGCATTTCAACGCCTTGCGCGGATACCTCCATAGCGGCATGGGTAACTTTGTTGCTAAGCATCTGTGATAGATAGTGTTGAAGTGAAACCGCATCTGGTGTTGTTAGGGTACTGGGGATAGCGTTTTTTCCGGTATTGACCCGAACGGTGCCAATAAGTCCGGTCTGGAAACCGCTCTGGGCAAAGATATGTTCAAGCAGGCAGGCAATGGTAGTTTTCCCATTCGAGCCAGTTACACCGATTAGCTTCAATTTGTGTGACGGGTTTTCATATAGGGCTGCAGCCAACTCAGACAAAGCCAGCCTGGCGTTAGCGACAACAAGGAATGGTATGCGTAACGGCGGCAGATGATCAGGGCAATCGCTTACAATAACCAGTGCGCCGCGGTCGGCGGCAGTTTGGGCGAAAGCATTGCCATCAATGGTACGTCCGCAGATAGCAACAAAAATATAGCCGGGTCGTACCATGTCCGAATGACAGGTAATTCCCGTTGCTTTGCTAACCCAACTTTTTAATGCCTGCATAGCAGTTCCTCCTTGTCAGCCAATAAGATACTCCATGGTATTCCCATTATCGGCAGGAGGTGAACAAGATAAAAAAAGTTTTGCAATTTCCGCTACTTATGCTTGGTTTACTGCTAGCTCTTAACGCCGGTTGTGGTTTGAAAACACCTGCTCCCAAACCGGAAGTTCGACTAGTGGCAGAGAATGTTACGATTGAGGGTCAGTCTGTAGGCACCATGACGGCAGAAGAAGCTAGCAAAGTCTTGGCCAACTTGGCTAAGGCCAAAGATCTGCCAGCAGTAAATGCCGGCTTTGATCCCGACACCGGAAAGGTTATTCCCGAACGACCGGGTCAGCGTCTTGATGTTTCGGCTACGCTTAGCGAATTACTGGCGGCAGCGGCTGGCAGCAGAGTTATGCCAATATATCAGCAGTCGATCTCTGATATTACCGGAGACAAGCTGAGACGCAGCCAAAATCTGGGGAGTTATACTACCCGGATTTTGGATAATAGTCCGGGGCGGCTGACGAATATTCGTCTGACAGCTAAACTAATTAACAATACAGTTCTTGAATCAGGGCAGGAGTTTTCCTTCAACAAGCTAACCGGCGAGCCGACAGCCGCACGGGGCTTTCAGCCAGCAACAGTATTTGGTGATAATGGGAATAAAGCCGAGGAAATTGGGGGCGGTATGTGCCAGGTGTCCTCCACTTTATACAATGCGGTATTGGCTGCCAACCTCACAGTTACTGAGCGTCATCCTCATTCCCAACCGGTAAATTATGTACCGCCAGGCCGGGATGCCACTACTTATACAGATAAAGACTTACGCTTTATTAATACCACACGCCATCGTCTGATAAGTCGCGTTTTCACCAATGCGGCGGGTTCTCAGCTAACAGTGGAATTATGGGGATTACCTGACGCATAAGCTTGAGAATCTCCAGCCATACTAAGTTTGAGGTGGGAGTGTATGAAAAACAAAACATGGAATACCGCACTAGTCATAGTAATTATGTTAGCATTCATCACGGGAGCGTATACACTACTCAGGCCTCCCACCCAAAAACCAGCACCGGCCCCAATACCAGCACCGATTGAGCAGGCACCGGCTCCAATGCCGCCTGCACCTGTACCACAGCCGATTCCCGGTGTTGCGCCCTTTGATGCGGCCAAATATCCTAATGAACCGCAGGTAAGGGTCTATCTGGCCGATAAAGGCTCGATTGAGACTATGCCGCTAGAAAAGTATATAGAAGGGGTTATTGCCCAGGAGATGGAGCCGGATTGGCCGATAGAGGCCTTAGCGGCACAGGCGATTGCCTCGCGTACCCTGACGATCAGTGCTATTGAAGCTGGCACGATAAAAAAATTGCATAATGCTGATGTTAGTACATCAAAAGAGGAACTGCAGGCTTTTGCTCCGCAAAAAGTCAACGACAGTGTGAAGCAGGCCGTAGCACGGACCCGCGGAGAAGTACTGTTATATGCTGGTGGACTTGTTAATGCTATTTATAGTTCCTGCAATGGGCAAATTGGTGCCACCAGAGAAGAAAGCTTTCCTAAAGAAATTTCCCACGATACCCCGTACTTCCAACCTGTTAAAGATAACTGCTTTACCTATGCTCCGGAACATATAGAATCCTGGACAGTAAAAATTCCGGCTTCGCAGGTAGCTGCGGCCATCGGCTATGAGGGTAACCCGGCTGATATCCGCATTGTGGAGAAAGGGCCATCAGGGCGAATTCTCTATATTGGAGCTGGTGATAAAAAAATGTTTGGCTCTGATTTTCGTCGGGCTGTCGGCTATGATACTCTTAAATCAACATTAGTTACAGAAATGAAGTATGAAGATGATAACTTCATTTTTACAGGTAACGGCTGGGGAAATGGTGTTGGCTTATGCCAATGGGGGGCCTATACTTTTGCCAAAGAGGGTAAGCAGGCCGAAGATATTATTAAATATTATTATCCTGGTACTGAAGTGAAAAAGTTGTGGCAATGATTTTTTAAAAATAGGTGAATTTTATAGTAATTTCTGCATACATTAATTACGCGAGGCAGTATGGCGGCTGCCTCCCGGGGACTGCGCCGCTTGTCTGGTACGCACGGACAGGCGGCGCAATTTATTTTTTTGATTTTTTTACGATATTGGTCTTATGAATATTGGCAATAGCTTTCGACTACGCTATAATAATAAAGTTAAGGTTCTGTGAAGGGATTGAGTTTGATCAAACAGGGTAATACCGATATCAGCCATGTGCTTATTTCTGTGAAAGGTTCACAACAGGATACTCATGGTGAAGCTGATACAATTGAATTATTTACACATGGGCGGCGGTATGCGAAAAATGGTGTCCACTATATCACGTATCAAGAAAGCGAAATCAGCGGGATGGAAGGTGCCACAACACTCTTAAAAGTGTACGCTGATTATGTTGTTTTGGTGCGTATGGGCGGCGTTGAACAGCGACAGGAATTTCGTAACGGGGAACGCTGCAGTTCTAGATATGTTACGCCTTATGGCACAATGGAAATGAGTATACATACAACCCAGTTGGCAATAACCCGTGCTGAGGATAATAGCCAGGTTACTGGAATACATATTGAGTACGAGCTGGAAATAGACGGACAGTGGCAAAGCGCGAATACGCTTACTGTCCTTGTACAGGGGGATAAGAAAAATGGACATTAAACAACAGCTGATTGCCGCCATTGGACAAGCAGCGACTAGGGCTGTAGCTGACGGTGTATTTGTTGCCGAGCATCTGCCTGAGATAGCACTGGAAGTGCCGCCGCAAAAAGAATTCGGTGATTACGCGACTAATTTCGCTATGCAGTCAGCCAAAGCGGCTAAGATGAATCCGCGGGTAATTGCCCAGGCTATTATTGATCGTCTTGATGAGCCATGGCTGGATAAAGCCTTGCTTGCCGGCCCTGGGTTTATTAACTTTTATCTTAAGTCAGATCTTCTCTACCAGGACTTGGCAGATATTTTGGTTGCCGGGGATAATTTTGGGCAGACTAACGCCGGGCAGGGGCAGCGGGTGCAGGTAGAGTTTGTCAGTGCTAACCCTACTGGACCGCTGCATGTTGGTCATGGCCGGGGAGCAGCAGTAGGCAGCGCCCTTGTTAATCTGCTCAGGACGGCTGGTTACCAGGTGGAAGCAGAATTTTATATAAATGATGCCGGCAATCAGATGGATAACCTAGCAGCTTCCGTCAACGCCCGGTACCTAGAACTTATGGGACAATCGGTTGCGTTTCCTGAAGATGGCTATCACGGCAAAGATATTATCGATACAGCGCAGCGAATTATTGATAAACATGGCGAAAAATATCTTAGTATGCCAGAGGGGGAGCGTCTGGCTGAGTTCAAGGAAGTGGGGCTGAAAGAAAAGCTGGCTGCCCTTAAAGAGGATTTGGAACAGTTTGGCGTTTCCTTTGACGTATGGTTTAGCGAACGCACGCTGCATGATAGCGGCGCTGTGGCCACTACCTGTGAGCTCCTGAAAACCAATGGCAATATCTATGAGCAAGACGGAGCCTTGTGGCTAAAATCCACAGCGTATGGCGATGATAAAGATCGGGTGGTTATCCGCGATAACGGCATACCTACCTATCTTGCTGCTGATATTGCCTACCACCGCGATAAGTTTGCCCGTGGTTTTAACAAGGTTATTAATATCTGGGGCGCTGATCATCATGGCTACATTTGCCGGGTTAAGGCTGCTATCAATGCCATGGGATATAATGCGGATAATCTGGAAGTAATGATTTTACAGATGGTAAGCCTCTATCAAGATGGTCAACTTGTTAAGATGTCCAAACGGACAGGACAAGGCGTGACTTTGAGTGAACTTATTGAGGAAGTGGGCCGCGATGCCGCTCGGTATTTCTTCATTATGCGCTCAACTGACAGCCAGCTTGACTTTGATCTTGATTTAGCTAAATCTCATTCGAATGAGAACCCAGTGTATTATATTCAGTATGCTCATGCCCGAATATCCAGCATCTTTCGTCAAGTAGCAGAAGCGGGCCTACCAATGCCGGCTGCTTGGGAGCAAGTTAAGCTGGAACTATTAACCGAGCAGGCAGAAATTGATTTAATTAAAAAAATGGCCAAGTTTCCAGAAGAGGTTGCTAGTGCCGCCTGTGAGCGTGCGCCGCACCGAATCGCCCGCTATGCGCATGAACTAGCCAGCCTGTTCCATACTTTTTACAATCAATGCCGGATTATTGGCGTTGAGCCTGAGGTGCAGGCCGCTCGGCTGGCTCTAGTGACAGCGGTAAGGTCAACGGTAAAACAATCACTTGGTATTTTGGGAGTGGCTGCTCCTGAAAAAATGTAAATCACTCACTCTCCAGGAATGTTTTATAGCAGTCGGGAGGAATTTACCTCTGGGTGTTGAATATAAAACGCGGATTGTTAAGTGCGGAGGTTAAAATTATGGCATATACTATTGATGAAGTCGATTCAGCATATCAAGTTTTAAAGGCAGCAGGACATCCGTTATACTACCGGGAGTTAATTGATCAAGCCATTGCCGTTAAGGGCGGTACAATGCGTGCATCAGCGCAGATTATTGCTGATGTTCATACCCGGATTAATTTGGACAGTCGGTTTGTGCACACAGGCAAAAGCATGTGGGGTCTAAACGAATGGTCACCACAGCGTATTAGTGTGCTCGAAACAGAAGAGCCGGCAGCAGCCCCGCAAGATATGCAAAGACGGGCCAAGCTGTTTGCTGCCATTCAACAGGATTTTGAAAATGAGGGTACTGCGAGTAGTGCTGAGCCTGATCATTTATTGGAAGGCGAAGCTGACTTAGATGAGGAAGAAACCGAAGAAAATGAGGCTTAGTTGAGCTAAGCAGCTACATGTAATTAACGGATAGAGAGCTTGGTTTTTTGGCAAATTAGGGTTGTCAACAGTTAATTGTGGGAAGTTAGTAGGAGGATTTTTAAATGGCTAAATATATTTTTGTTACAGGCGGCGTGGTATCTTCACTTGGGAAGGGAATCACGGCAGCATCACTTGGGCGTCTTTTGAAAAGCCGCGGGCTCAAAGTTACCATCCAGAAGTTTGACCCGTACATCAACTTTGATCCAGGGACCATGAGTCCTTATCAGCATGGCGAAGTATTTGTCACAGAAGACGGTGGCGAGACCGACCTTGACCTTGGCCATTATGAACGGTTTATTGATATTCACTTAAGCAAAAGCTCAAATGTCACAGCTGGCAAAATATATTGGTCAGTTATCAGCAAGGAGCGTAAAGGCGATTACTTGGGCAGCACGGTTCAGGTAATTCCCCATATTACCAACGAAATTAAAGAACGCATTTACCGGGTAGGCGAAGAAGACAATGCTGATGTTGTCATTACCGAAATCGGCGGTACTGTTGGCGATATTGAAAGTCAGCCATTTTTAGAAGCCATTCGCCAGGTTAAAAAGGAAGTAGGCAAGGGTGGTGTACTCTATATTCATGTTACCCTTGTACCCTACATCTCGGCAGCCGGTGAGCTTAAAACCAAGCCCACGCAGCACAGTGTAAAAGAACTGAGAAGTATTGGTATTCACCCTGATATCATTGTGTGCCGTACTGAGCATGAGATCTCGCAGGAGATGAAAGAAAAGCTAGCCTTATTCTGTGACATTGACTGTGATGCAGTCATCCAGAATAAAAATGCCGCCAGCATCTATGAGGTTCCACTGATGCTGGAAAAGGAAGGGCTTGACCGTATTGCTATGGAAAAGCTCAACCTGAAAGACACTGGAGCCGATATGACGCAGTGGAAACACATGGTGGATAAGATCATGAATCCACGGTATAGTGTGCAGATTGCTATTGTCGGTAAATATGTCGCCCTGCGGGATGCTTATATGAGTGTGTCAGAAGCTCTGCGCCATGGTGGTATTGCTAATGATACCGCAATTGAGATAAAATGGATTAATGCCGAAGATATTGAGGCGGAGGACACTGATCTAGCTGCATGTTTAGGCGATGTTGATGGTATCTTGGTGCCTGGTGGGTTTGGTGACCGTGGAATCGAAGGTAAGCTTAAGGCCATTCGCTATGCACGGGAGAATAAGGTGCCGTTCTTTGGCTTGTGTCTGGGCATGCAGACTGCCGTCATTGAATTTTCCCGTAATGTATGTGGCTTAACAGATGCGCATAGTACTGAGTTTAATCCAAATACAGCACACCCGGTCATCGACCTTATGCCTGAGCAGGTAGCGATCGAAGATAAGGGCGGCACCATGCGGCTTGGGGTGTATCCTTGTAAGGTTATGGAAGGTACATTGACCTATCAAGCGTATCAGGATGAGATTATTTATGAACGTCACCGCCACCGCTTTGAATTTAATAATGCATATCGTGAAAAACTTTCTCAGGCTGGCCTGGTTATTGGCGGTACTTTGCCGAACGGGCGCTTGGTTGAGATTGTCGAAATAAAAGATCATCCTTGGTTTGTAGGGACGCAATTCCACCCTGAATTTAAGTCGCGTCCGACCAACCCGCACCCACTGTTTAGAGATTTTGTTAAAGCGACGCTGGCAAATAAGCTGGGAAAGTAATAGTAAATGGGTATTATAATAAAAGAAAGCTGTTGGATGATCTCCAACAGCTTTCTTTTACAAACAAATACATAAGGAGGTAGGCTTATGTTTAAACGTTCAGTGGTACTTTTGCTGATTTTTATTATCGGCATATCCATGTTAGGAGCGCTATTTATTGCTCCCAAGGTGAAACAGAGTAAACTAGTCAGCCATGATAAAATTGCCATCGTTTACGTTGATGGTATGATTGTTGGTGGTCGCGGACAAGTTGGTTTATTTACCGAGGGCGGTGGTACAGATGCCCTTATCCGCCAACTTCATACTGCCCGCGATGATGAATCTGTTAAGGCCATCATCCTTAGAATTAACAGTCCTGGCGGTACGGTTCCTGCTTCCCAGGAAGTTGGCGAAGAGCTAAAGAAAATTCGCGCTACTGGCAAACCGGTCATTACTTCGATGGCTGACATGGCAGCGTCGGGCGGTTACTGGCTGGCGGCTTGCACTGATAAAATATATGCCAATCCTTCTACCATTACCGGGAGCCTTGGTGTATATATGCCGTATTCCAACTGGGAGGAATTATACAAAAAAATTGGAGTTAGTCAGGAAAAAATTAAAAGCGGCCCGCATAAAGATATCTTATCACCAGACCGCCAGCTGACTGAGGAAGAAAGGGCCATTATTCAAGTTATGGTTGATGATATGTATAACCAATTTGTTGAGGTCATTGCCGAGGGACGACATCTGGACCCGGCTAAAGTGCGTGAGTTGGCTGATGGCCGCATTTATACCGGCCGCCAGGCTAAAGAAGTAGGCCTTGTTGATGAATTAGGTAACATGTATGACGCAATTGACGGTGCTGCAAACATGGTGGGTCTTCAGGGGCGACCGGAAATTGTTGAATATGGCAAGCTCAACGCTATAGAAGCCTTATTAGGTGCGCAAGATACTCATAATCCCGATCAACTGATACTTAAGCGGCTTACGGAAATACTCTCTTCGGCCGGCCCGGCGGCCGTACCCCAGAGCTATTAAGGGGGGATTTGTATGGGTAATTTATTGGAAACTATTTATGATGTTTTATTCAACCCAAGGGCAGCAATGGAAACGATTGCTCAAAAAAAACTAACCGGGCAAGCATTGGTAATGTTTACCGTTGGTATGCTTGTCCCGGTGTGGGCAGTATATACGGGGATTAAAGGCGCGCCAGCGTTAGGCAGTATGTTTGTTTTGCACTTTATCGGCAGCCTGTTCTTTTGGGTAGTGGGCGCCTCAGTATTGAACTTTGTTGCTGAGTTGGCAGGTGGTCACGGAACCGCTGTCGGCCTGTTCGCGGCCTTAGGATTTTCCCACCTGCCGCGGGTGGCTGTAATACCGCTGGGAGTTATTGCCGCGCTGCTGCCAGATAACCTGCGAGGCATAGCTTTTGGATTCATCGGTTTGCTTGTAGTTATCTGGACCCTGTCACTGAGTGTAGCGGCTATTCGCGGTGCACATGGTTTATCTGGCGCTAAAGCCGTGCTTGTGCTCCTTGCTCCGCTGCTAGCGATAATTGGAGCAATTATCGCGGCTGTTATTTTTCTCGGCGCAGCCCTACTAGAATTCCCACTTCATTTTTAGCGAACCCGGTATAGGTAAATTTCCCAGACTGACCAGCCTTCGCTAAAATGTTGTAAAAACTCAAGACCATTTTCCTGATAGTTTGTTATTTCGGCGGCGGATAAAATATATTCGCCGCCTAATTTTTTAAAAGCCTGGCTATCCAGTTCCAGATGATTGAGCTTTAATTGATAAGCCTTGCGTACCTGATAATACTCAAGCTCTGCGGGAAATAGGTAGCAGGTTATGCCCCAGTTATCAAAATAGTTTTGCCAAAACTGATTTTTGTCAAGTTCTTTGGCGATAATCTGGCGGAAAGCGTGTTTATAAGCAAGTGGGTAAATATTAAGTCGGCCGTCCAGGGTATAAAAGCCATGATACTGGGTTATGGCCGGATAAATGCCGATAGTCGCTATACGGTAGTCTTCTTTCGGACGGCCAATGTAGTTGTCTATTTTTTGAAATAGGCTGTCAGCAAAAAATTCGCCATAGCTAATATTTTCGTAAAGCCAACTGTTCTCGATAACTGAGATGCCTGCTTGCTTTTTTAAGACTAAGTCATACTCAATGTTATTGCCAAACAGAAAACCAAGCTGCAAAGTAATCAGAAGAACAGCTAGTATTTTGCCAATATAGCGGATATTAGCGATAACGGACAGGCATAAAGCAAAGATGGTATACCATAACAGTGGGTGCAGCCAATGAAAACGCTGGATTTGGAAGGAATTTAAAAAGCTGCTGCCTGCTACGGCTGAAATAAAGAATTCCGAATAGCGAAATCCGTAAAAAATTGATATACCGAGCGCGAGTGTCAATAACAGCACGATGCTTTTATATTCGCGTTTGTGTCGCCAGCCAGTAAGGAGTGCCAGCGGCACAGCGATGCCGAGAATGTATTTATGCAGGCTAACCGCATGATACTGGCCATTCACTAAGTTTTCTACAATAAGCGATTGTACGCCGCGCCAGTCCCGGGCCTGTCCTAAGAGCAGACGGTTAATTTCCTCACGGCTTGATATAAAACCTGAACTGAAGAAGGCATTATAAATCAGCCATATTTCGGTTATAACATACGAACAGGTTAAGAGAGCGATTGCTCCCCAAAATTTCGGGTGCGGCCGACGGTGCTGCCAGTAATCATTGCAGGCAGCCAGTCCTAGAACTGTCAAAATAAAGACACCGACAAGCGGCAGCGACGAATACAATGCAAAAATGACAATGATGAAAATAGTAACTGTCATTTTTCTATCATAATAGGCATTAAGCATTGCATAGAATAGTAAGGGCTGTCCGGCGATTGACAGGCCGTAGACAGTATAAAAGGGGAGGGTAGCAAACGAAGCGGCACCAGCCCAAGTCAACCAAGTCTGATGGTTAGCTGGCAGGACATAGTGCTTCAGCAAAAGATGCATACCAACGAAAGCGGTAAGATGAACAAGTATGAGATTAATTAGGTAAGCGCGAAAAGGTGGCAGGATAAGGTAAAGCCAGGTAATAACATTAAATCCGCTAGGTAGACAACTGCGAGGCAGTTCTCCGAGCATTTGATTGACGGTCCCGGTCAGTTCAAATACCTTACCGCTTTTGACAAGTACTAGCCAAGCGGTAATCCAGTCTAGGTTATCATTAATGGTAAAATGGGCGTTTTGCCGTAAAACAATAAAAGGCGTTACATAAGCCAGTACCAGAAAGGAAAAAAATAAGGCCGCTTTATGGCTGGTAAGCCAGAGTAATAACTTGCGTAGTACTAGTAGTTTATGTTGCATACAATTACCTCGCGAAGTGATTTCACTATAAAGTGTAGCACAACTTTGGTTAGTTTAGGAAGTATTTCACAGAAATTAGAAAAATCCGAAAAAATATTTCCTTAATTTTCCATAAATTAGCAGGAGAATTTTAATTGATTGCGAATAGTATCTACATCAGGGAGGAATAATTTAATTTTTCAATTAAAACTGCGAGAAAGTAAGGTGCATTACATGAGCAATTCCCAAGCAACCATTCTGGTAATTGACGACCAACCTGGGATTCGGAGATTGCTAACCGAGGTTCTCCAGGATGAAGGTTATCAAGTAATTACAGCCGCTAATGGCTACGAGGGTATACAGGCTGCACAAAGTGCCCATCCCAATGTCATTTTGATGGATATGAAGATGCCAGGCATGGATGGGATTACGGCGCTAAAAGAGCTTAAACGCCAGGGCCAGGGTGATCAGGTCATTATGATGACAGCTTATGGTGAGTTGGACATGGTAAATGAGGCCAGGGAAATCGGCATGCGCGACTATATCACCAAACCATTTGATATTATGTCTCTTTGCCAGATTATCCACAATAATCTTGGTACTACTTTTGGTGATACTCGTCAGAGTATGATTGGCTAACAGTTACGGTAGATAACCCCGGGGCAGAGATCCCCGGGGTTATTGTTGGCCGTTCACTTTTTACCTGTTGTTGCTAAGTTGTAGCAAGCAGGCAGGATTTTTACCGCAGGTGGCGAAATACAGGAAGCAAAGGGGGGATATCCATGGTCATTAGCGCTGTCTCTACATTAGCGCTGTATTGTCCGCGATGCGGCAAAATTGAACTTCATAATGTCTCCCGGTTTGCTATCAATAACGCCGCGTGTCAACTTGTTTGTAGCTGCGGTCAAGTACAAGGGGCAATATCTAGTGCGGGGCGGCGTCAATATCTGCTTGATATTCCTTGTGTAGTATGCGAAACCAATCATCTAATTTTTCTTGACAGCAACCTGTTTCGCCAGCCAAAAGCAAGTAAAATATATTGTGACCAGGCAAATTTGGAATTGGGTTTTGTCGGTAGTGCGGAAGCAATTGCCGCGACTATTGCTAGGCATAAGCAAGAAGTTGCTAGTCTGGCCAGTGAGATGGCCGGGCAATCCGACGGTTCAGAGGTAGAAAATTCACAAATTTTACTGGAGATTTTAAATAAAATTCATGATATTGCTGAGCAGGGGGGGGTATACTGCTCTTGTGGTAATACTGATGTTGAGGTTGATGTGCTTGTCGACGCTGTTGAACTCTCTTGTCCTCAGTGCGAAGGGAGACTGCTGATTTCAGCCAAGGATGAGCAAGATTTGGCGAGAATATCGGCTATGGGGGTTATTGAAATAGCTCCGCTCAGGCGCACCAGCCGTAAATGAATATGTTCGCTGCTATAGATAATAATGAGAAAAGGTGAGTGAGTTACCTGTGAAATTTTTTCTCGATACAGCTAATATTGGCGAAATCAAGGAAATTTTGCCAATAGGTATTGTGGCCGGAGTAACTACCAATCCATCGCTTATTGCTAAGGAAAAACAAGATATCAAGGAAGTAATCAAGGAAATTGCTTCACTAACACCGGGGCCAGTAAGTGCCGAGGTTATTGGAACTGAGTTTGAACAGATGTTGCCGGAAGCGCGTGAACTGGCCAAGCTGGGCGATAACGTGGTAATCAAGGTTCCGGTAACACTGGATGGTCTGAAAACAGCGAGTGCCTTGGCTGCTGAAGGGATTAGAACCAATGTAACTCTGATTTTTTCCGCAAATCAGGCACTATTAGCGGCGCGGGCAGGAGCTGCCTTTGTTAGTCCGTTTGTTGGTCGGCTTGATGATATTAGTCAGGACGGCATTGCTCTTATTAAGGATATAGCTGATATTTTTGCTATCCATGGTATTGAGACCGAAATTATTGCTGCCAGTATTCGTCATCCCCAGCATGTTACCCAGGCAGCGTTGGCCGGAGCGCATATTGCCACTGTTCCCGCCAAGGTAGTAAAGTCACTCTTATATCATCCACTGACAGATGCAGGTATTAAACGCTTTCTGGAGGATTGGCAAAAAGCCAATCTGTAAGATAATTTCGAGAGTTGCTTAACAGGCAATCTCAATGTAGAGTTAAGCTCCGGGTAAGTGCCCGGTATAATTTTTCCAAGAATTAAGGAGATGTAGTATTATGGAACGTGAATTAGCATTGGAATTTGTACGGGTTACCGAGGCTGCCGCAGTTGCTTGCGGTCGGTGGATGGGACGTGGCGAAAAAATTGCCGCCGACCAGGCGGCTGTCGATGCGATGCGTGCTGCTTTCGATATCGTAAACATCAGTGGACGGGTAGTTATCGGCGAAGGTGAGATGGATGAAGCGCCGATGCTGTATATTGGTGAAGAAGTGGGACATGGCGGCCCGGCAGTTGATATTGCTGTCGATCCGCTGGAAGGTACTAATTTGGTAGCCAAAGGCTTGCCAGGCGCTATTGCTGTTTTGGCTATCGCTCCGCGCGGCCACCTGTTGCATGCGCCTGATATGTATATGGATAAGATTGTAGTCGGCCCGATGGCCAGAGGTAAAATCGACATCAACGCGCCAGTGGCTGAGAACCTTAAAGCAGTTGCCGCAGCACTTAGCCGCAAAGTGGAAGATATTACTGTAGTTATTCTTGACCGTCCACGGCATGCTGCTATTATTAAAGAAGCCCGTGATGCTGGAGCGAGGATTAAACTGATTACTGATGGTGATGTCTCTCCGGCGATCAATGCTGCTATTGAAGGCACAGGCGTACATATGCTTTTGGGAATCGGCGGTGCTCCCGAGGGCGTATTGGCTGCTGCTGCTGTAAAATGTTTGGGCGGCGATATGCAAGGCAGATTATGGCCGGAAGGCGATGCCGATATCGAACGGGCAAAAGCTATGGGGATTACTGATATAAATAAGGTTCTTACTTTAGATGAACTGGTTCAGGGGGATGATGTGATTTTTGCGGCAACAGCCATCACCCAGGGCGATCTTTTAAACGGAGTGCGCTACTTTGGCGGTGGTGCCCGCACTCATTCGCTTGTAATGCGCGGCACGACAGGTACTGTCCGGTTTGTTGACGCTATTCATAAGTTTGACAAAAAACCAATGCTCATTAAACGGGCATAGTTATTGTAAAAATCGGGATTATTAATTTATAAATCGAGAGTGCTTCATTGTTGTGTTTGTAGTGCCCGCTGAGTATCGGGCTATGCAAGAGCAGCGAAGCATCTCGATTTTTTTTAATTATAGAGAATAATACTATCAGAAAAACAACATAATATATAGAACTTCAGAAAAATAATCCAAGTTATGCATATTTTGCGGATTTGTCGCTTATGCTAATACTGGGGATAGTTCATGCTAACAGTTTGTATTACAAGCTGTTAGTCAAAATTAGACCAGTAGCGAGGTGATGTATGTGCATCTGCCGAAATGCACGGCTAGACAATGGGCTTATCTGGGGGGGGTTGCACTTTTAGCCGGTATCTGGGCTTCCCCTGGCGGACCCAAGCCACTGCTGACAGAAGCTATCAAGGTTCCGCCTGCAACCGAGCAACCACTTGTGGAAGCGTCAGCACCATTGCCGCAAGCTATGGCAATTAGACGCTACGTTGTGCAAACTGGAGATACCTTATCAGGGATAGCCCAGCACTATGATATTGATGTAGAGACCTTGATGGCAGCAAATCCTAATAGCAGTGACCTTATTCACCCCGGTGATCAGTTGATTATATTGCCCACAAAAGGCGTTGTTCACCAGGTAAATGCCGGTGATACCTTATGGGATATTGCTCATACATATGGTATACAGGTGGAAATAATTAAATCAGCCAATGCTAAGCCGAGTGATCAGGTAGCTGTTGGTGAACAGCTTTTTATTCCTGGCGCACGCTGGGGCAGGGCTGATACGGCGGTAGCGCGGGCCTCAGCTAGCCGCTTTATTTGGCCAACCAAAGGAGAAATATCGTCCGCTTTTGGCTGGCGGTGGGGACGGCTTCATGCTGGTGTCGATATTGCTAATGATATTGGTACTTATGTTATGTCTGCGCGGGCTGGTCGGGTGATTTGGGCCGGCTGGCGGGGCGGCTATGGTTATGCCATAATGATTGATCATGGCGGCGGCTATGTAAGTTTATATGGACATTTGGATGACTATTTTGTTGAGAAGGAGCAATATGTGCGGGCTGGTCAGCGCATTGCTTCTATGGGCAGTACAGGTAACTCAACAGGACCGCATCTGCATTTTGAAATTCAAAAGGATGGTCAGCCGGTCGACCCGGTGGAATTTTTGCCGTAAAAAAGAGAAGGCCACGTCGTGTAAAATGACGTGGCCTTCTCTTTTTTACTCTTACGATTTGGGCTTTTCAATAGGCTGTTTAATAGCTTCTAGGTGTTGTAATGTAGCATCATGATA
>Ga0316604_10001422_pt1 | contig 21343 bp, 21 predicted proteins | sample OWC_soil_day20_C_FD_207650 | JGI IMG/M metagenome (GOLD analysis project Ga0316604, IMG submission 207650) | Wetland soil microbial communities from Old Woman Creek delta, Ohio, United States - OWC_soil_day20_CT | ecosystem: Environmental > Terrestrial > Soil > Wetlands | place: USA: Ohio...
TGGTATATTTAAACCGATCCAGCCATCGATAGGTGAAAAAAACACCAATGGTAGCCATAGCGCTGATTATAAGAAAAGTAGGGTCACGAAAAGTTAGCGGCGGTGTATTACCAATAATAACATCCCGCAGTACCCCCCCGCCAATCGCTGTCGTTATCGCCAATACCAACACGCCAAAGACATCCAATTTCTTTTGAATCCCTGTTAACGCACCTGAAACCGCAAAGGCTACTATCCCCATAACCTCAAATACACTCCACGCTGTCATTTTTCGTCCTCTCCTGCGTCTAGTCTACTATTTTTTCTCTGCTAATTTTATCATAGATACGCTAAAAATACAGCAACTCAGCAAAAAAGAAACTTAAAAAACAGGCTAATCATCCATCAAACTCACTGTTCACGCAACAGCTCAATAAATAGTTGCGCAAGCAGCGGATCAAACTGACTTCCAGCACAGCGTTCAATCTCAGCCAACGCATCAGACTGTGATAAGGCTTTGCGGTACGGCCGGTCATTCGTCATAGCGTCGAACGTGTCCGCAAGCGCCAGTATGCGGCAGGCCAAAGGAATCTCTTCCCCACTGATTCCGAGCGGGTAACCCAGACCGTTCCACCATTCCTGATGCTTCAATATCCAATCGGCGATCGGAGCCAACTCAGGAGAAGCCTGAGCAATGCGGAAACCGATTTCACAATGCCGCTTCATAATCGTAAACTCCTCTTCATTTAGTATACCCGGCTTATTGAGAACACTGTCCGGTATACCTACCTTACCAATATCATGGAACTTAGCAAATAATCGCAGATCAGCAAGTTGGGCACGAGAAAGGTTTAGTTTCCGGCCTAGCTCCTCCGCCAAATCCTGCATCCGGTCAGCATGGCCCTCAGTAATATAATCTCTGACCTCCAGCGCTTTCATCATGGTTTGAACAATAGCACTGTGGCTGCTTTGCCCCTGATGTATCTTCTGCCGGTACATATCATGATCAGCTTGTTTGTAAATTTCTTCAACATTATGGCTGTTATGATAATCTGCGGCCCATCCGATTGACAGACTAACTGGCAGCTGCGGACTTTTCTCATTGTATTCAGCAATACGAAGCTGGATTTTTTCTGCCATATCGTCCATCTTCTTTTTTTGCGGTTCATACACAATAATAGCAAATTCATCGCCGCCAACACGGGCAATCACCTCTTGGGCAAACACGGTAACTGAGTACAATATGTCTGCCACTACCCGAAGAACCTCATCCCCTGACCAGTGTCCCAAAGTATCATTGATTAGCTTTAGTCCATCAACATCACAAACCATTATGGCAATACCACCGCTGCTCCGCAAAGAAATCCTGCGCATTTCAGCTTCAAAATAAGCACGATTATATACATTAGTTAATGCATCATACAGGCTAAGGTATTCCACCTGGTCTTTTGATCGCCGCACCTCAGTAATATCACGTATCATAGTCAATATCTTTGCCGAACCAATGTTAATAAACCGGGTTTCCCGGAAACAAGTGGCACCGTTAATATGTATGCTATATTCGTAATATTGAGTTATACCAGTTGCAAGCGTCTCCCGCACATGGAACAAGTAGTTGCCTGCAATATCCTGCGGCAATAACTCGGTTATACTGCGTCCGCGAATGGTTTGATCTAATATTGAATAAGCTTCAAATTCCGGGGACCTTTTATACTCCAGTATATTCCCGTCATAATTAAGTACAAAAATGGCATCTGGAATAGAATCCAGTATAGCCAGTTTCTCAGCCTGCGTCTGAGCCAGTTCTATTTCTAATTGTTTACGTGCAGTAATATCCCGCACTAGCGTTAAGCAACATGTCTGCCCCCTAACAACAGCCTGCCTGGCATTGACTTCGATAATAATCTGTCGGCCATGTCTGTCGACAATATTCTCCTCAAAGAGCTGTGGTCCCTCGCTTAGCACTCTGTTTAAGGTCAAAATTACTGACTCCAGCTTATCAGCGGGGATAATAGCTGACACTCCAAGTTGCTTCAACTCCTCCTCCGAGTAACCAAACATCTCTTCAGCATGCTTATTAGCCCATAAAATAGAGCCGGAAAGCGGATCGTTGACAATAATGGCATCATTAGCCCCATTAAAAATTTCGTTGAGAGTGGTCTCACCGATGATTCGCGCCGCAAGTTCCTCCTGCAACGAAGCATGCAGTAAGGCGTTTTGCAATGCCAGCGATACCAGATCGGTAAAACGCTCTAACAAAACCACTTGATTATCATTAAACTTTCGCCCTTGTTGAAACAATGCTGCACCGAACACCCCAACAACTTTCTGATTTCCCTTGATTGGTGCGGCAAAAAAAGAGTTTAGCCTTTCCGCATAAGCCTCACGAATACGCCCTTCCCACTGTTGGTAGTCATTGACCACGATCGCCTGACCACTGGCGTACACCTTACCCATCAACCCCGCGTTAATGGGCGTTCGTGGCGGACCTCCCACTCCGCTATATACCTCTAGATATCCATCTCCTGTAGGCAGCGCAATATAGGCTTCATCCGCATCAACAATGGCAATCGCATGAGCCGTAATTATCTTCAATAATTGGTCTGTGTTCAATTCAGCCATCATGTTGAAGGCTGTTTCCTGCAATGCAGACAACAATGCATTCTGCTCCAGCACCTGACTGGTTACCCGCAACGCTTCCTCATATTGCACCCGGAGTTCTTCTTCCGTAGCGATTAATTCCTCATGGGTTGCCGTCAGGGTTTGGTAGCTTTCCTGCAGCGCAGCTTCACTCTGCCGTACCCGGTGAGCACGAATTATCAGTCTGCCTGTATAGGTGATAATAAAGATACTCACGCAAGACGCCATACCTATAGCCGTCCATTGCCGCTGAACTAGTAACTGTAACGCCGCCCCTGTAACCCCAACCTGAAAATAGTGTCCTTCTAACGTGCGATTAAAAAGTTCCCCGTCTTGTATTTCGTGGGCAATAGTGACCCGCTTGTCAAATTCAAGCTGCCAGTATGTTCCACCCCAAATTCCAATCAGTAGAAAAATGCAGAATGCACAGATTGCAGCATCAGGGTAAACCCAATTTGTAAAAAATTGATTCACCCGCTTGTTTACCAGCAAGCATAGTTCCCCCTCTTGGCAAATTGATTTTTAACCGTATATATTAAACTAATATATTTTATATTTCGATAAATTCTAGTAATATCCTTCAGAATCTTCCAACAATATACCACTATCACAGCCTTCATTTTTAGTTGACATTGTAACTTCATGTCTGTCGACAAGGGTTGCCTAGTAAAAAGGATTGGTATTTTGGCAAAAGCGGAAACAAAAGAATATCCTTCCCCTGATTGATCAGGGAAAGGATATTCTTTGCCGACAGTAAGTAACTCTTGCACTATAGACCTGACGGCATTATCGCAAGCTGTGCTGTCATATTCCAGCGCAATCTATCATCCCAGCGTTCAGGCGCGACAGTGACGGTATACGTAATATCACCACGTTTCTTTTCGCCGTATGCTCTGATGGCTTTTACCTTGCCGGCTATCTCTAAGTCAGGGATACCGTCAAAGGTTAAGGATACCTGATCACCCTTTTTTACCTTCGCAATCGTAAGTTCTGTTAAGTCATCGCTACGGATCTCCCACGCGCTTTCATCTGCTATTCTTACCAAAACAGTACCGGCGGCAGCATGCTCTCCTACCTTGACATCCAGAAAGGCAACCGTGCCATTGATAACTGCTGTGAGTTCAGTCTTGTCAAGCAATCCTTCCGACTCAACTAACCGCGCTTCCTGTGTCTCTAATTCGGCCTGTGCTTGAGCCATAGCAGCCTTGTTTCTATCCGCCGTTGTTTTCGCCTGATCATATTGTTGCCTGGAGACAGCCCCTGCCGCTTCCAAGCGCTTTTGCCGTTCTAATTCGCGTTCGGCATCTGCCAGATTAATTCTTGCCTGCTCCATAGCGGCCGCCGCGCGGCTAATGTCAGCTTTGGTACTGCCGACCCTTGCCTGGTAATCCTGTCGTACCAGCCGGATAATCGGTTGCCCAGCCGTTACCATATCTCCTTCCTGTACCAGCACCTCGCCAATCGTTCCTTCTACCGGCATAACCATCTGTGCATAATGCACTGGGAAAACAATACCCTCTGCCAGAACCCGGCTATCGGCTTTAACAGGTGCAATGTCTTTTTTCTCTCCTTGGCGTCCGTTAGTGAGCCACCATCCGCCAGCACACAATACACCAACAACAAGCACTGTCACTATCCAATGACGTTTTAGCCACGCTCCCATTGTTCCTAACATTTCCGGTTTCATTACACCTCTCCGTTCTGCTTTATTCATAGCCAAGCACCTCACGCACACTCAGCTTAGCGGCCTTCCTGGCAGGGAGCAAACTGGCAGCTACCGCCAGCAAGGCTGAAAGTACCAGCCAAATCCCTACTCCCAGAAAACTAAATGAAAATTCCAGCGGACTCTGCAAAAACATTACCCCTACCTGATAACTAAGCAATGCGGCTATCGGCAATGCCAACATGACTCCTAACAGCCAGCTTAACACCCCAATACATAACGCCTCCACAACAAAAACCTTAGCAATAGCCATACTGGATGCCCCAATAGCCCGCATAATTCCAATCTCCCGTGTTCGTTCTAATACATTGATTCCCATCGTACCCATAAGTCCCAACGCACCGACAAAAGCCAACAGTACCGCCATAATCAACAAAAATACGATCAATATATCAAACTGGGACCGGATACGCTGTTTTTGCTCCCAGGTAATATCAACATTTTGAATGCGAAGATTATTTTTCTTCAAATGCTCCTCAATTTTTCTGCCCAAATCAATTTGTTCCCGGGGATTAGTGGACTGAGCAACAATCTGGACTGATCGGGCTCCTCCTGCTTCCTGAATAGCTCCGGTAAACCAGGGATAAGGCGCATACACAATCGGCCCGGTCATTGTACTTTTAGCAATCCCGACTACTGTAAACCTGAGCTTGCGGTTACCTATTTTAATGACTGCCGTACTACCTACTGTAAGCTGTGGACTATCCTTCAGCGTCTCTGTATTTACAACCAGTGCGCTCTCATCTTCAGCCAACAGCCAGCGACCTTCAATAATCTTCGGCTGAATCATCTTGGTGTTTACCGGTGGGGCAAGAATAAATACATTCTTGCTGGCCTCATCCTCTGACTCCTTGCGTTCATTCCTGAGTATCCGTCCGGAAGTAAAACCCCATGACTCTGCCGCCCTGACACCAGGAATTTTGAGAATTTCGTGTTCAATCCGGGTGGCCCGGTAGTTTTGGGTGAAACCAACAGAAACATCATAACGGAAATAATCAAGTGCATCATCTAATGTAGCATAAAGCGATGCCCGTATGGAAAATACGGCCATGAATACCGTTCCCGCCACTGTCAGAGTCAGCAAAGTCAGAGCCAGACGCCATTTCCTGCGAAAGGTGTTTCGTAAGGAAAGCAGGACAGGACGGGATAGGAGGTTTATTCTTGCCAACAGCTTTTCTATCCACTTATCCAGGCGACTTTTACCTATTACACTCCTAATACCATGATCACTGACAGCTTCTCTGACAGTTACCCCGGTATTGTGCCATATCGGCCAGATGGCAGCAAGAACAGGCACCACAATCGCCGCTGTTGCCTCTAATAGCAGTACCTTGGGTGGCAGTTCCAGGCCGCCTGAGTTGAAGTTAAATACCTGGGCCATAAAACCAGTGACAGCACTTGCCGCCAATGCCCCCAAAGGAGCGGCAACAATGAGAGACAGTACACCATATACCCCCACCAGGAATAAATACATCCGCAATATCTGGTCACGCCTGGCTCCGATTGCCTTCATGATTCCTATCTGACGAACCTGCTGGGTCAGGATGGCAGATACCGTATTAACTAACAAAAAAGTACCTAATAATAATGACAGCACACCGAGAACCGTAAGCAACATGATAAGGGCATTAATCACACTCTGCAGGGGATGTTCCCCTGGCTTATTCACCTGCAGCCAAAATACGGTTGTGTTGCCTTGTTCCAGCTTACTCCAGGCCCGGCGCCCCACCGCCTCAATGGGTGCAGTTTCCTTGCCGCTAAGCACCCAGGGCTCCACAACAAAATTTACCTGATCAAGCTGCCGCTCCACATCCAGCTTCTCAAGCGTATCCATGTTGATGTAGCCATAGGAACGGCCGCTAAAAAGACTTGGCAGCTGACTGGGATCATATACTACTCCGGTAATCTTCAGATTTCGTTTGTGTCCGTCAGCGGTTTCTACCTGAATACTTCCCCCTTGTGCCACCCCAAGTTCAGCGAGCGAAGACCGCTCCAGCAATACATCCCCATCCCCGGGCGGCCAGGCACCGGTTTGGCTTTTTATGATGTTAACTTTTTGCTCACTATAGTCTGGAATGGCCGTCAAATACATTTGCCGCCATTCGCCGGCGGCAGTACGAACCCGCAAATCAACATTTCGACGGCCTTCAGCTTCTTTAACGCCGCGTAAACTGCGAATGCTGTCCACCAGTTCCTGATCAAATGGATCGGCATATAAACTAGCGCTGGCCGGTGCTGCCGACTTCCAGCTTAGGTCTAAGTCTCTTTCAAACATGAGATAGGAACTATAGACCATTCCTACGGCAAAAACCCCAACCGAAATAGACAACACTACCAACAACGTCCTCAGCTTATTCCCCCATAAATCGGCTAAAACTTTACGCCACCGCGGTGAAAGCAGCCTATATGTAAGCATAATTGCCACCCTCTGCTGACTGACTTGTCATAATCTGCCCGTCATATACAGTTACAATCCTGCCGCTCCGGCGGGCTAAATCATTGTCATGGGTTACCATTACTATGGTTTTCCCGCTAGCAGCCAGTTGTTTAAAAAGGTCAATAACGGTGGTGGCAGTACGACTATCAAGATTACCTGTCGGCTCATCTGCGACTAAGAGTGGCGGGTCATTCGCCAAAGACCTGGCAATCGCCACCCGTTGTTGCTGTCCCCCGGACAAATTCGCCGGTAACTTATGCGCCTGTTCGCCAACACCTACCAAATCCAGCAACTCACGCGCCCGTTCTGGTCTTTGTGTCCGATCATACATGTCACAAAAATCCATTGGCAGCATAACATTTTCCAACACCGTCAGCGTTGGGATTAACTGAAAAAATTGGAAAACTACCCCCACCGTCCGTCCACGCCAGATGGCAATCTGATTTTCAGTCAATGTATGTACAGGCATCCCGACCACCCATACTTCGCCGCCAGTCGGCCTGTCAATACCTGTAATCATATTAATCAGCGTCGATTTGCCACTGCCGGATTTCCCCACGACAGCAACAAACTCACCTGCTGTCACCTGCAGGTTTATACCTTTTAACGCCTCAAAATCGCCAGCTTCGGTAATATAAGTTTTACGCACAGCTACCAGATCAACTGCGGCTGCGGTCACGCGGGGCTGAGGCAAATCGGTACTTACAAGTCCAGACAACCATTTTGCTAGCATGAGTTTCTCCTTATCCCCAATTAATTAAAACCAGTTTGTGGAACAAGCCATTTTCTCTACTTAAACCTACTGTTTTAGCCGTGAATAAGCAGCGTATCAACAAATGTCATCTCAAATTGCCTAGCCACACTCTCAGGCGATAAATTCTGGCTGATAATTAAATACGGCGTAGCGCCATCCAAAGCCGCAAATAAAGCTGTTGCCTGACTTTTGGGATGGTGTTTGCGAAACTTTCCCGCTTCCAACCCACAGGTAAATAACCGCTCATAAAAAACAATCATTCTCTCACTATAGCTATTAATCAGCGGCCACATTGCCGGACAAGCCATAATTTTGGATAATGATAACAAGATAAATGTCATCTGCCGGGAATGACTTGACCAATACTGCAGATACTCATGAATAAAATAGCGTAAGCCTTCCACCGGACAAGTTATTGCTTCTGCTGTTTTGATCAGTTCCCATATAGGTTCAAAATATCTCCCGTTAGCGGCAATAAGAATCTCATCTTTACTGCCAAAATGATAATATAACCCACCTTTCGTCAGACCAGCCTGTTCAGCGATCGACTGCATGGATGCCCCTTCATACCCTCTGGCTAAAAATTCGCTAACCGCGGCTTCAATAATGTCTTCCATACGTTGTTCTTTAGGAGCCTTTTTCGTCAATAGCTACATCTCCGTTCCTTTAGAAACCTACCGTCGGTATTTATTGTAATGTAAAATTTTTACACTGTCAATTACTAACATCCTATCTGGAAACCAAAAAGTGGTTGCTCATTCATAGAATGAACAACCACTACAAACCTATTCTGGCAAAGTAATGGTGAAACCAAGATGGGTCTGCTGCCAACCAAGTCGCCGATAAAAAGCATGGGACTGTTGGCGAACAAGATTGCTTGATAAGACGATTTTATAACAGCCGTAATTACGACATAGCTTGGTCGCACGCTCCATTAGTTTAGTACCAATTCCCGCACTACGGTACGCCTCCTCCACTACAACATTTTCTATGGCTGCCCACGGACAACCCCCATGTCCAATATTGGGAATAACGATCACCGTAAGAGTACCAAGTACACAGCCAGCGACCTCGGCTACAAGAAGGTGCTGACGCGAACCTTGCATCAACCTCTCCCAAACCACGCCCTCAGCTGTTTCACTACTTAACTCACGCTGATATGCACCGCCAAATTCTTGATAAAGTAACAACACTTTAGGCAAATCCCACCGTTTGGCCGCTCTGATGGTGACATTTTCCTTTAATATACTCATTAGGATACACATCTATCGCTGAGTTCCACCAGTGCCTGCGCAGCAAGCATTGCTTGGCGGTACTGTTCGCGATAACGCGGCCGTAACTCTACTGTTATCACACCGCAATAGTCAGGCAGCCTGCGTACTATCTCCCGGGCCGGAACGTCCCCCCAGCCGATAGGCATATGCATATCGCCACGTCCCATGCTAGCCATCTCATACTGTTTTCGCTCCCAGGATGTAGAGGCCAGACCAAAGTTATCATGCAGATGAATATGGCGTACATGGGGAGCTAACTGAGAAACACTTTGTAGCAGGTCATATCCATAGTGGCACGCAGCTAAATAGGCATGCCCAGTATCAAGGGTCACACCAATTTGACTATGGTTTACCTCGCTCACCAGCTTTGCCAATCCTTCCAGCGACTCTGCATAACAATAATCTGGAATATTGCTGTAAGGACGGGCATTTTCTACCGCGATGGTAATCCCGTATTGTACTGCTAGTTGTCCCATTTCCCGCAGTTGGCTACATTCCTGCTGCCACATACTGGCTCTTTCTTTCGGAGTAGGGTTATGCCTCGTTGCAAGGAGGAAGTCCTCTTCCGGGATATAGCGACCGGCATGGTAAACCATGATTTCCGCATTGACAGCAGCGGTAAACTCTAGACTGGCAATAAAGCCAAGCTGGTTTGTTGCATCCTTGGCCATCAGGTTTAACGGGTTGGGCCCATGCACAGTATATCGAAATGGGTAACGGGCCAACACTGCCTTGACCTCAGTCACTCGCGCCCGATTGAGCCTGCCGCCATAAATAGCGCCAACTCCATGGGGGGAAAGTTCGACATGGCTAAATCCCTGTTCCTGATAATAATCAAGTTCCCGTGCTAAGGCTGACAGGCTGCCATCAATTACCGATGCGTCAGCATTTATAGCAATACCCTTGATATTCACACTGAACTCCTCCTCTAACAAGCCGATTGTTCTGCACGATCATCTGGTAAGGTTACCCGGTAATTCATACCATAAACAGGTACACCACCTACTATCGTGTTAGTTACTACCGGTGTATTATTGCGTTTGCGGACGATGATGACATCGCCGTATTTACCTTCCTCTAAACTGCCGACATCATTTAATTGCAGAGCTTTAGCCGGCGCCGTCGTAACCAGAGAAACTGCTTCAGCAATACTTATTGTCTGATCTGCCAATAAGAATACAGCATGGAGCATAGCTGGCGGATAATAGTCGGAACATACTATATTGGCACTGCCTGCAGTAATTGCATCAATGGCTCTCATTCCCTTGCCAGTTGAGCCTCCACGCACAATATTGGGAGCCCCCACACTGACGTCAACGCCTGCCTTCCGGGCGGCGGCGGCTGTAGGAAGGTTAATGGGAAACTCACTTAATGTCACCCCGTGCTGTTGATAATAGCTAATACTGTCGGCCGAATCATCATCATGAGAAGCTAATCGTATACCTGCCGCCCGGGCGGCCTGGCTCAGCCTTACTATGCATTCCTCAGCCTTTATTCGCCCTTGTTCTTTGAGAGCTAAAATCTCTCCAATCTTATCCAGCGGCAGGTGATATGTTTTTTCCAGATAGCGCCGGTAATCTTCTACCGTGGGATATTGCCCCTGTCCGGGCGTATGATCCATGAAGGATAACAGATCCACAGCTCCCTCGGTAATCAAATCCTGGATAACATCCACAGCTTCAAAATTAGTGACCTCAAACCGCAAATGAATTTTGTTCCTGATACTGGCATAGTCGCGGGCCATTTTGACAATAGCCCGGATGCATTTGGCAGCAACTTGGTCAGCCCGCACTCCGTACTGCGCTCCGGCCAAAGAAAACGAATGGTACATGGTGGTAATGCCCTGCCCGGCTAGTTTTTTTTCCAGTTCACTAAAGGCAACCTCGGTAGTAAAATACGCACCCGGACGAGGTTCTAGTTCTTTTTCAATGGCATCACTGTGAGTATCAATAAAGCCCGGTAAAATAAAGCCGCCCTGAGCATCAATAGTGATGTCGGCGGAGCGACCATAATGATGACTCAGGCGTCCGGCCATTGTGATCATCCCATTTTCGATTACAACCTCACCATTAGGAATTACCCGGTCAGGCATAACTAATTTGCCGTTGTTCAGGAGTACTGTACTCATACTACCTCCCGCATACGTTTAATTGATTTACACTGCCCTGCTCGCATGGTAAATACCTTATCCACCAAACTGTGCATGCTCTCCAGATCATGAAAGATTCCGATGATAGTGGTGCCCTTCTGTTTAAGGGCCAGCAAGGAGCGAAGGACAACCTTTTTGGTCTCATTATCTAAGGACGCTGTCGGTTCATCCAAAAGCAGTAACCGTGGTTCTGTAATCAGCGCCCGCGCCAAATTAATCCGCTGTTGTTCCCCACCGCTGAAGGTAGATGGATAGGCATCCCATAGCTTTGTATCAATATTCATCAGTCTAAGCAATTCGTACGACCGATCCTGAGCCGCTTCTGTATTCCAGCCCCGTTCCCGCAGTTCCTCGGCAAGAATTTTGACGGCTGAAACCCGGGGAATTACCTTGAGAAATTGGCTTACATAACTAATCTCACTACGCCGCAGCTTAAGAATCTCACGCTCGTTGGCAGTGACAAGGTCAATCTCTCTGCCGTCCCTGGTACGGTACCAGACACTCCCTCCTGAAGGTAAATAGGTTCGATAAAGACATTTTATGATTGTCGATTTACCTGATCCGCTTGGTCCGGCAATACCCATAAATTCTCCGGGCTGCATGGCAAAACTCACATTGTCACAGCCATGCAGCGTCCTTTTATCCAGAATATGTACCGTAAATTTTTTTGACAGACCCTGTACCGTCAGAATTGTATCATTCATTACAAAGCCCTCCTTATAACATGGAATGAACTAACAGTTGAGTATACTGGTGCTGCGGATCTTCCAAAATTTGATCTGTTAGACCAATTTCCACCATGCGCCCATTTTTCATTACCGCAGTCCGATCTGACAACATCCGGATTACACCCAGATCATGAGACACAGCCACCATAGCAATACCAAGTTCCCGTTGAATTTCTTTTACTAAGTCGAGGACTTTGGCTTGAACAGACACATCAAGACCTGTCGTTATCTCATCCAGAAAAAGCAGCGGCGGGTTATTGGCAAGCGCCTTGGCAATCTGCACCCGTTGCTGCATACCACCGCTAAAATGAGCAGGAAAATCATCCATCCGCGCTAACGGGACTTCAGTACGTGCTAACAAATTTGCCGCCCGTTCGCGAATAGCCTGAAAATTATAGATATCTGCCGTTAACAATTTTTCCGCAACATTACCGCCTGCTGTAAAGTGCGGCTTAATCCCCAGCAGTGGATTTTGGTAGACCATACCCATTAAGTGATTGCGGACATGCCGTTTGTGCTGCGAAGTCTCCTGCAGCAGATTAACCCGTCCAGCCTGATAAACAGCCAAATAGCTCTCACCGCTTGAAGCTTCTTCATCAAAATACAAACAACGGACCAGAGTGCTCTTACCTGAGCCACTCTCACCGACAATTCCCAGAATTTCTCCCTGCGCCAGGTCGAAAGAAATGTCATGACAAGCCACAATCGTACCACATATCGGACAAATATTACTATCATAGGCTGGCCCTGTCCGAATAAAGCACTGCGGGCATCCTGGGCCATATATCTTAGCTAACCCGCGGACAGTGAGAACAATCGGATTATTCGCCAACATCCAAACGTCCCTCCTTTTGTTCCCGAACTTTGTCACAGTGGCTGCTGTCTGAACAAAGGTGAATTTTTTTACCACTGCGTTCATCATAAATTTCATTCATATAAGTATCGATCGCACCGCAGCGGACACAAGCACGTCCAGTAAAGTCCTCTACCCGAAACCGGTGATCTTCAAATTCCATAGGTTCTACCCGGGTATGAGGCGGTACCGCATAAATACGTTTTTCCCGCCCGGCGCCAAAGAGAAACAGGGTATTAGCCATGTTTAACTTGGGTACATCCCAGCGGGGAATGGGGGAAGGGTCAATCAAATAGCGGTGGTTAACCAACGACGGATACCGTGCACCAATCGTGATTTCTCCCCATTTTACAATATCCTCATAGAGGAAAACCCACATCCGGCTATAGTCCATTTCCGCATGCATCTCCTGCGCCTTTGCCATACTAGCTTCCACAAACCGCAGCGGTTCAGGTATCGGAACCTGCAGCACAACAATCTGATTCTCATCCATAGGTTCTTCCGGAATGCGGTGGCGCGTTTGCAGGATGGTAGCTTCCTTGGTATCGAAAGTAGTCTTGACGCCGGTGGTTTTGGTTATGAGATTACGGATATTCACTGCATTAACACCACCGTCACAGCCCTGGTCAATCACCTTGAGTATGTCTTCTTGGCCAATGATTGCCATTGTGACCTGCAGACCACCGGTCCCCCAGCCCCGGGCAATCGGCAATTCAGGTGAAGCGAAGGGCACCTGATACCCCGGTATGGCTACTGCCTTTAAGGTTTTACGTCGTATTTCCCGCTTAGTGTTCTCATCTAAAAAGGCAAAATTATAGCCTGTATTTCGCTTACTCTGCCTGATGTTGAGCATTGTCTGCCTCCTCCTTCAATTGCTGTGATCGCCGCAGGCGATCAAGCGTGGATTGAAAGGTTACATAGTGCGGTAGCTTCCAATGATAGACAAAACCTGAGGCTTCAATACCATCAATATGGTACAGAACAAATTCCTCATCTTCGGCAGGGGCCTTATGCGGTGATGTACTGCGCGTGGAACGATCCAAAATGCCCATTGACATGGCCTTGAGTTCGTTATGCCCAAAACACAGACCATACCCAAGCGTAAGTTGTGGTTTTTTGGTCTTATCACCTTCTCCATATTGGGCAATGATCTCAGCTTCGGTAATCAGTATCCGGCCAACATAGAGTGGTTCCAGCCGCCCCGGACGCTGGATATATAACGGTACATAGCCCACCCGCAGTTCTCCGAGATAAGGATGAATATCGCCATAGCCCCTAATACAACTATAGGCCAAGGACATCATTGCCCCGGTTTCCCCCCTGGCCAGCGACTGCAGTTTGGCCGAACGCTCAATGGGAAAGGTAAGTGCCTGGCGGGTAATATCACAGACTTTCTCACTGGCTTCCAGACAAGTCAGCACTCCCTCCTGGCGCAATAAGTCCACCACCTTCGGAAATGTGTCAGGCAGTCTCTCAGGCATTGTACCGACACCGGCCTTGCGTAATACTTGTTCCATCTGGGTCCGATCTTCCGCAAGCAGGGAAAAATCGACTAAACGCTGTGTATAATCACGCGTGGGACCTAAAATCTGCCCCCCAGGAATTTCTTGAAAAGCTCCGGATATTCTACGTATCACTCGCATTTTTGTCGTATCAACAGCCAGTGAAATATAACGGCGCGGCTGCGTAGCACGATAGGCCCGCAAGATAAAGGAAGCTTCAATACTATCGCCCTCAGCTTGCTTGATTGCCAACGCGGCGATAGTAGGGGCATAGAGCGAGCCTTCTCCCATAACTTTATCAACAGCTAACCGCAGTTGATCACGGATTTGGTCTACTCCCAACGGTTCTGATTTACCTTTTAAGCGAAAATACGCTAACAGCTTTTCCGTATTTAAAATGGCTTCCGAGCCTCCGGAAACTGCTACATATCCCATTAGGCTTCTCCCTCCCATCGCACGGTGCTAGACCGGGGAATACAGGCTACATTGCCACTATCATCAGCAAAAATCATATCAACACCCACCGGATATTCTTGATTCAGGCTGGCCATTATTTCCAGATTGCTGTAATGCATTCCCGCTATTACCAGCCGGGATGTCCCCGCTATTCCCGGTCCGGTCAGGTTTAGCGGTATACCTTTACCCTGGACGCAAAGGCGGTGAACCATAAAAAGAACAGTTGCACCTTTTTCCGGAGACAGCAGGGTACCGCAGTTTACATCCTTCAATTCCGGTAATCCCCTGTCAGCACAAGCGATGATAAATTCCGCGCCGTTTACCGGACAATTGCTGGCGCCGGTATTAAGGGTAAGGTATTCAGAAATATCTTGATCATCAAGCACCAAATGAAAATTAGTTTCGCTATCAAGCATGGTCAGGGCAATGGCCGCTGCCGCTTGATTCAGCCCTTGGGGCGGCTTAATATTCAGTTGACTAAGCGCATTGATTTTACCGGGACGGGCCATGGCATCTAAGGTCTGGCGGTATATGCGCTGGGTATCAAATACTTTATCAAAGCTATGCTCAATCACCATTTATCCCTCCATGATTGCGAATCGCACACGGGTTGCCGCAATGAGTGACTCCTCTTGCTCATAATGTGCCAGAACCCGTTGCTCCTCCTCGGCGATCACCTTACGAATTTCGCCTGCCTCGGCCACACCGGCCAGTAATGCCGCGTCAATAATTGCCGCACACAATGCCCGGATATAGTCATCTTCCATCGCCAAACCAAAACCAATTATGCCATCAATACTTACAGTTGCCTCAGTCATAAGCACTTCTCCTACATAAAAGGGCGTCTGTCCGACACTATCCAATACCTGCATCATGGTCATACAGGTTTCCGGTTGTTGTAAAACCTTGATTTCATGCCTGTCAGCAATCATTTCAGCCAGCGATTGCCACACCGTAAGTTCTCCCTCGGCCAGTATTTCTCCAATATCCATCATTTCACCCCGCTTACAGTATTTTAGCCCTAATGTAGGAAGAGACATAGTCAACAAAAGTTACCATAACTAGCACAACGATAAGAATGGTTGTCATATCCTCATACATAAAGAGACGCATACTTGTAATTAATTCAAACCCAATGCCGCCTGCCCCCACAATTCCCAAAATAGTGGCTGAACGAAAGTTGAGCTCCCAACGATACAGACACAAAGTCACGAAATCAGGCAATACCTGTGGTAAAATGGCATAGGTGATGACCTGCCATTTACTTGCTCCGGTAGCCTGCAATGCCTCTACCGGCCCATGGTCAATGTTTTCAATGGAGTCTGCCAAAAATTTGCCCAGCATCCCGACAGAATGAAAGGCCAGGGCTAAAACCCCTGGAAAAGGTCCTAAGCCTACGGCAGCAACAAAAATCAGCGCAAATATAATCTCCGAAATGGAACGAGTGGCATTGAGAATAAAGCGACTGCTATTATACAAAAAAACATTGGGAGAGGTATTACGAGCAGCCAACAGACCGAAGGGAAGAGTAGCAAATATAGCCAGCGTTGTTCCCCAAATAGAAATTTGGATAGTTTCGATAGTCGGCTGGATCAGCCGCGGCAGTATACTTATATTAGGCGGCAACATCCGTCCAAGAATATCAATAATATTAGGTAGACCTTTGGCCAGTTCCGCCACACTAAGATTTGTGCCATTAGCACTCCATATATAGATACCAAGGCACAAGGCAATAAGAGTCAGTTGCTTCAGCATAGCCCCGGTACTCTTAAACCAGGGTATCGGCGGCTTAAGCAAAAAACAATTTGGCTTAGGCGTGGGCATAACTCACCTGCTTATAGCAAATCTCCTCATTCTCCGGCCCTGCCGCCATTCCGTAAATCTGCTCGACATCGCCCTCGGTGAGCAAGGTTGCACTCTGATCGAAAACAATGGCTCCCTCTCTAATGCCAACAATTCTTTCTGCATATTTGGTTGCAAGTTCAATATTATGCAGACTTACCACCACCGTTATCGCATCCTGTTTATTAATTGATTGCAGTATATCCAAAACCCGGTCTGCCGATTTGGGATCTAAGCTGGCTACCGGTTCATCGGCCAGAACAATAGCCGGGCATTGGGCTAACGCCCTGGCAATGCCTACCCGCTGCTGCTGCCCACCACTTAATTGATCGGCACGCTGATATGCTTTATGTTCTAATCCCACCCGCTGCAGACAATGCAGCGCATAATCAATGTCCTGTTGGGAAAAGAATTTAAGACAGCTGGTAAATACGTTGGTGTGGGCCAAGCGGCCGCATAGTACATTTTCCAGAACGGTTAGCCGTTTAACCAAGTTGAACTGCTGAAAAATCATGCCCACCTGGCGACGAACATTTTCAAGCTGCAGGGTTTCATGTACCTGAACACCTTGGACAACGACGTTACCTGATGTTGGCTTTACAAGACCGTTGATACAACGCAATAATGTGGATTTACCTGCACCGCTCGGTCCCAATAAGACCACAAATTCGCCTGGTTTAACCGCAAAGTTTATATTTTTTAACGCTTTAGTTCCGGTGTACTCTTTGTACAAATTGCTAATCTCAATCATGGCGTACCTCCTCATTAATTACCCGGTCTCACTTTATTTTTTTGACAAATCCAGGTTGAGAATCTTGGCAGTCTCACGAATTACATTGTAATCAGCGTCATTAGCCGGAGCATAGTCTTCTACCTTACCGCCATAAGCACTTAAAGCGGCTGGGTCTTCTTTAGCGACTTCCAGGAAAGCCTGTTTAATCGTTCCTTTTAGCGTTTCAGGCAAATCCTTACGCCAGGCCCAAACCGAGCCCGGAATAGGATCAGATTGGTAAATTATCTTAATGTCCTGGTCACTGATTAGGTTTTTTTCTTTCATATTGCTGTAAGTAATATCATCCATCGAGGCTGCATCCACTTTGTGGTTTTTTACCGCTAACGCCGCGGCATCATGTCCTCCTGCATACACTACACTCTTGAAATCTTTATCTGGATCAATGCCATTTTGTTTATAGAAGGAGCGGGGAATCAAATTACCTGATGTTGAGGCAGGGTCGACAAAAGCATAGGTGCGTCCCTTAATATCAGCTAATTTTTCAATTCCACTGTTAGGAGACGTAATGACAAGGCTCTTATAGGAAGTACCTGAACCTTGGCGTTTCTCTACAGCATACGCTTCGGCATTGGCCTTGTCTGCAGCCAATACATAGGAAAACGGTCCAAAATAGGCAATATCCAGTTTACCGCCCCGCATAGCTTCAATTACACCCGAATAATCTGTGGCAACAAACAGCTCTACCGGTAACCCGGTCTTCTTCTCCAAATAGTTTGTGAGCGCCTTATAGGCTTCACGTGTTTTCTGAGCATCTTCGGCAGGAATTGCGCCGACACGCAATACCTTCATTTCTGGTACCGGCTGAGTAGTGTTCTTTGCGCCCGACCCACAACCTGCCATAACCACCGCCAGAACTAATAGACATAGACCAAGAAATAATCCAACCTGTTGCTTTTTCATCATAACCCTCCTCAAAATTCACCAAGCTATACTTAGTTTTGCAAGATCTCCACGATAGCAGGAAAGATTATATTCAATCAGGATATCATCCTGGGATTTTAGAACATTCTCCACCTTGATAACCGGCATATTACTCGGAATCTCTAATGCCAGTGCTTCTTCCTGGCTGGGGAAGCTAGCCCGCAGCGTAGACTTGACCCGCCGTGGATTGATACCATATTGCTCAATAAGTAATGATAATGTTTGGAAATTGCTAATGCGGTCAAACAGGCCGGGAAAGTATTTTGCCAGCAGGAATACCTGAGATAGTAAAAATGGTTTGCCATTCACAAACCGTAGCACATGGAGACAGTAAACCGACTCCTCAGCCCCAAGTGCCAGCGCTTCTTTAACAACCATTGGCGCAATCATCTCAACAGCCCGAAAAATTTTATTACTGGGTACTTTCCCAGCTTTCACTATATTTTCGGTAAAGCGATTTTTTGTCGACAACTGATACTCTATGGAATCTAAGGGGGCCTTAGCTACAAAGGTTCCTTTGCCTTTGAGCCTATATAAAACCCCAATCCGGCATAGTTCATCAATTGCCTGACGGATGGTATGGCGGTTAACCTGATTGGCTCTGCTCATTTCCATCTCTGTGGGGATTTGCTGCCCTTCTTTATAAAAGCCAGCTTCTATCTGTTGTTGAATACTACTCATTAACTGCCGGTAATAGGGAATACCATTTTCTCGATCAACCATGCTCCCACCCTCTCATCCGGATGTCTAGACCTGTCCTATATATCATTTGTGCCGCTCTTATAAAGAGCGGCACAAATGATATGTTATCTATTTTTTAGGGGAGTAGGGATTGCTAACTTATTTGACTTTATTATGTCATAGTACGCATGGGCTTGTGTTAACCTGATGTTAATTACTGGTTAATTCTGCGGATCATCCTAGACTTAAAGAGAGAGGCAGATGCCCTCAGCCTTTATTGGTGCGCTCAAAATTGGGGGTGCCTCAATTCATTTTTGAGGCACCCCTTGATTAGTTTTCCTTACTTTCCAGTAATCTTTTTAAGAACGACCGCCGTAATATCCACGCCACCACAGACGACTTCATTTTTCCCAATTACAATCGACAGGCCTTTTTCGCTGGCCACTTCGTTGGCGGCAGCCACGACCTTAGCCGAAATCGGTTTGACAAGCTCTACCCGTTTTTGTTCGAGACGTTGCCCAAGCTGCTGATCAAGCTTATGTTTATCTTGATCACTAAGACCAGGCGCTTTGGTTTCGAATTCTTGTTTCACTGCATCCTGCTCCGCTTTGAGGGCAACATTGGCTTGCACCGTGTCAGGATGCTGGTTGACTAGATAAATAAAGTCAACATATCCAACTGGTCCATTTGCTACCGGGGCGGCTTGGGTTATACTCAAAGCTCCCATTAATAAACATAGTGCTAGGACTAATGGGAATAATCGTTTTTTCATTGTGTTCATAAATTATTTGCCTTCTTTCTTACTATATTTTTAGTGAAAAGCAATTTGCTTAGACTTAGATCTCTTTGTCTGGAATTTTTCCTTCCGTAACTGCATTCGGTTTTAGTACCCCGCCTCAAGCAGTTGCTTGACGATATTTACTGTTCGTCCTCGTTATCCGCTCGTTTTTCTGCTATGCTGACGACGTCCGAGGCGGCCGAGTTCCTTTTTAACACACCGGCCGCAATAAGCTGGTTGACTATGTTTTCCTGCACAGCCAGTGCCTGAATAAAGCCCCCCAGCGGCATAATGATCCGTTTATTGACTTCGACAACCGGCTGTCCGTTGTCGCTTTTGAGGTGCGGCTGTACCGTCACCAGATCAAGGCGCACGAGATTGCCTGTAACATGGACGGCGCTAACGCCGTCGGTAAATATTTCCTGATTCATTGTCTCAACTCTCCTATTCTTATCTGTTTTTGTCAGTTTAGTCGGAATTGCCAATAACGGTCAACGGCACATATCCGCCGGTGTTGACCCCCGGCAGGATAATGCTGTATAACTGTTCGCGATCACTGAAGGCACCGGCTAAGTAGCCGCTTACCGGGCCACCGTAACATCCTAGTGCCCCGAGAAGGCCAGCAGCCGTATAGTCGGCGTAAATCACCGCGCCTGTGAAGCCTTCGTTCTGCCACGCCGCCCTGGTAATGCTCAGAGTGCCAGAAACGTAGGCTACCGAATAGTTAGATGAATACAATGTACTCGCTACGTTGATGGCGTAGCTGCCAACCGGCGAATCAGCAGCAGCCGTGGTCATTATCGTCAAATTACCCAAGACACCGCTCACTGTGTCATTACCGACCAGACCGCTCACTGTGTAGGTCAAGGTTGGATTGACCTCGCCGACGTACTTAGAGGCGTTGTTAGCCGTAACCGTCAGACTCGCCTTGCTGATTGTCCCGACATTGCCGCTGAGGATGGTCGGGGTATATGTGTAGCCGTAAATTGATTTGCTATAGCTGTCTGCTACTGCTGTCACCGTTACCGTACCGGTGGTTACGTTGATGCCTGAGCCGGCATTGCTGCTAGTATAGGTGCTACCCTCGTCAACCATCCCCGTAGTGGCGGTGTACGCCGCGCTGTCACTGCCGGTCAGCGTCACCTTGTCTAGCGTGACGCTGGCCGTCGTCGTGCCGTCGTAGACTTTGCTCACCGTGCCGGTCAAGCTGGCAGTCAGCGTCAGGGAGTCGGAATATATGAAGCCGTTTTCTGTCGCTTCCCCGAGGATTGTGCCGCCGTAGCCTGTCCCGTACTGGCTAAAGTCATAGTCCAAACCGTTATATTGGTCGCCGGACGGGCCGGTCGAGTAAATCAGCCAGCGTTTACCCGTCCCATTAGCGCTAACGGCGCTGCTTGTGCTGTTATTGATGAAGTGCCCGTCCGTCGATACCAACGTCACATCGCCGCCGCTGGAAGCGATGGTGGACCCGCTGTTAATCGTCAGATTGCACGTTGCGGTGAGAAGGACGTTGCCGCCGGCGCTGATCGTCCCGTCTATGTTGAGTGTCGGGCTACCCGAAGAAGCTGTGACTGACACCGTCAATCCGCCACTCACATTCGATGCCCCTAGCTTCGTCGCTGTTGTGTTTGTCAGCGTCACATCGTTGCCGGTCACACTGACCGCTCCGGTCAAGACATTCGCTTCATCCAGTGTAATGTCATTGCCTGTCGCTTCCATCGTGGTGGTGCCGCTTACGGTCAGCACCCCGCTCTGGGTTATTGCCCCACCGGTCGAAATAATGCTTAAGTCGCCACTCACAGCCGATGCCCCTAGCTTCGTCGCTGTTGTGTT